>SMTZ1_10008877_pt1 | contig 10032 bp, 9 predicted proteins | sample DeeMarSWOR136_30_FD_25667 | JGI IMG/M metagenome (IMG submission 25667)
ATTATCGCCGTCAGCCGCCATAACAATGACCGCATTGATATTGACCTGCCGCTGGACAAGTTCACGGATTTCCTGTTTGACGGCATCAGGAACCGGGATCGGGCCATTACCGACTTCACTCTGGCCCGCCTGTCCCACTGGTTCGGCGGCAAAGTGATTACCGGCTTACTGGACGTGATTGAATATGTCGAAGAAGACGAACTGAAGCGGATCACCGATCTGTTGGTGGAGGCAGGGCCGGCCGTGGCCTCGCCTATCCTATCCAAACTGTCGCACGCTTCGCCCGCTCACCAGGGTCGGCTCCTGGATATCCTGGCTCAGTTCGCCGACGAGACTATCGCCCCGGAACTGCTGACCTTTGCTCATCACGATGATCCGGAGATCAGGCAGAAGATTGCGCATATTCTGGGGAGTTCCGGCTATGCCGGTGCGATCAAGACTCTCAAGGCGCTGGCTACGGACACCAACGGCCATGTGCGCGCGGCAGCTTACGCCGCTCTGGGGTGGGTTTGTTCCGAGGCCGAGGTTGATTTCATCATAAGCGGACTCGAAGACAAGTACTCGGATGTGCGAGAAGCTGCGGTGGGCGCCCTTATCATCATTGGCGGGCCCAAAGTGGTGGCCAAGCTGACCGCTGATCTCTACCACGATGACACCGAGCGCCAGCGTCTGGCCGTGACCGCCCTGGGCTGGATCGGCGAAGAGGAGGTTGTCAATCCGCTCCTGAAAGCCATCAACCATCCGGACGCCGGCGTCCGCAAGTCGGCCATCAATTCGCTTGTCAAGATTGGTGACGTTCCCAATGTCGAACCGATCACGCTGGCCCTCAGCGACGAGAACAGCGGGGTCCGCAAGGCTGCGGTGAGCGCCCTCCTGAGCCTGCGCGGCGTCGAGGCCGTCAGGGAAATAGTAGTCCTGCTTGACGACTCCGACGTCTGGGTGCGCTACCACACCATCAGCTCCCTGGGGGATCTGGGACGCAGCGAGTTGGCTGAGCACATTATACCGTACCTTCACGATGATCTTGACATCATCAAACTGGCGGCGGCAAAGGCGCTGGCTCAGATGGGTTGCCGCGACGCGGTGCCCTTCCTCCACGAACTCAAGGACGATAAGAACCGTGATCTGGCTGACGTTGCGGAAAAGGCCCTGGACAGCATAGGTGGGAGACGGAAATGAGCAAGCCTTCAATTCTGGTGGTCGACGACGAGCTGCTGATTCGTGACCTCCTTTACGATTTCTTCACGGGGCAGGGATGGGATATCACGGTGGTCGAAGATGGGGAGAAGGCGCTGGAGATGACCCGCACCCGGAAGTTCGACCTCATCCTGACGGACATCAAGATGCCGGAGATGGATGGTCTGACGCTGAGCGGCCATATCCGCCAGTCGCAGCCCGATCTGCCGATTGTTCTGATGACCGGCTTCCCCTCGGTTGATTCCGCCGTGACCGCCCTGCGAATGCACCTGGACGACTATGTCGTCAAGCCTTTCAACATCAACCAGCTCTACAAACTGATCGAGGCGAAGGTCAGGGAGAAGCGGAACTGAGCGACCGGGAGGGGGAGGCGACCCGGCCAAGGGGTCCTCAAAGGGGAGTTGTATGATATCGGATGCTGAAAACGGTATGGAAATGACCCTTGAAGAGTTCGAGATGATCCGCGACTTCATCCACGAGAAGAGCGGCATCTACTTCGCGGAAAACAAGATGTATCTGGTGAAGAACCGGCTGGAAAAGCGCCTGGCCGAACTGGAGTTCAAGTCTGTCCGGGATTACTTCTATCATGTTAAATACGATGTCTCCCAGAAGGAATTCAACCGGCTGATGGTCTTGATGACGACCAACGAAACCAGCTTCTTCCGCAATGAACCGCAGCTGCTCTGCTTCTCCGACGAGGTGCTTCCACAAATCATACGGGAGAAGATGCAGGGTCGGACCACCCGGTCGCTCCGCATCTGGTCAGCCGGCTGCTCGACGGGCGAGGAACCGTATACGCTGGCCATCATGATCATGGAGAAGCTCAAGCTTCTGAACGGTTGGAATGTCGAGATCATCGCCAACGACATCTCTGAGGATGTGCTGCACAAGGCACGCCTGGGCAGCTACTCAGGGCTCACCATTCGAAACGTGCCGGCTGACCTGCTGGGTCGCTATTTCACCCGGTCAGGCGAGACCTATGCGGTGAAACCGGAGGTCAAAGCACTGGTCAAATTCTCACACATAAACCTGAACGACCCCAGGAAACTGGCCCTGATGACCGGCCTGGACGTGATTTTCTGTCGGAATGTCATGATTTACTTCTCCGACGAAGTCAGAAAGCAGATCGTCAGGGGTTTCCTGAATGCCCTGGTGCCCGGGGGGTATTTCTATATCGGCCACTCGGAAACCCTGCATGGTATCTCCAAGTCCTTCAAGCTGGTGTATTTCAAGAATGCTCTGGTTTACCGGAAGGATCCGGACAGAACCTTGCCGGCAGCGGAGACCGCCGGAGCCGATGCGGCCGCGACTGCTCTGGCCGGCGCCGCGGACGGGGCTTCGAGGGCGATGGACCTGTTGAGACAGATTAAGCCGATGACGGTGAAGAAATAGAAGAACCATGCGTTAATGACATAGGGTTACCGACATGAGTCAGACGATTCTAGTAGTCGATGATTCGCCAACAGTGGTCAAGTTGATGACCTTCTCTTTGAAGAGCCAGGGGTACCGGGTACTATCTGCCTGTGACGGTATGGACGCTCTCGAGAAAATGTCCCACTTGTCGGAAGAAGTGGACTTGATCATCACCGATCTCAACATGCCGAACCTCGACGGGTACGGACTTATTGAGGCGGTCAGGCAAGGCCGACGGAAAACGCCCATCATCATCCTCACCTCGGAAGAGGGCGAAGCGGACCGCGAGAAAGGTATTGCCGTGGGAGCCGATGCTTACCTCGTCAAGCCTTTCAGGGCCGCTTTGCTGCTTTCGGAAGTATCCAAGCACCTCGACAACAATTGATTGATTGAAGATACGGAAGGAGAATGGCCGTGGCTGATCTCAAAATACTGGCCGTTGACGATAGTCCGACAATGCGGCGCATTATCGTCAATACGCTCAGGCGAGCCGGCTTCAACAACGTCATCGAAGCCAGCGACGGCAAGGACGCACTCGCCAAGATGAAGATCGAGAAACCCAACTTCGTCATCACCGACTGGAATATGCCCGAAATGGACGGATTGACTTTTATCACCACCCTTCGATCGATAGATGAATACAAGGAGTTGCCGGTGCTGATGGTGACGACCCGATCGGTTAAGGAGGATATCGTTGATGCCATGAAGGCGGGCGTCAACAACTACATCGTCAAACCCTTTACGCCCGACACCCTCAAAGCCAAGATCGACCAGATGGTGGCCAGGTAGGCCGGTGGAATACAGGAGGTTATAATATGTCGTCGACAGGGACACCACAGGTCCGTATTCAGAAAGAGATCGGCGAACTGACCAGGTCGATCTCCGGCATGGTCACCAGCTTCAAGAAACTCCGGCGGCCCCTGGTGGAATCCCGGGACAAAATGCCGCAGGCCACCGACCAGCTGGACAAAATCACGCAGCAGACCGAGGTGGTGACCGCCAGGATGCTTGACGTCGTCGAGCAGATGACCCAGCGCGAGGAGGATGTCATCCGGGGCATCGACTCTATCCGCGAGCAAGTGCGCGGCGGCGATCTGGGCGAGGTCGAAACCCTGGCGCAGGGCCTCATTCAGAAAGCGACCGACAACCTGAACGACGCCTACCAGATCATGGAATCGCTGCAATTCCAGGACATCACGGCTCAGCAGATGGACCATGCCGCATCGCTGCTGCAAAACCTTGAGAACAAACTGCACGGTATCCTCAAAACGCTGGGTGCCCCGGGTGCCGTCCACGAGGAGGGAGCGGCCGGCGGTTCCCGGAAGGCGCGCGCCTTCGATCCCCATGCTGATTATGTGGATCGCAAGGCCGATCAGAAAGACATTGATTCGTTCTTCGCCCAGAAAGAACGCTGAACACCGGAAGTATAAACATGGCCGGCGATGCTGATTTTGCCCTTGATGAGATGCAGGAGATCATAGACGATTTCCTGGTTGAAGCTGATGAGCTGATTGCTTCTCTCGATACCCACCTGGTTGCTCTGGAGTCGGCGCCCGAAGATCTGGACCTGCTCAACTCCATTTTTCGTGCCGCCCATACGATCAAGGGCACGTCCAGTTTTCTCGGTTTTGAGCAGGTCACCAGTCTGACGCACAAGATGGAGGATGTCCTCAACCGCCTGCGCAAGGCGGAGTTGAAGGTGACTCCCGAAATCATGGATGTTCTCCTTGAGTCGCTCGACATCCTCAAGGTCCTCCTGGATCACGTGAGAAACCGGAGCAATGAGCAGGTAAACCTGGATGGCGTAATCGCCCGCCTGGTGGCGGCCAATGAAAGACAGCAAGCCCCCGGTGGTGCCGACGTCGTCGAGCCTGCCCCGGTCCGGGCCGACCAGACCCCGGCGCTGGAGGGCGCCGCAGAGGAGGCTGACGAAGTGGAATCGGATCAGCCTGTTCAGGGAGCGAGCGGGGAAGCTAAGAAGGCCACTCGCAAAACCGCCGCGGTCGCCCAAGGTGGAGATACCCAGACCATCAGAGTAGATGTCAACCGCCTCGACTCCCTGATGAATCTGATGGGCGAACTGGTGCTGTCCCGGAATAGCCTGCTTCAGACCATCAATGCGCTGGGCCAGCAGCAAGAGTCTGCGCCCATCAGTGAACAGTTGAACCGGCCGGCCGCTATGATCAACTATATCACCACCGAGCTGCAACTGGCCGTGATGAAAATGCGTATGCAGCCGATCGGGAAAGTGTTCTCCAGGTTCCCGCGGGTGGTGCGCGATCTGGCCCGGGATCTGGGGAAGAACGTCGAACTGACGCTTCAAGGTGAGAGCACCGAACTGGACAAGTCGGTCATTGAGGAAATCGGTGATCCCCTGGTACACATCGTGCGCAATTCGTGCGACCACGGTATCGAAACGCCCGAGGAGCGTATCGCCGCGGGCAAACCGGCCACCGGTCACGTGGTTATGAGCGCCAGCCAGGAAGGTTCCAATATCGTCATCAAAGTCACTGACGACGGCCGAGGTCTGGACGTCAATGCGATTCGGGCCGAGGCCGTGGAACGGGGCATGTTTCCAGAGGCGGAGGCGGCCCGCCTGCCTGACCGCGAGGTCTTCAAGGTCATTTTCGCGGCCGGTTTCTCGACGGCCACACAGGTTTCGGACGTCTCCGGCCGAGGAGTCGGTATGGACGTCGTCCGTACCAACATCGAGAAACTCAACGGCTTGATTGAACTCGACTCGACCATCGGAGCCGGCACCACCCTCGTCATCAAGCTGCCGCTTACGCTGGCTATTATCCAGGGACTTCTGGTCGAGTCGGACGATGAGGCCTTCATCCTGCCGCTCTCCAGCGTCCATGAAACCGTGCGCAGCGAGCAAACTGCGGTTTACTACATTAACCAGCGGCCGGTCATGCGTCTGCGTGACGAGATCATCCCGCTTATCAACCTGGGGCAGGTCTTGCGCGAGAACAAGGCCGGCTTCACCCTGACCGAGAAACCCTACGTGGTTGTGGTCGGACTGGCCGACCGCAAGCTGGGCATCATGATCGATCGCTTCCTCGGCCAGGAGGAGGCGGTGATCAAATCGCTCGGTCGTTTCCTTGGTTCTGCCGACGGGGTGGCGGGTGCTACGATCCTCGGCGACGGCCGGATTCGCCTGATCATTGACCTCATCGGCCTGTTCAACGTAGCCGCCAGGCTGCATTAAGGAACATAAGTAGTGGTGTCTGAAATCGGACAGATTCGGATCGTGGTGGTGGATGACTCCGCCTTCATAAGGAAGGCCCTGTCGATGATGCTCGAATCCGATCCGGCCATCAAAGTGGTCGGCACCGCTAACAACGGGGAAGACGGTCTGGAGACCATTCGGCGTCTGAAGCCCGACCTGGTGACTATGGACATCGAGATGCCCCGCATGGACGGCCTCACCGCGCTTCGTCACATCATGGAATCGGATCCGGTACCGGTAATGATGGTGTCGTCGATCACCACCGACGGGGCCGAAGCCACGCTCGAAGCTCTCGAACTGGGCGCGGTCGATTTCATCCCTAAACAGTTGTCCTATGTCAGCCTGGACATCGTAAAGATCAAGGAAGATCTGCTGGCCAAAATCAAGAACATCGTCAGCCGTAAACACGTGCTGATGGCGCGGCTCCGGCAGCGGGCCCGTTTCGCCCGGATAACGGCCGACGCCCGGCCAAAACCGGCTCCGGATTATACTCACACCACGCCTCCGCTCCGCAAGCGGCATCATAAAATCGACCTGGTGGCGATCGGCTCGTCGACCGGCGGCCCGCCTGCTCTGAATTCGGTCATCTCCCAGTTGCCGACGAATCTCCCGGTCGGAATCGTCATAGCTCAACACATGCCACCCATGTTCACCAGGACCCTGGCGGAGCGGCTCAACAGCAGCTCACGACTGACGGTCAAGGAGGCCGAGGACGGCGACCCGGTCGAGCCCGGTCACGTTTATGTCTCACCCGGGGGCAAGCATCTGCTGGTAAAGAAATACGGGGGCCGGGTCCGCGCTGTCGTCTCTGCGGAGCCCTCGGATACTCTGTACAAGCCCTGTGTGGACGTCATGTTCAATTCGGTTGCGCAAACCTGCGGGCAAACGACCCTGGCCGTGGTTCTGACCGGCATGGGCGCTAACGGCGTTAAGGGAGCCCGGAATATCAAGTCCAGGGGCGGCCTGCTGATTGCTCAGAATGAGGCTACCTGTGTCGTCTACGGAATGCCCCGGGCCGTGGTGGAGGCTAGACTGGCCGATCACGTCCTGCCTATTGACAATATCGCCGCCGAGATCGCCAGCTACTTCTGATTCAAGTTTTAGTTGAAGTACGACAGACCCTTAGCATGATTCCATGCTTGAAGTTACGGGTCTGCTATGGGTGAAAAACCAGAGATTACCACTAACCCGGTGCTTGAGAAAACGGCCAATCTGGCCGATTTCGCCGATTCCTACGCCTCCTTCAATCGTATCGTTAACAGCTTGCAGCGCAAGTACATAGAACTCAAGGAAGAGTTTTCGTCGCAACAGGATAAACTTGTTGATGCCAACAAACGACTGGTCGAATTGAGCGCCCGCAACCTGGCCGCCACTGAGTTTCTCGACGGCATTCTCCAGGCCATGGCCGCCGGGGGCGTAGCGATCGATCGTGAGGGGCGGATCACCCAGTTCAATCCGGCGGCCTCCCTGATGCTTGGAATCCCCGCTCGCGAGCCGCTCGGGTGCCATTACCGCGATATTATCCCGCCGGGTGAGCCGGTTGAGGCCAACGCGCTCAGAGCCCTTGAGACCGGTTGTCCGATTGAGTCGGTCGAGAAGATCTGGAACCTGGCCGACGGTACCCGGCTGGTGATTTCGGTCTCAACCGCGATTATGACCGATGATAGCGGGGCCGCGATCGGAGCCGTGGAGGTCTTCCACGATCTGACCAAGATCAAAAAGATGGAGCTGGAAATCACCCGGCTGAACACCCTGGCGGCCCTGGGCGAGATGGCGGCGGCGGTGGCGCATCAGGTCAGGAATCCGCTGTCCGGAATCCTCGGTTACGGCTCGCTGCTCAAGCGCGACATGGAAGAGGACGATCCGCGACAGAAACTGGTTACCCGGATCTGTGAAGGCGTCGAGACCCTCAACAAGACGGTCACGACCCTCCTGGACTATACCCGCCACGAAGAAATCCGGCGCCGGGCCATTCACTCTGACGAATTCCTGAACGAGGCGGTGCGCCAGTTTCGCCGCGATCATCAGGACCTGGCGGCATCGATGGATTTTGTCTGTCCCGAACCCGAACGTGATCGCCGAACCGATAATGTGGTTTTCATCGATCCGGTGCTTTTCCGGCAGGTGCTCTTCAATCTGTTCTGCAATTCCTGCGAAGCATGTGACGGGCGGGGACAGGTCACCGTTTCGTACCGGCGGTTGCCGCGTCAAGCCGCGACCGCACTGTATGCCAGCCGCCTGTTGCTGGGGCTCGACGAGACCGTTTTTGAAGTGGTCGTCACCGACAACGGCCCCGGGGTATCGCCCCAGGCGCTCGATTCGCTTTTTGCGCCGTTTTTTACCACCCGGGAAGGCGGCAACGGGCTGGGACTGGCCATGGCCTGGAAGATTATGAAAGCTCACGGTGGAGATATTGCCCTGGATCGGGCCTGCGACGACGGAGCCCGGTTCGTACTCCTGATCCCGGTGCGTATCAACCCGACGGATCGTTCCGACGCGTACAAGGACTGACATGGAGAGTTGGTAATGAAATTCTCGGTTCTGATCGTTGATGATGACAAGTATGTAAACGATGCTATCACCGAAACGGTGGCGCGGGCCGGCTATGAGGCGGTCCCGGCTTACTCGGGTGAGGAAGCCCTGGTCAAGCTCAAGACCCAGGCGTTCGATGTCGTCCTGACCGATCTCAAGATGCACGAGATGGACGGGCTGGCGGTTCTCGAGCACGCCCGGCGGCTGCAGCCGGACATCACGGTTGTCATCATGACCGCTTACGGCACGGTCGAGAAAGCCGTCAATGCCATGAAAATGGGCGCCTACGATTTTCTGCTCAAACCGGTCACGCCGGTCATGGTCGAGCATACTCTCAGCCGTATCACCGAGGTCACCAGGCTGCGCCGCGACAACGAACTGATGCGCCGCGACCTGACCAGCAAGTTCCAGAATATGGTCGGCAAGTCGAAGGTGATGCGGGAGATTTTTGACCTGATTCGGTCGATCGCCAAAGCCAAGTCGACCGTTATGATCACGGGCGACTCGGGCGTGGGGAAGGAGCTGGTGGCGCGCGCCATTCATTACTGCTCCGATCGCGCGGAAGCACCGTTCGTCAAACTCAACTGTGCCGCCATCCCCGAGACCCTGGTCGAGGCCGAGTTGTTCGGCTATGAGAAAGGTGCGTTTACCGACGCCAAACGCACCCACCGGGGACGCTTCGAACTGGCCGACCAGGGGACGCTTCTGCTTGACGAGGTTTCCGAAATGCCGCTCAACCTTCAGTCCAAGCTGTTGCGCGTGATTCAGGAGCGGGAATTCGAGCGGATCGGCTCGGCCCAGACGATCTCGGTGGACGTGCGCGTGATTGCGACGTCGAATCGCAACCTGCGCGAGTACATTATGAGAGAGCGGTTTCGGGAGGACCTCTACTATCGTTTGAACGTAATCCCGATTCATATCCCGCCGCTCAACGAGCGGACCGGAGACATCCCGCTGCTGGTGGATCATTTCATCGAGAAATACGGCAGCGAGAATAAGAAGGTGATCAAGGGCATCGATCAGAAAGCCCTCAAGTTGCTGATGGGTTATCGCTGGCCGGGCAACGTGCGCGAACTGGAAAACATGATCGAGCGTGCGGTCGTGACCACACGCAACGAGACCCTGACCGAGAACGACTTCCCGGTCGAGCTGTCGATCGGGGGGATTGAAGCGGTCGACAGCGGGCTGAAAATTCCGATGAGCCTAGAGGAGGGGAGCAAGTTTCTCATTCTCAAGACGCTGGAGAAGTATAACGGGAACAAGACCCGGGCCGCCGAAGCGCTGGGGGTCTCGGCGCGCACCATCCGCAACAAACTATCCGAGTACCGCCTGCAGGAACAAACCAAGCATTAATTGTCTGCGGTGGGTTTGGCGGCCCGCTGACCCTCCGCTTCTCCTCTTGTCATTCTCCGCGTCCCTCTTGTCACCCTCCGCTTCTCCTTTTGTCACCCTCCGCGTCTTCTCTTGTCACCCTCCGCGAAAGCGGGGGGTCCATCCGGGGTCCACACCGTGTGCCGTCAGGCGTCTCGGCCTGACGGCCGTGGCAATACTCGGGCCGACATGCCGCACAATTCCTCTTGCGTCACACGGTAAGATAGATTATCCTGTCATTGTAAGAGGCGGGACCCCGGGATTTGATTTGGGGGGTCCGGATTATA
>SMTZ1_10014257_pt1 | contig 10032 bp, 9 predicted proteins | sample DeeMarSWOR136_30_FD_25667 | JGI IMG/M metagenome (IMG submission 25667)
CACCTGCCCCGTAGAGAAGTTATCCAGAATGACTACCTCGTGACCCTCGTCCAGTAGACGGTCGACGAGATGGCTTCCTATGAATCCCGCTCCCCCGGTGACCAAGCTCTTCTTAACAGTCATAGTAGCTTAACGGGCGATTTTTTGAACAACGCAGTGCGAGGTCGTATCTGATTGTATATAAGTGTACGGAGATAAAATTAATAATCGATTAAGGAAATAAAGACGAAATTACAAATAGCTTACAAGCGGATTACAATCTAGGCCGGATGGATGTAATCAGATGGAGATCAATATATATGGGGTACAAATGGTTTGCCTCGACCTGTGCCCCAAGTTATAATCGGCCGTGCGATCATGAAAGTTGAGTATCATGTGGTGGCCGGGGGGGTAGCATCTGCTGCGCTTATTCCTGTGCTTGGTGTCAACAGTGCGGCCTTTTTTGCCGCTTCAGTGCTGATAGACGCCGATCACTACCTCGACTACGTCTATCGCAACAACTTCACTGACTTCAGCATTAAACGGATGTTCGCCTTTCACGATTTTCTGTATGAGAAGACCAGAGAGACACCTTTTGTTGGACTTAGCATCATGCATACGGTGGAGTTTCTTTTGCTTGTGTACGCCGTCGCGGCATTGACTGGCCTAGCGGCAATAGAGGCAATACTGTGGGGATTACTATTCCATATGGTGCTTGACCTAGTTTACCTCTATAGACAGGGCAGACTCTTCAAGCGGGCTCTCTCAATTGTTGAGTACGTTATCAGATGGAATCGTTTGGAGCGCCAGGGGCTACAGCCCGAATCGCCCTACCATTTGGCTCTCAGGGCTGTTTCTGCAGAATTAGAGCCTCTTGGGGCCAATGAGGAAGGGGAAGCTGCACAGGAAAATCAGCAGGTTGCCAAAGAGCAATATCAGAATAACCTGGGAGAGTGACTGGTGCATCAGGGCGATAGCTGCCACCTCAGCCAGGGTAATAAAGTCAGCCAGAAGCATCAGCCCTATGCTGCGAATAGCTAGGCTGTAGTGTATCAGGACGAAGTTTAGAGAGAAGAGAAGCATAGCCATCCCATACCAGCCGATTAGATCGCCTGCCTCAACATAGTCCGGGCCGAAGAAGAGTTCGATGATTGTATCGGGTATAAGCCAGTAAAGGAGTACCGCTCCCCCGGAGAGGACGAAAGCATAAAGAAGGCTGTGAAGCATAATCTTTCTTGAGCCCAGCCCCAGAGTGTGATTCTCAGTCGCTTTGGGCAATAGCACAAAAGACACTGCCATTGGCAAGAAGATGACCACCTTCCCTAGGGTTGCCGCAGAGTTATATAGCCCTGCGTCTGTGGCACCAAAGAAATGGGTGACCAGCATCACATCCACGCTGGTGGGCATAGCCATGAAAATAGCGAGGATTAGAGTAGGGATGAGAATCGGCCCCAATCCTGGGTTATGCTGAACTTGGTGGTGAACGCTTCCGGCCAGCTGTTTCCTTATTCGAAGCAGCCCTGCCATTATGGCTATCGCAGTCGAGGCTAGGAGGGCTGCAACAGCTCCTGGCAAACCCCATCCTGCCCAGACAAAGACAACACCGAAAAGCAACTTCGATCCCTGGGGTACCAAATAAGTGATAATGCCAAGCATCCTGAAGTGCTGTAGCCCTTGCAAGAATCCTGAGATTACCTCTACTATCAAACACGTGGAGAGGGAAAATCCGAGGAGGAGGACAGGTGTTACTGAGTCCAAGTGGAAAAAAGAGGCAATTTGCTGAGAGGCTAGGATAACGACCAGTGCGGGTAGAGGACACAGCAGAGCGAGCTTTGCCCCTAGCTTTAGAAAGCTGCCGACGGCAACCGCTTCTCCAGCCTTTGCCTTTATTTTGGCCAAATTGCTGGCGGTGGCTTCTCTCAAGGCTTGGCCGACAAGGCAGGCTATGTAGAATATACCGACCAAAGAGCCGAGGATGCCAAAAACATCCGGGCCCAGTGTCCGACCCATTAGGATCAGATATAGATAACCGAAAGTATATCCCATTGTGGTAGCTATCAGCAGAAAACCAGTCTGGGAAGTGAATTCCCGCTTCAGTGAGCCTAGACGAAGCGTCGTCATAGATTAAGAATCACCTTCTTATTTAACGAGAAGATACACGTTGTTGTGGACCTTTATGAGTTCGTTGTTCTCGATCGCGCGCGGTGTATAGACGATGGTTATTCCTTTTTCCTTTAGCCATGAGGTGTCGCTGGCACCATCCTGGAGGAATTTCATGGCTGAGCGGCCTTCGGCGTGGAAATTGGGCGCTACCTCAGCAGTGTAGGCGAACTTCCCTGATACTGAGGCGAAAGGCCAGGCCACATCAGTGTCAAGGACACCATGGTAGTATGGCTCGGACATGTGGCTCCGCACGCTCACAGTAAGGGCCGAAACCACGATAACCCCTATCAGAGCATAGCTGGCAGCAGCGGACATAGCGGGCCTGCTCTTTAGCAGCGATGGCTTGGCCCACTGTGCAAGCTCCTTAAGTGCTACCCCGCCGAGCAATCCCATCAGTACATAGGTATAAAGCCAACCCCTTTCATATATGATGTCGGGACCGATATAAAAGCGGGGATATAGCTGCTCAAAAGCAAGGAGTCCGCCTGCCGAGAGCACCAATGCCCAGTCGTGCCGCTCCCTACGGTAAATGAGGATACCTGCTCCCATGACGAATAGGGCCAACGGAACATAACCGAATTTGGATAGGGCATCCCAAATAGGGGGAACGTTCAGGTGAGCCTCAGGATCCATCGCCTCCTCGATTACGAAGTCCAGGGCGGAGGGAGCCCAGAAGAACATGAGGACATAGACATAGAGCAAAAGGGCCAGAGCGACGACTGATTGCCGAGCGCGGCTCCTGCCCCTTTCGCCACCGGGGAGCAAGAAGATGACCAAATGAATCACGGTTATGCCCGAAATCACAGCCAGAGTTGGAGGGTGAATGAACAGCAGTGAGAGGAATATAAGGAATAGAACCACCGGTCCTCTCAGGTCAAACATTAGGCGTTGTAGAGTGAGAAGTGTAACCGGAATGAAAGTGAGCCCCAGAGCTACTGGTACCAGAAACGATGGCCCTAGAAACCTGACGGTAGTGGGTATGAGCGCAACCAAAAAGGCAGCCCCTAGGCCGACCCCTTTCCTCTTGCCAAAGGCGTAGGCGAGGAAAGCAAGTAAGGCGAAGATGATGCCGGGTAGAAAGCGAACTAGGCCGAGCCACGAGGCTCCGGTTATCAGCTTGAACTCAGCCAGGAAAAGATGGAAGCCCAGTTCTTCATCAGGGGAGAGAGGCACGCCAGAGTAAAAAGGATCGGGATAGGGCATTCCACCGGCCTCTATCAAACTCTGGGCATCACCGTAGTGCCACCATTCGTCAATATGAAGCGGATACAGATAATCCCGGTGGGGAATGCTCGCCATAAAAAACGACAGCATCAAGATAGCCACAAGAGCTAGCCGTTCTACCAGACGAGCTGGCTGTTGAGACAAAGGACCCATTATCCCCGATTCACTACGTCTTGTTGCCGTCTGACATTACCTCTAAGTGATAATCGGACTCCTGTGGGTCTGGTCGTAACGCAGCCCTCAGGCTTACCGGGAGTAGCCCGGGGATGGAGGAGATGGAAAAAAAACCACCGTTCCAGATTCCGTCTGTTTTGTAGGAGTGTACACGCATATGATTAAGAAGTGATTAAGGATATAAGGAGGAAATTACATCAAGCTTACAACTCGATTACATTTGAGGTCAGATTAATATCGATACTTAGCGGTGACCTTAGGCTGGAGATATTAGGAGATGAATAAGCACTCTGGTGGCTTGCCCGGAAGGTACCAACAACTGAAGCGGACGTTGCTGCTCAACCTATAGGATGCTAATCCTCTAGTAGAATTATCTGATTGCACTGAGGACATGATATAGCTTGCCCTGCGTAGCTATCTCTATGCTCCAGACATAGCTCAGTCTGACAGCTAGCACATCGGACATAGGCAACTTTGTACACTTGAATACTTCGAGGGGTGACTGTCTGAATTGCCTCTTGTTTTCTTGTAGCTGGTTGTATCTCATCAGCAGATTCACTGATCTTCTGATTAGTTATCTCCGTGACCGATGTACTTGGATCTAGAACCACGTCGACCGACTCCGTAGGAGCTACACTACCAAGAGCTGCTAGCAACTCCGGTACGCTCTCCTTCTTTATATTAAGCACTGACCCGCCTAGCCCTCGGAGGGCTAGCAACTTCTTGTTATTAAGAGCTTGGATGGAATCGCCGGCAAAGTCCCCATAGGGTCCATCCTTCAGCCACTCTAGGAAATTACTAAGGTCGTCTTGCTCAAGGCAGATATTACCGCCTCGAAAGCTGTCTTCCTCAATGACTATAATACCATTTGTGTTTCTCTCTATGTTGAACATGTAACTCTCCTCCCCTTTGTTACTAGCCCCAGATACTTAGTCACTCTGTCGAGGTAAAGCACTAGATGAGTGATGCACAATCGTATGTAGCTTTATGTAAGTATATGCATATGGGATTAAAAAATAAATTAAGGAGTTAAAGGGAAAATTACAAAAGGCTTACAATCGCCTAACAAATAGGGTCTGGATTCGCCTGTCATTTGAACCAGCGCCCTGCCTGGATGTGAGAATGGGAGACGGGTATGAGGCCCTGATGAAAAGTCAGCGAGGGATTTCCCCGAAGCTAAATAGGAGTAAAAGCCTGAACAAACACGCCGTTTCGCGATTTTTCATATGTGTAGCTTCGTTAGGTTACACCGCGCCTTTAAGCCACTCTGCAGGCTTCTTTCTTAATGTCTTAGCCAGACTAAAAGTCAGACAGGCTGTCCTGCACGCACCGCAACCGATACACTTACCCGTATCGACGTATATTGATCCCGCCTGCGGAGAAATAGCTCGTAGGGCACAGACCTGTTGGGCAAAACATGAAGCACAGTTGGTCACACAAATTAAGTTCAACATGAGTTCTTACTCCCTATCCTAGAATCTGGTCAACGATCTTGGCGTCGGAATCCATGACATAGTCGATTCCCGACACCTCTGCAGCCTCTCTTGTCAACGCCACAAGATCATTTCGTTCAATGTGTTTGAGAGCGAATTTCCTTTCACCTGCCATGAGCTGCTGCAGACCTTGTTTCAGTCGGTCAATATATGAGTACATGCCGATTGCTCCGGCTGGGAGTTTGCCAAAATCATTGCCGAAGCGCTCTTTTAGTTGGGCACCTACCGCGAACAGCCTAACGTAGCCTTCTTCAATTGGTTCGCCCTCCAGTTCCATTTTCTTGGCCATCAACTGACCGTGGGTTTTGCCCACCATAGCCGCTGTCATTATGGCCCGTCCCAGACACACGGCCTTGACATGAGGAGCAGCAAGGGCTATAGCCTTAAAGATGTGGTCCTCCAGGGAAAGGCCGCCAGCGATGGCTATGGGGGGAATGTAAGCTCCCTTTGCTCTAAGGCGTTCGCACATTTGGTAGGTCAGGCATTCAAGCTGAACTGTAGGAATACCCCACTCGTTCATCATGCGCCAGGGGCTCATACCGGTGCCACCACCAGCACCGTCTATGGTCAATAGGTCTATTTTGGTGTCGGAAGAGTACTTTATCGCCCGGGCTAGGTCGGCCGGACGGTAGGCACCAGTCTTAAGTGTTACATATTTAGCTCCTACACTCCGTAGATGCTCTACGGACTTATGAAAGGCCTCTTCTTCTACCATCCCCAACCTTGAGTGTCTTTCGAACTCAGTTATCCCCCCTGCTTTGAACGCGGCCTGGGACGATGGATCTGTCGGGTCCGGCAGGACAATGTAGCCACGCTCCTTGAGCTGCAATGCCCTTTCTATGCTGGGCAATTTCACCTCGCCGCCGATATCTTTAGCACCTTGTCCCCATTTCAGCTCAAAGATCTCCACACCCAGCTTCTCGATGACGTACTCGGGAACGCCTAGCTTGGTATCCTCCACATTGGCTTGAACGATGACACCACCTTTACTGTTGTACCATCTCCTGAACGACTCAATCCTGCGTTCCATCTCCGGCGACTTGACGATCTTGCCGTTGTTGAATTCGGCCTGTGGGTCCATGCCACAAACGTTTTCACCAGCGACGATAATGATACCCGAGATGGCAGCGCCAACGGCCATCTCCTCCCAGTTGATCCGCGCGATGTCGGTGGAACCGCAAGCCCCGGTGAAGACAGGGAAATCGAGCTTTATACCTCCATCGGCACCCAAAGCCGTGGAGCAATCGACAGCGGGAAAGGTGGCGACATCTGGGTCAGCCTCCACACCGACAGCCCCAACACAGGTTCCTTGAATATTGAAATGGGAGAAATCTATGGGGTAATCTTTCTCCGATCCTGCTATTATCTTGCCGAAAGGTTGCGGATAGATCATCTCCCGCCCCTTCAGAGCTGAGCGTCCTACCTCACAGGGCCCTTCACACCCGTCGACACAGGTTACGCAGAGGCCAGATCCGGGGGCGGGAGTAACCCTATTTGAGGTTACAGTCGCCGCACTTGCGTTAGGCTTGCTGAAAGACATTTGTTCCCTCCTTTATATATTCTTTGTAGAGTATTTTTCACAATATCCCGTTTACTATGCTTTCAACATATCTTGCTATCGCCGGGGCGCTTGTTAGCCCTGGCGACTCGATGCCGATAAGGTTGATGAATCCAGGCAAGCCTTTGTCCTCTTCATCTCTGATCACAAAATCTCTAAAACTCTCGCCTGGCCCCTGAAGCTTGGATCTGATACCCGCCATCTCAGGTGCCAGGTCGTCATACTCAATGAATGGCAGGAATTGTCTCACCGAGTCGTAGAAAACTCCTTGCAGCGATTCATCGACCTTGTAGTCTATTTCATCTACATACCTTGCGTTGGGCCCCAACCGCATTCTCCCTTCAACATCGAAAACGTTGTGGATCCCCAGTCCTGCTGCACCAGGTTCCGGCACTGGGTATATCAACCGGTCGACCATCCTGCTCTTGTGGCTACTCACGCTGAAGTATTCCCCTTTGCAGTAGCGCAGTTTATAGCCTGCCTCGTTTATGTCGATTCCTGCAAGTTGAGCTATTCCGTCGGAATGTAAGCCAGCGCAGTTTATGATGATGTCGGTCTTGAATGAGAAGGATCCAGAGCTATTCTCTACCGTGACTTCGTATCCGTCAGATAGTCGTTCTACTCCAACCACCTTTGACTTGTATGCTATTTCTGCCCCGTTTTCTTTTGCCCTGCTAATAAGGAACTTCATCAAAGCGTGGGAGTCTATGACTCCGCTTGAAGGTGAGAGAATGGCTGCGATTGCTTCGACATTTGGTTCGAGTTCTTTGATCCCTTTCTTTGAGAGCATTATCAGACCATTCACCCCGTTTCTTTTTCCTCGTTCCTGCAATGCCTCTAGTCTTTCGACCCCTTCATTCTTGGTCGCGACAATAAGCTTACCTGTCTTTCTGTGGCCTATTCCATGTTGCTGGCAAAGTTCGTAAAGCAGGGCATTCCCTGCGACGCAGGTTTCTGCCTTCAGCGAGCCTTCAGTGTAGTAGATACCTGCATGGATGGTCTCGCTGTTCCTGCTGCTCGTTTCCCTTCCAAAAGTCTCGTTCTTCTCCAGTATGTAGACCTCCCCATATTTTCCCGCTACTTGAGCGGCGACAGCCAGACCTATCACTCCGGCTCCGACGATGGTAATCGCTACGTGTTCCATATCGCTTCGTCAGATTTCTACCGGAATCCCTTTTTCTTTGAGATACTGCTTCGCTTGTGGTATCGATATTTCCCCGAAGTGGAAAATGGAAGCAGCCAGGACTGCTGATGCCTTCCCAATGGTTATGCCTTCGTAAAGGTGCTCAAGCGTGCCTGCGCCACCTGAGGCCGTGACCGGGATAGAGACGCCTTCGGCAACTGCCTTCGTCATCTCCAGGTCATAGCCCTCTTTGGTGCCATCGGCATCCTTGCTGGTGAGCAGTATCTCTCCTGCACCCAGCTCTTCCACCTTTTTCGCCCATTCCACAATGTCGAGCCCTGTTCCTTCGGTGCCACTTTTTATCACGACTTCCAGTCTGGGAAGACCGCTCCCGGGAGGATTCTTCCTCCCGTCAATGGCAACAACGAGCTTCGCTTTCCCAAATCTATTGGCAGCCTCTCTTATGAGCTCGGGATTCTTGACGGCAGAGGTATTGATTGAGACCTTGTCCACACCGAGATCGAACAGTTCTTTCATATCGTCGATGCTTCCAATGCCACCACCTACGGCAAAGGGAATAGTAACCACTTCGCATACCTTCTTGACCCACTCCAATCTCGTCTTTCTATTCTCCACGGTAGCGAAGATGTCGAGGAAGACAAGCTCATCTGCTCCCTCTCGGCAATAGGCCTCCGCCGCCTCCACGGGGTCACGGGCGTCCCTCAGGTTAACAAAGTTTACCCCCTTGACCACTCTGCCATCCTTCACATCCAGACAGGGTATAATTTTCACCCTTTCCATTTACAACTCCTCGAATTTGGTTAAGTCCTGATACTCCATCACAGTGCTCATGGCATGGTTTTCAGTCTCGATACCAGCCTCCTCTGCAGCAGCTACCGGATTCAATCCACCCAGGAGGATTATGCCAATTCGGTTGAGTTCGATAGGAACCTCACAGACTGGCTCGCTGGTATTTCCCATTACCAGCAGGCCGCCCAATCCGGCCCCTCTGAGGCCTGCCACGACTTTATCTGCTATGCTCTGGCATATGACTGGGATATCACGGAAATTGGCGAGGATTCTGCCGCTGCCCTTTTTTGCTGCGTCGCTCACTGAGGTCATCCTGGCCCGGATAAATACCTCCGATGGATCAAGGGATGAGGCAGCATAGTGAATGAGCTCAACAAAGCGAAAGGGCGTGCGCTCTCGGATTTCCAATATGCCACCGAACTTGGAGTCCATGGGGACACCTGCCTTCAGCAATGCCCCGTTGATCACGACGCTGCAAACCGTAGCAAATCCTACCTTGCCGTCTGGGACGATGATTTCCCCGATCTTCTCTCCCTCGTGAGCGACAGCTACCAAGTCGCTGACACAGATATCCCCCTCGAAGACTGGTTTCATTGCTTGGATTGCCTTGCTGAACTTGCCCTTGGGGAAAAAGGAGACGTTTACAGGAATAGAACCACAACGCTTGTCGCAGTCGAAGTCCGTCCGAAAAGCAAGCAATTGAATCTTCGAGATGGCGAGACCAACCTTGTCCCTGACGAGAGCGCTCCTGAGTTCCTCTTGTCCCTGCTCGGTAAGCACTCGACCATCTCGAGGACCAACGAGGCGAGTCAGCCCTTTTGCATCCGTGTCTTTGAGATGAAATCTTACCATCCGTTCGCCCAGTTCGACCCCGTAGGCCCGAAGGCGACGGGCAGCGACCCTAGCTCCTAGCGGTTCCCCGGAGTCGCTGAGAACCTTCAGGATAGCGATCACCTTTCTCTCAACGTCCTGTGTTTCAAAGCCCATGTCTGTACTTCACTTATCGTTACGGATACGGAAACCTATTGCCTAGAAGCTATCACACGGGAGCAGCCTTGTCAATACTTTTATTTGCGCTTAATCCTGGCCATTCGCAGGAAATTGGCCAAGAGCCTTAGGCCAAGGCTCCCGCTCATCTGGGGGAGGAACTTATCCGGCCATTGTAAAAGAGGCTGATAGGCACGAGTTCGCTATGTTTCGACTGGGGTGGTCTTCAACATTCTGGATTCTCGTTTCAATATCTTAAGAAAAACATCCACGACTGTCGGGTCCCACTGAGTACCAGCGCCCTTCTTCAGGGCTTGAACCGCATCTTCGTTACTGAGGCGAGAGCGATAGGGACGAGGACAGGTCATAGCGTCATAGGCATCAGCGACAGCCAGAATGCGTGCTCCCAGAGGAATATTCTCCCCTGTTAGCTTTCTAGGATAACCTTTGCCATTGTACCATTCATGATGGCTCTCAACCAGGGGTATAATGCCTTGAAAGTAGTCCACATGGCGTATTAT
>SMTZ1_10008878_pt1 | contig 10031 bp, 13 predicted proteins | sample DeeMarSWOR136_30_FD_25667 | JGI IMG/M metagenome (IMG submission 25667)
GGCTGCCATCCAGCACTGTGAAGTGTCCTATCCATGTGCCCTCTCCAATGTCTGGGTCGCCCAGAATCACGGCGGAAGGCGCAACAAACCGTGCTTTATTCACCCAGTTCAGCCTCGAAGAACCTTTTTGCCGCCAACAGCAACGTAAGCGACGGCTTCCTTCTAATTACTGCCTCGCCTATCCACTTGTCGCCCTCCACAGGGGCTACGGGCGGTGCTGCTGTGCCATCTCCGCCCCAGTAGCCTGCGGCGAAGTACCCATCTTTCCAGAAGCCGTCAGCAAAGTAGCCGTCGCCCATGTTACGTGCCGTCCTGCGTAACTGCTGTCCTGTCTTTGTTCGCGTCAACTGTTGCGGTTATTCTATCTTTTGTGTCTCCTAAGTCCCTGAACACTGGCGTTCCCACAGCGTTTCCTGAGCATTTGCCTGCGACCGCCGCAGCGATTACGTTGATTGTTTCTCTGAGGCTGTTCGCGTTTGCGGGCGCGTTTGCATCAACAACCTCGTCGTGGATGGCGTCTACGCCTGCGGCGCTGAGGCTGAAGCCTGTTTTGTCGCTTACCGTGACCGCTGGGGTTGCGGCGTCTAGGCTTGCGAGCATTGTGGCGCTGAAGTCTATGTTCTCTATCGCCGCTGTGACGGTGGAGCCTACGTTCAGGATTGCGTAGTAGCTGGTGTGGTCTGGGGCAGTAGCCCAGTTTGGTCTGATTGATGCAACTTTTGTTCCTCCATCATAGGCGTAGCATGCTCTTGCCTGTCCCGCGCCTGTGCCCGTTACGATGCAGATTGTCTGTCCCTTGTAGTAGTCGTTTACGGCTGAGGATGCGGCTGCCAGCGTGATTGAGCCTGCGGCTCCTGCCTGCGCCAGCGCTATGACGGATATTATGCTTTGGAGCGAGCGCAGCACGTATGCTGGCGTGTCCGCGGTTACGTGCCCTGCCATCGGCTCATCCCATATCGAGTCGATGCCTGCGGCTGATAGGCTGAATCCGGTTAGGTCTGTTAGGGTTCTGGCTGCTGTGCCCCATGCCTTGTCTGCGCCTGCCTGCGTGATTCCCACGTCGTTTGTGACGTCGGTTGTGGTGTCGGCTAAGACTACTCCTGCGACTTTGTGGGTTGCTGGGTTGTAGCCTGTGTCCGCGAAGTCTTTGAGGTCGGTTGCGGACTGTGCGACTCCGCCGATTTGGGTTAGGTTAACGTCCTGTGTGGCAGTGTCTAAGTCAAACGCATGTTGGGCAGAGGCGTTGCCGTATGTTTCAACTATCAAAATTTTGTCTAGCCAAGCCTGCGGGCTGGTTTGGTCTACAATATAAACGATTATGCGTGCTGCGGTCATTTCGGCTGCTGACAGTACTAGGCTGTAGCCGCTTCCTCTGTCTGTGAATGCGTCTGCGTCTAAGGTTTCCGCGCCTGCCTCGTCTCTGTTAAGGGTGATGTCTCCGCTTGCGGATACGGCATCCATTTTTAGGGCTGTGCCATCTGCCTTGTAGAGTGCAAAATCTATTGTTGCTTCGACTCCATATTTTCTTAATATAACCTGTGTCATTTTAGTAGTTCATCTCGTTTATTAAAGTGAAAAGCTGCTGACCAGCGGCTTCGCAGCCAATGCGGGCGTCAGCGACAACAACACAGTCATGGTTAACATTACATGCGCCGCTGTTGGCTGAACTCAGCCCAAGCATTATACGATAGAAGGTGTGACCCGAAGTGTCTAAGCCAGTTTGCTCGCATGCAAGTGTACCGTCTAACCATAAACGGTGAACGCCAGCGACAGCATCCTGAAGGTACTCCCATTCAAGGCAGTACCACTTGCCAGTCGAAAATTCATATTCGTATGCGGTGACACCGCCTACGCTGGAGCTCAAGCGCAGATACATTGTGTCGCCTGTTTTATATAATTGAATTTCAAAGATGTTTGCCAATCCAGTGTTTTTGCATTGCATTAAAACGATGTAGTCATTATTGTTTGGGGGAAGCGTGTCGGTTTTGAAGTACCAACGACAGAAAACGTGAGTTTCATTGACGGCAGCGTTAGTGTAGCAGTAATAGTTTTTCCAGTCGCCGTCAAACTGCGACTCCATCGCCTTTGCGCCCTGATAAGGGTCGTTTACGACGACAACTGTGCCTGATGTGCCATCCCATGCGATGAAGTCGCCGCTCTCGAAGCCATCATTGAAGATTTCAACCATTAAACCGCCTCTGCAGCCCACCAATCTTCAGGGATAGGTGATTCTAAGACGCTAATGCAAACTTGCGGATTCGCGTCTACTTCCTTGTGAACCGCAACATTCAATGTTATCTGCGTGCTACAGCATTCTGTTGTGAATGTAACTTGCTCGTTAGAATCAAAAACCTTTTTTATGGCAAAAGTGTATATTTTCGCCACTGCAGACTGTGGCCTATTCTCGCAGATGGGGCATAGAAAATGCGGCACCACATATATCTTATTGTTCTGCACCGTACATGATACTGAATTGTAGTAGAGTCTGTTATAGCTCATTTCTGCTTCACTGTTTTGAACTTGAACACTTCTGTGCCATCTACGGTTTTGCTGTTTTTCACCCGCACCACAGTTAACTCGCTGCCCATGAATGTTGGAGCAACCAAATAGTTCGCGGCTACACGCGCTTCCCCGCCTTTAAACACCGAATCTTCAAAGAAAAAGTGTATCCGATAATAATATGTGCCGTCCTTCTCTTCATAGGGAAACTCTGCCATCACAACCCATATCGCAAGTATCCCCGTAGACTCGTCAAGATATACTCCCTGAAGCCCCGGCGGATCATTCGCGCTGAATCCTATACTCCAGTTCGCCACCAAAAATGCATCCAGCCAAGTTGTGAAATAAACTCTTTCTGCCCACTCGTTAACCTTGTTGAGAGCGAATGTGTATGTGAAGTGGCTGCATGGCTCGTAGATGTCTAATTCAAGGAATTCCTGTTCAAACTTGATTTCCTCTACGGACGCGTTGCTGACTTGAGGCTGTATCTGCCCGCACACGGAAGGCAATAATGCCAGAAACAGAAGTGATAATGCTACAACTGATGTTTTCTTTATGTTTTTCACCTCCACAACCCCCTCTCTGGTAGGTTGCTTATGAATGCTAGGGTAGCTCATCAGACAGTCTCCAGTTTAGCTTAACGCCCTATTTATGGCGGCTACTGCCTGCCTGACTAGCCGCAGTCTTTCAGTGTTCTGGTCGAGAAGTTTTGACATAAACAAGTTAAAGTTATCATTCAATTCGTTCATATCGTTGCGTAAGGTTGACACTTCTGAGGTTAGATAATCAATCGCCCTGTCCTGTTCCTTCAGTCGCCTTTCATAGTGTCTACGAAGAGCCTCTACGACAGCCTTATTTTCTGCGTGTTCTCTGCTGATGTATTTTTTTAGTGTGTTTGATTCGCTGAGCATGTGCAAAAACTCTTCAACCGTGTCTGGCATCGGCGTGCCCGCCTTGATTGCTTGCTTCTGCCTTTCCGTAGCCACACGCAACCGTTCTTGTTCATCAAATTCTGTTTCATTCAACTACATTTTCTCCAGTATATTCATGAACCTGTCAACCACGGGCTTCTCGTCGTGGAGCTGCTTACAGTATCGGTAATTCAGGTCTCCGTAGTGTCTGCGCAGCTTCTCGTCAGTCGCAATCGCAACGGTCTTGTCGAACAGGTCCTCTTCGCTGCTGAATATGATGTAGGGCGTGTCTAAGCCCGAGTGTCTTTTGATGAAGGCTCTGCATTCAGGCGCGACCTGACTGAAGCTTGGCAGCCTGAAGATTCCAGCCTCCACGCTCAGGGCTCCGTAGGCGGTTGGGAAGGGAGGCGCTTGATCGTAGAGCGCGTCTGCCTTGCTTAGTATACGCAAAGTTGTAACCCATGGCTGCTGCTTGACTGTGGTGAACACCATCTGCGAGACTGCCTGCTGGGCGCGGGTTGCCGCCCTGTAGAAGATGTGGCTGCCCTTGTTTGTTTCGCTTGTTGGCGCATGAACGAAAACTACCCGTTTGCGGGGAACCCCGAAGGCTTCGACTGCCGCGCTGTCTGGCTTGCTTGCACCAAACTGCGATTCTATGTCCTCGAAGCTTCTGACCACGGGCAGGTACGCGACTTCGTTTTCGTCTACGGGGGGGAAACTTTTGATTTCGCGGGTTTCGGGGTGCTGAAACTCTAGGGGAAGAAACATGTCTGCGCCGCCGAGAACAATCTTATAGTTTTGCAGCCACCTGTCAGCCTGCTTTATTAGCTGGTCTCTGCCGAGCCTCCACTCGGAGCCCATGCACAGCAGCATCTTTTTTGTGTCTCTAAGCCGCTTTTTTCTTAGCTTGAATGCCTCAAAGAAGGGGTACATTGCACCCAAAAAGACGATTGCGTCGCTGTTGTAGAGCATCTGCCTAAGTTTGCTTCGGCTGTAGTCTGCCATGTTCACCATTATTGGGTACTTGACGAAGGTGTCCGTTGACACAATATTTACTGCGTTGTGGTCTGTCAGCTTGTTGATTGCATGCGCGAGGGTGTAGGCGGTGCCGCCTGTGTCTCTGACGGCGAGAATGGCTATTTTCACTTTCGCTTAGCTCTCCGCTTCTTCTTTGTCTGCTTCTCTTTATGAAGGTCTGCAATCAGCTCGTCAGCATTGTCAAAAACTTCAGTTTTACCTTCCTGAAATTCTTTCTCACTTTCTTCTATATCGGCTATCTCTTCAGGCGTTAAATCCTCAGATTTCTCCTTTTCCTTCAGCATCTGCGCAAGCATCAGATTCAAACTCTTAATCTCTTTCTCCTGATCTTTGACTTTATCCTCAAGATGCCTGTTTTCGGCTTTAATCACTTCAACCTCGCTGCCGTCAGCCACGACGATGCTTCCGTTAGGCTTCAACATAACCCGGATATAAACGCTGTCTGCGCCGGCAAGAAAATCTTTGTAGGGTGCCACGTCGCCGTTCTGCACTCTGTTGGCGTAGTTGCTGAATGCCATCCCCAATGTGTTAGCCAAGTCACCGTAGTTTTTCACAATCAATTTTTTCAGTTCACCTCTCTTTCTTCCATTTCCAGTTCTTCACTGAACATTCTGCTTTGAGGCTCCTGCCAGCCCATCTTGCTTAAGTCAAGCATGTAGCTCATGTGGGGGGCTAGCCTGCGCATGTTCCTGAACACCTTAAAGTGCGCCAGCACAAAGCGGTTGGTGCCCCATATAGGATACGCCTTTTCTATGACGCGGTGGGCGAAGTCGCAGAGGAGCCAGTGCTTGCGTTCGTAGTGCATTCCGGGAAGCTTGAGGAATACGCGGGGGTGCCAGAACGGGTACAGCCCGCCCACGTTTAGTCCCACGTTGTAGAGGGGGCAGAAGCCTGAGATGCATCCGGACTCCATGATTTCGTACACGCCCTCTTTGACGTTGCCGAAGAACATTTCGTCGCAGTCCAGCACTAGGAACCAGTCTTTGTCGGGCACCGCGTCGAGTAGGGCGGTGCGTTTGACGACTTGGTTCTGCCACGGTTTGCCGTCCGGGCATTCGATGAGTTTTATTGGTGGAAGGTTGTGTTTTAGAACGTTGAGGAGCTGTAGGGTGCCGTCTGTGCTCCATGGCTTGGCGGTTTTGTCTGCTTTCCTGTACATTTGGTAGTATTTTTTGTATGCGCCGTCTGCGACTATGATGCTGTCCACGGCGTCTCTTACGCTGTCGAGTGCCAGCGGGAGGGTTACGTGGTCGTTGTAGGTGTTGATTAGGCAGTGAATGTTGAAGGGTTCGTCTTGCAAGTTTTTCACATTCGCCTCAAAGTTACTGAATGGTAATAAATTTTTGGTGTGTCACCCCGAAAGAAAAAGGGGGGAGATGGAGACAAGAAAGTCTAAAGATGCTACTCTGCCGTCTTGTCTGAAACCTTTATGGGAACAACGTCGGTCAAGTCCAGCGCGGCGACGCCGAAGGTGTGGCTTGCGGCGATACGCAACTGTCTGAGGTGGATCAGCTTGTCTGTTTCTATGAGTATGTCCCTTTTCGGTGCAAGTGCCAACGCGCGTTTTGGTCTGAGCAGGAACACGCAGTCGTATGTGGTGCCGGGTGTGGCGTGGTTCAGGTTGACTGTTTTGACTCTGCAGCCGGGCACTATGATTTTGACGCCTAGGAAGGACTCTAGCAGTCCTGTCTTGTAGATGTCGCTCATTGCCTCGCTCATTGCTGTGCTGCCTAGGATGCTGTTAACCAGTGTTTCCCACTGTGCAGGGTTCATGAGTAGTATGCATTCGCCGGGTCTGACTTCTTTGCCTTTCTTCATCATAGCCGCCAGCGCGTCTACGACTAGATTGGCGATTAAGGTGCTGTTGTCTGTGCCCACGTAGACTGGGGCCAGTGTTCCGTCGCCGAGTGTCATGACGAAGTTTCCGGATGTTGCGTCGTTCAGCACGTTTACGAGCGCGTAGTCTTCTGCTCTGAGTGCCGCGTGCGCGAGGACTCTGTTGATTTCGTCGAGCATGTTGGAGTCTATTTTTTCGATGTCGCCGTAGTATGCGTCGTAGTAGGTGCCTGCTTCGTGTAGGGTGGTTGTGAGTACGTTCACTAGGTTGGATTTGCCTGCGAATGTGCCTGTTTTGGGGACGACGTGCTGGAATTCGACGTCTTTGACGTAGGGGATGTTAACTACTTCGCCGGGCTGCCCCTTTATGACGTCTGTTACCCAGACGAAGTCTCGCAGGTGCCCTGCAAGCTCGTAGTGGGCGACGTAGGGGATGCAGATTGTCCATTGTTCCTTCAGTTTTTTGGGGTCGCAGTTTTCGCCTTTCTGGAATTCTTCGACTACCGCCTGCTTGGCTTCTGGCGGGAAGTAGCTTTCAACTACCCCTTTTCCGCCTTTTTCCTGTTGCTTGTCTCGTTGGCTGAAGTATTTTTCCATGAGTTTGCGGTTGTCTTCTGTGAGATTCTTTAGAATTCGCTGTTCTAGGTCGGTGAAGTCAAGTTCCACTTTCTGTCCTGCCGCTTCAAATTCTGCCTTCAAATGTTTTCACCAGTTTGTTTGGCTTTTGTCCACTCTTTGTGGTGACGGCTGCTGCCGGTTTGTGTCAGCCGCCCAACTTCATCCCGTTGGGGTGGTCGGGTGATACACTTAGGTGAGTTAAGTGACTAGACTTTGATTTTCAGGGTTTTCTTTGCGAGTACGCGGGTTTTGTTGAGTTTTTCTTTTAGCAGCTCGTTTTCTTTGGCTTTTTCGAGGTAGTCTTCGTTTGCCGATGTGACTTTCATGCTGAGTTCAAGGTTGGTTTTCATTGCGTCATTGTACTTCTCGGATAGCCGCTTGTTTGTCTGGTGCAACGCCTCGTTCTGTGATTTGTACTCCTCGCGGAGCGCGACCTCTTTGCCGTATTTGTTGTACCATTCGCTGGTTTTGACTTCTTGGTTGCGTAGCTGCCGGATTGCCTCGTCTGCGCGTGACTCCTGCCGCTTAAGCGCCTTTTCCAGCGTCTCTGCTTTGCCTCTTAGTTTGGTGTATAATCCGCTGAGTTTGCTGTATCGGCTCTCCCAAAGCGTGACTTGCTCATTTAGGCTTCTGGCTTTGTCTTCTGCCTTGAATCTGCGCACCTTCTCGTCTAATGGCTCGTCTGGCACGCATTCGCCTTCCTCGTTTCGGTGGTACCCGTCGGGGCAAGGCTCCTCGTCTGCCTGCTCGACTGGCGCGTCTCCAACCTTAACCGCCACCGTAGCCTTCGGAGGCTCTTCGCCGACCTCCTTTTCAGGTTTCTCCTGTGCTGGGAGGGTTTCGGGGGCTTCTGGCGGCTGGTCTGTGTCGCTTTCTGGCGGCTGGGTCTGCGTTGGTCCTGTTCTGATGTCTTCCGGCTTTGGCTGGCTTGTGTCGTCTGCTGGTCCGTCCATGGGCGCGTATGGTTGGTCGAGGTCGGCGAATTCTGGTTCGTTCTGTTCGCGTCTTCGAGATTCGGCTGTGCCGCTTCTCATGTTATAGTTGTCGGGGATTGAGCCGCCTACCACGGTTTGGGCGAGGTCTTCTTGGGTGTCAACTTTGTTGTCTGATGTGATGGGGGTGCCGAATGTTCCTCTTGTCTGGTTGCCGAAGGTTTTTGTGTCAACTTTTGTTTGTGGCTCATTTGTTCCTGTTGGCGCGTCTTCTATGATTTTTGGTTTGATTTTCAATATTCTGTTTTTCTCCTTGTTTTCTGTTATTTTGCCTCTGTAAGTTGAGGACTGTGAGGGCATGTATGACTCCAGCGGTTTGATGCGGGTCATGGGTATGCCGGGTAGAACGTCGGTGGTAAGGAACGTGAAGGGCGGGTCGGTGAAGTAGAAGCCTTCGCATTCCCCTGTTGTTGGGCATATTCCGCCCATGCAGTCGCCTTCTAGGCTGACGTTCACGATTTTTCTGCTGTCGATTAGCTCAGTCATTTTTTTGCCGTTGCAGACTGGGCAGATCATGTTTTTGGGGACGGCGATGAGGGCTTTGCTTATTCCCTCGTGGAATCTGCCGTCTACGATTTCGATGTTGCCCCATCTGTTTCTTGGGTTTTTGGGGCTGAACCAGTACTGGTCTTTGTGGTTTAGGCTTGGGTGTTTGCCTTTGAGTGTGAGCGAGGCGGCTACGAGGTCGCGTTTATTGTAGACGTTGCCGTTCATGCTTTTGGTTGGGAAGCCTATTTCGACTTCGTAGTATTTGTTGGCTGAGTCTTCTTTGACGAATCTGAGGGCGTCCCTGTTCCACAGGTAGGATTCTCTTGCTTGTCCATACTCTCTGGATTCGTCTAAGCTCATTGCGTTTAGCCAGTCGTAGTATAGGCTTTCGGCTTCCTCCTGTGGGAAGACGTTGTGGAATTCGTTGTAGATTCTCTGGAAGTCAAAGTGACGGTAGGCTTCCTTCTCTACCTGCCGCTGAATGACTGCGCAGTATGCTTCAGGGTCGCCTTTGTCCTGATTCTTAGCTACGCAGTCAGCAAAATCCTTGTATCCTGCAAAAGGCACGGTTTTTTTCTCCTATAAGTCTTCGTTGTGGCAGTCGATGCACAATCCATTCCAGTTTCTGCGCTCCGCCCCCAACCGTCTGCCGCAGATTCGGCAGTACACCCACTTGTGCACTTCAGCGTCGGCTGCTGCCTTCGCCTCATAATAGTCCGATTTGCGGAGTCTACGGTACTTGCGTGTGTCCCCTTCCTGACCTATCCTCATTCTGGTTCACCGATAAACCTGATTAATCTGCATCTGCAGTTCGGGTGCGCCAGCCCATCGCCTCCGTCTCCGGGTCCGCCGATGGTGTTCTCATCTAAAATCGTAAGCCAAGGAAACAGTGCGCGGATGAAGTTGCCTTGGAAGCCGCCCATGCTGTCGCTCATGCGCTGGTAGCCGAGGCAGACGTCGCATACCTTGAAGTCTGCTCTTGCGTCGTAGAGCCAGACGTCATTGGCGCTGAAGTATGTGGTTCCGGGGCGCTGCGGGAAGTCTATGCGCTTCTTTGCTTCTCGGTGTTGCTTAACAGCGTGGACTGCCTCTGCGACGTGGTGGATGCAACTCAATCCACCGTCACCGTGTACTTTTCCTTACTTACCCTCAGCAGCTTCTTGCCCACAAACTCTTGGAATGCCTCGTCTCGGTGCGAGGTCCACAGGTCGCCGTGCAGCCGCTTCATGTGGACAGTGATTGTTCTGTCTGCGAGCTTGCAGGCTTCGGCTATGCCGAGCTTGCCCTCGCTGAAGTTGGCTTCTATGACGTTTAGGCTTGTCTGCAGGTCGTTGAGGCGCTCTATCATGGCTTCGACGGGTATTTGGGGCTCCTGCTTCTTCTGGAAGGGCTGCTGCGGCTGGAATGGAGTCGTGATTTTTGCGATGTTTGCGTCTTCTTTCCAGTCAGGCTCGGGCAGGCTTCCCATGTATTGTTTTAGGATGTGCTGCTGCTGGTTTTTGGCGAGGTATGGAAGCACCGCCGCAACGTCGGTTAATGTGGTGTCTTCCAGCCCTGTTTTGGGTTGGCCCCAGATTAGGCGGGGCACGGGTTCTCCTGTCTGTGGCTTGAACAGGTAGCGTTCGACTCCGCGTTTGATGTATCTTTG
>SMTZ1_10009302_pt1 | contig 10031 bp, 8 predicted proteins | sample DeeMarSWOR136_30_FD_25667 | JGI IMG/M metagenome (IMG submission 25667)
GAATTCTGTCCAATCTGTCAACAAGACACCATGGAAAATGTCCTCGATTTACGGTATTGTGAACTCGTTTCTGGTATGCTTGAAGGTCTTCTTCAACACTGGATTGACAACCTCAAACTCTCCTATTCTGCTCGGGTCACCCAAACTAAGGGTCGTCTCCAAGGAGATCCGGCCTGCGAGTTTCGAATTCATTTTGCCGATTAAAAATGGCAATGCTACGGGTATATCGGATTATCTACAACTAACTCAGTTTCGTTACTTTTTCGAGCTCTGGGATTATCCACTCCAAATCTTGTTCCTTCAGCCGTTTCTTCGTGGGAATCCCTCGCTCGTCCCAACCTCGTCTCTTCTCATAACCCTCTTTCTCAAGTTTGGTTCCAGATAGAGGACCCACAGATAGTGGTTCAGTAAACCAACGTGCAGGAGGATAATCCATCGACCGGTCCCATTCCCCATCAAATTCACGAACCCAATAAGAACGAACTAATGAATAAATACGGTCCGAGAGCGCCCAGAAGTCATCTAATGTCCATTTCAGACCTGTCGCTGCCGCAAAATACTTCGGATACCACTCCAAGTCAAATCCTACTTCAATCCAGGGGAAGCGACAGCCAACCAACTGCTCAAACAGCCCACCCCGAATCCGCTGCAATTCGATGATTTTATCGACTTTACTCTCATCATATGTCTCCCGACCCACATCCACCTCATGGGTAATCACCCAACTTTCTTTATGATGGGCGCCGATAGAACAGACTCCAAAAGCAAGGGCCATACCTGGGGCAGCATGACAATCATACCCGGAGATTTCCAGACCTTTAATTTGCATGGCAAAATTTTGAGTACTTTTACCAAGTTGTTTTGCCATGATTTGTGTGCCATCGGCAAGCATGTTTCCGAGATTGTCTGCTCGGAATGCAATGTCCGTAATTAGTTTCCGTGTCGCATGGAAGTCTCCCCAGTCGAGCTTTTCATCAAGAATTCCTTTTTCTGATGCTTCCATAGCAAAGCCGATTGTATTACCTAAGGAAATCGTATCAAGACCATATTCATCTGCGAGTCGATTCAAAGTAGCGACTTCGCGGAGATCCCGCATCCCAATGTTAGATCCAAGGAGTGCTACGTTCTCATAATCGAGCTCAGCAGAGAGTCCTTCAGAATCTTTGATGCAATGACCGCACTGCATGGTACAGGAGGGACACCCGCGTGTTTTTTCTTTCAATTTCTCCATGGTGCCGCCACTGAGCGCTTCGGCATGCTCGAATTGCCCCTCCCGAAAGTTGTAACTGGGGAGGACACTGTATTCTTGACACCATGCGTGAATGAGCATCGTACCCTGGGTCATCCATTCATCGTAGCCTGGCTTCTCACGAATATCTTTGAACCCGTCTCGACCAAGTTGGCGAAACGCTTCAGGGCTCGCCAGTTCAGGTGTAGAGGAGCCTTTCGCGACCAAGGCTTTCAGGTTCTTTGAACCCATTACAGCACCCATACCTGGGCGTCCCCCAGATCGTCCCATCATAGACCGGACGGTTGCATATTTGACGAGGTGTTCGCCGCCTTGACCAATCATTAACGTGCCAATACTCTTACCATGGGTCTCTTCGAGTTTCTGTTCTGCTTCAAACGCACCTTTTCCCCAAAGGTGGTCAGCCTCCAGTACGTTTACTTCAGAATCTTGGATCAGAACATAGGACGGGGTTTCGGCTTTACCCTCGACAACCAAAACATCATAACCTGCTCGTCGTAATTGGGAACCAAAATGTGAGCCAAGATTTCCATCCCCATACCCGCCCGTCAAGGGGCTTTTTGCTGCAACAACAACTTTCCCAACATTCGGCATCGCCAAACCGGATAAAGGTCCTACAGCAGCAATGAACTTATTCCCTGGTGAGAGGGGATTTGTACCCTTAGGCACTTCGTCCCAGAGAATCTTTGCCGCAAATCCGCGACCCCCCACGAATTGCAGGGCAAATTCTTTCGGATACTTTTCTGTGGTTACATCTTTGTTCGAAAGATTCACGCGTAGAAGCTGTCCAGTCCAACCTTTCATACTCGACTCACCAAACACAAAACCTGATGCAAGTCAGAGCATTCTCCACAAATAGCTTTCGCAGATTCACAAGAAAATCTCATTTCTTAGGGCGGAAAATGAAATAAAAGGAAGAAACGCACTCTTAAGATTTACACTGCAAACTGGACATGAGGTGTGTTAACTGCCTGATAAAAAAGTGCATGAAGTTATTCGAGCGCCCCGAATTGTACGAATTTTTGCAGGCATCGACTTTGTAATGATGTTCGGGTTTGCGATGTTGGGAGTATTTATCTCAGGTCTTTCATCGCTTTTTAATGAAATCCTAAATTATGCACATGCGAATGATCCCTCTCTCTATGTTGAGATTATCAATGAAATCATTAATGTAGGGCTCACCGTTCCCTTCATTGTCAATGGCTTTACTCTGTTGGGTGCTATCCTAACAACCGTTTCGTTGGTTGGAATGATAGTTGCATTAGGAACCGCGTACAAGAAACCCTGGGCCATCACTTTAGGAGTGGCTGTGTCCGTTTTCGCTATCACTGGAGGAATAGTTAGCTATGTTTACAGAGTTCTTTTCCCCTTTCAGCCGATTGGTCCTCTTAACCTCCTAGATTTAGCTTTAAGCCTATTTTTCGGAATCCTGGCAATCAACATCTTTTTCGTTGGAGCTTTTCTGATTTGGCAACTGGAGGAGCAACCGCGATACAATATTAGAATGGGGCGTTTTATCCTCATCTGGAACATAGATGCGCTCTGCTTACTAGTTACCACCTTCTTGTATGCTGGAATGGGTTTTGTTACAAGTGATCTACTTACGATGCTCGGGGTAGTTTACATCGCAGTCGCAATAATTGCGGTTATCAACGTGTTAATTCGTCCCCTGTTCACTAAACTCGTTTCATTAATTGCCCGCTGGTGGCTGGGGTTTATCATTTCATTCGTTTTCATGTTCCTCATTAATGGCATCATATTATGGCAACTACCCCGTATCCTCCCAGGATTCTATGTGGTCAATTTAATTGCCGCTTTAGCCGCTGGACTCATTCTAGCAGCTGTTAATGCCCTTGTCGTGAATATCGTAGGTCTTGATGATGATATCTCTTTCTTCAATGATTATGTCGCCAAACAAATCCGGGAAGAAATGGCAACAATTGATATCCCTCAAACTCATGCCTTAGTCGCAGTGGAAATTGATGGTCTTAGTTACACAGCCATTCAAAAGGCGTTAAAACGCGAATACATGCCTACGCTTCAAGGATTGCTAAAACGTGGAAGTCACATACTCACACACTGGGATTGTGGAATTCCTTCCATGACTTCATCGTGCCAAGCTGGTATCATGCATGGAAATAATAATGACATCCCCGCCTTTCGTTGGTATCTAAAACCTGAAAAACGTATGATGGTCTCCAACAACCCCAAAAACGCTCAAGAAATCGACCAGCGAGCCTCTTCCGGTCAAGGCATTCTCCGTAACGGCGGCTCAAGTGTAAGCAATCTCATCAGCGGTGATGCCTCGTATTCCTTTTTCACGATGTCAACCCTTACCCAAGAAGATGAAGAGGCAGGGCGACGTAGAAGCCAGGACCTCTATTACTATCTACTCGATCCCTATGCCATGAATCGTAGCATCATCTTCACGATCTGGGATATATTTGTCGAAATTGGACAAATCATCAAACAAACCATCACACGTAGAAAACCACGAATGAACCGACTCTCGCATGCCTATCCTATTGTTCGTGCCGCAACTAACATCTTCATGCGTGATGTCGCCACATCAATGGTAATTCAAGACATTCTTCGCGGATCACCTGCAATTTACGTGACCTATTTAGGTTACGATGAAATTGCACATCACTCCGGTCCATTGACTTCAGATGCCCTCAAAGCCCTCCATGGTCTGGATAAGCAAATACGACGAATTCTACACGTTATTGAATACTACGCACCCAGGCCTTACCATCTGTTCATTCTTTCAGATCATGGTCAGTCTGCTGGTTGGACCTTCAAGCAACGATACAACATTTCACTCAAAGATCTCATCACAGAGCTTCTCGAAGGCAAAGCCTCGGTAGGCGAAATGGAAGCCCTTGATGCCCATCGAGGTTACGTTGCAGGACTCGTCGATGACATGAATGCCGGTCGAGCTGCAGCGAAAAAAGAGAAAAAAGAACATGGAGTACTGAAATATTTCCACCGGCAGGCTAGTAAAAAAGATGAAGCTCCCCTAGACAAAGAAGTAGAAGCAAAAGATGTCCTCGTATGTGCTTCAGGGAATCTTGCTCAGATCTATTTCACAACAACAGAAAAACGTGAAACATTGCAAAATCTTGAAACTCAATTTCCTGGCTTCATATCAAAACTCGTTGCTCATCAGGGCATTGGCTTTGCCATTGTCATGGATGAAAAACTTGGACCGGTCCTTCTTAGTGGGGAGGGTGCAATAGAGTTGAGGACGGGAAAAATCAAGGGGCAGAACCCTCTCACACCTTATGGAAACGAAGAAGTTCGAAGACAACAATTACTTCGCCTTGCTAACTTTCCTAGTAGTGGTGAACTCATTCTTATGAGTCCTGTGTATGAAGATGGTTCAGTGGCAGCCTTCGAAGAACTCATCGGTAATCACGGTGGAATAGGTGGCGATCAAACAAATGCAATTCTCGTTCATCCTGTGGAATTCAAAGTTGAAAGTGAAAAAATTATCAACTCAGAACAGATCTTTAAAGTCCTTAACCAAGCTCGTTCTGATTAACGCACTAAATTCGGTTCAAAACGTACGACTTATGAAAGAATACTGGGAAGTAAGGGTATGAGTAATCAATCCACTGATTGTATCTTCTGCAACATTGTTGCAAAGAAACTCACCGCTCATGTCGTCTATGAAGACAACGAAATCCTCGCCTTTCTGGATATTCGTCCCATTAACCCGGGCCATACTCTTGTGATTCCTAAAGCTCATGTTGCGAGTCTGAGCGAATTAGATTCGATGTTAGCAGGGCGGCAATTTCAAGTAGCCGGAAGGATTGCTGCAGCTCTGCGAAAATCAGGACTAAAGTGTGAGGGTATTAATGTCTGGCTTGCTGATGGAAAAGCAGCCTTTCAAGAAATTCCGCATATTCATATTCATGTGATTCCTCGCTTCGTTGGGGATGGAATACGTATTAAGGCGGGTCCAGATTATGGGCAAACTCCTCCTACAAACGAACTAGAAGACCAAGCGAAGAAAATCCGAAAAGCGATGGATGAATAGTTTACCACAAATCCTGCCCTGAAACGAAGCCTCATATACTTGAAGTATACGGTATTCAAAGTAATTGGTTGGGTGTCTTGGTGGCCATGAAACCTCGCGGGATAAATGCACTAGTATTCTCGCTGATATTGTTAGGGCTGGTCGTGTCTTTGTGCTATTTGCCTTCTAACCCAACTCTAGTTAGTGCCGAGGTGTTGAGCAATGGAGATGTTTGGGGCATACTGTGGATGCAACCCCGAAATGATGGTTTCAACGCGATAGCTGTTACAACTCAAGCAGTTTTTGTTGCAGGATCAACTTCAACTCTTGGCAGTAGCGCACATAACGTCCTTTTGGTGAAATACACGCCAGAAGGAGAGTACATTTGGAATCAGACTTGGGCGTATTCCTATAACGATTCAGCCTATGCTCTCAGCGCCGGAGCAGGGAGCATCTACCTTGCCGGCATGACGACAACAGGTCCATATGGAACGAATGGCTTGCTAGTCAACCTTGATTATAATGGTAATGAAATCTGGAATTCTTCATATGGAAACTTTCCAGAAGAATGGTTTACCTGCGTCAGTGTTGGTGCAGATGGCATCTACGCTGGCGGAATCCGAAGGAATACAGAAAACGATGTTGATGCTCTTCTGGTCAAATTTAACTTCGAGGGGAACGAAGTCTGGACAGAAAGCTGGCAGAATACCTCAGTTAACCGCGCATTTGGAGTCGCAGTCGGCTCCGACGGCGTCTATCTTGTGGGTGATGCGGGAAATCAATGGGACGGATCCAATTCTAGCGCCTTTTTGACAAAGTATTCCTTCAGTGGCACCCAACTGTGGAATACAACTTGGGGTGGAGAATATTCCGATATCGCCCGAGGGGTGACAGTTTTCAATGACGATATCTTCGTCACTGGATCAATACAAAATTCTAGCGCATTAGGCCCCAAAGAACTTTTTTTACAAAAATACAACAGTACTGGAAGCCTGCTTTGGGAGCAATTTGATGAAACGGGAATCAATGAAGAAGGGATAGGGATCCATGTCACAGCAGACAGCATTTTTGTTGGGGGTGAACTGGAACACCCAATTTCTGGCTTCCAGGCAAGTCTTAACAAGTTCAACAGCACGGGTGATCTTGCTTGGAAACGAATGTGGGGTGGAGCAGATAATTGTCAACCCTTTGGGTTTAGTGCATCCCTTGAGGGGCTCTTCTTCTCCGGAACCACTTCGGAGTGGTTAACAGAATCTACGAATGGGTTTGCCTGTAAGTTCAGTTTCGATGGAAAAGGTTCATCCGGTCCTGTGGCAATATTAGACATTATTTACCTCAATCCCTATGGGTCCTTTGTTGTACCGTGGACCATTGCCATTGATCCTGATGGAAACATTGCAGATTATGAACTTCAAATGGACACAACGTCTCTCTTCGAACGACCCATGATAACCTGGAGGATCAATCAAACAAGTGTAGCTGTTACCAATCCCCAAATTGGCACTTACTACTTCCGAGTTCGTGCCTTTGATAATAACAGTAATTCAGGGCCTTGGAGTAACATCGTCTCCGTTTCTGTTACTCTCGTGCCTCCCACCGTCTTTAATCCCTGGCTTGCTCCTGCAATTCTAGTTCTGGCGATTTTTGTCCTACTCGCAGTGTTCTTATTTGTATCAATACGCCACTGGCGCATTGAATAACCATTTCGTCCCCTATTCGTAAGCTAGCTAAGTAGTTAATCTTGGTCGGATAACAACATCTAGTTTTTCTGGAGCCAATTTCACTACGAGGTCACAACACGTTTTCCCCGAGGAATAAGAAAGGGAACCGCTTCACGATATTTACCATAAGAATCACCAAACCGCCGTAACAACTCAATTTCCTCGTAACCCAGCAACGCTAGCTGAAGCGGTGTGAAAACTATGGCAACAATAAGGAGTGGAACAAAGTCGAATAACAAAGCAATTGCTGGAGTAGCAAGAATGAATCCTAGGGTTTGGGGGTGACGACAATACGAATATGCACCTGTTGTCACCAACTGCGAGGATCGCCGACTTAGATTAATTTCCTCTCCCTGCGCCCGTTTTCTTCCCATCGAAGTAACGCCCCAAACAATGAACATAACCGCTAAAATCAGAAGTATCATTCCCGCAAAGAGTTCAATGTAGCGCCATATCCATGGGTATGGATAAATTACAATGGGTAATAATTGCCAGGGAATGAGGGGAGTAAGATACCGAGTTAGAACTAAACCAATACCGAGAATTACAAAATAGAGGATATTTGGTAAGAATATAATGGCAAAGCGTGGACCCCAGGACCACGACCAGCGCGACGATTCAGACATATTCTATCACCGGTGGTTGCAACGTTCCTTTCGGTGAATCAGTTCGTTATAAAGATTTGGCGACCTATAATTCCGACGATAATGAGGTAAATCCCAGCATAGGCTATTCCAATGGCTAGAATGTACAAGAGCCTTATTGCACCTAATTGGGAAAAAATCGCTACAACCACTCCCAAGACGACTAAAGCAGCGCCGTCGACAATTTCCATTATTCGGAACCAGGTAGCTCGTACCGGTGAAAGTTGCCCAGTTAATAAAGTGTTAAGACCGAACACCATCAAACCGATGGCGAGGATAAGAATCCAATATATTCCTCCCAAGTAATTAGAAATCATGACTAGTACGGAGAAAATCATTAAGACAAAGCCACAGATGAAGTTGAGGATACGCAGCCTAGATGGCAAGCGGTTCTCACGATACCCATAAATTATCCGAGAAATACCCAAGAAGAAAACTGCGGGGCCTAAGAGGATAATCATCAATGTGATGTAAGATTGTGGGAGCCAGAACACCGTGGTTGCTAATCCAATTGATATTACTCCGAATATGACATCAAACACTCGTGCAACAAAAGAAGTCCATTCCTCAGTCATTCAACGTACACCTTGGACTGGGTATGCACATAGTTCAGTATAAAAGATAAACTCTATCCTACTGATTTCGGAGACAGATATTTCCCATTTATTTATACGGTCCTTTTACATGATTTCTTTAATCTTCCATCTACGCATAGGAGTTTTTCTCAACCATGGATTTACTCTCCTCAGCTACGAGCTTCATCAGAAACGCAAATCATCTCATCGCTTTAACCGGTGCAGGAATCTCTAAAGAATCCAATGTCCCCACCTTCCGAGGAAAGGATGGTCTCTGGCGTCAATACAATGCCATGGACTTAGCAACCCCTCAGGCATTTGCTCAAAACCCCAAACTCGTCTGGGAGTGGTACACCTGGCGACAAAACCTCATCTCCAAATGCCAACCTAATCCTGCTCACTTAACCCTAGCTGAGTGGGAAAAACGGGGCATTCTCAAAGCTGTGATTACGCAAAATGTTGATGGTTTACACCGACAAGCAGGATCTGGAAAAGTCTTGGAAGTCCATGGAGATATTTGGCGAGTCAAATGCACTGCTTGTTCATACCGAACACACCTCTCAGAACCCGCAATCGGCATTCCGACCTGTGCTGATTGTGGAGCAAATCTACGACCAGATGTGGTGTGGTTCGGTGAAAGCCTCCCCTCCACAATAATGGGTGAAGTTTTTTCTCAGCTCGAACAGGCTGATGCAATTATTGTAATTGGTACCTCTGCTCTCATTCAGCCCTCAGCTTCTTTTCCCTTCATCGTGAAACGCCGCGGAGGACATGTTCTCGAAGTTAACGTTGAAGCCACACCATTAACACCAATCGCCGATGTGCATCTCAAAGATAAAGCTGGGATTATCCTACCCCAATTAAATACGCTCCTTCATGAAGAAGCCTGACATCAATTTATCAACCAATCCGTCGAACATCGACTTCCATGGCTTGGAAAGACTTACCCTTTCACATCTAGAAGAACTTCACCGACACTACGAAACTCCCGTGACCAATACATGAGGACATGCTCTTTAGAATACGCCTCATCAATATGCGCGGTTAGAACCTCTCCAACAAACCACCTGTGGCTTCCCCCAAACTGAACCTCGTGTACTACACGACATTCCAAACTTACTGGACATTCCATAACCAGCACAGAATCGATCTTCGTCCCTTTCACTGGCGTCAACCGTGTCTTCTGAAACTTGTCCTCGTCTCGCCCGGATACAGAACCACACGTCCGTACAATATCGAGATGCTCTTTCAAAGGTAGATTTATACCAAACTCTTTATGCTCTGAAATGAGTTTTAGTGTGAACGCCTTGGGACGAAAACCCACCATCACACTCGGAGGCTCAAAAGAGTAGAAATGAAATGCAGCCGCAGTCATTACGTTCTCCTTAACTGTGACCAACACTACAGGAAAGGAAGGTAATGCCATGATGCCGGCTCCTGGTTCAACCTCTGTCTTACCCATTTTTCACACCTACTAGCGTATCACAATAATCTCTGAATAAATGCTTTCTCTAAAGTGATGATGTAGCCATCCTACTCCTCCTAATCCATCTTCCGAACACTCCTCAATCCCATGAAAATTCGCATTATCACAGGAAGTCTAAATCTTGAACCACTCAGTGCAAAAACCGGATAAGAGCGAATGGTTTTCTCTTATTTTTGCACCGCATAGCTCCCATCGATTCATATCTAACGCTAGCTTCTATTCATTTGTAACACGGAACCCGGAAGGGTTTCGGGTTAACAACACAATTGGAGGGATCCAGGAAATGGCAAAGAAAACCAATCCAAAGGCTAAGAAACTCAAAGATATGTCAGCTG
>SMTZ1_10010217_pt1 | contig 10031 bp, 6 predicted proteins | sample DeeMarSWOR136_30_FD_25667 | JGI IMG/M metagenome (IMG submission 25667)
CGGTCTTTATGAATTGCGTATAAACGGCGAACGCGTCGGCTGCGATTACTTCACACCCGGTTGGACCGATTACAATCAGCGCCTGTATTATTATAGCTATGATGTCACCGGCATGATTTCCAGTGGCGACAACGCCCTCGGGGCAATTCTCGCCAGGGGTTGGTACGCCGGATATATCGGCTCGAAAAGGAGAAAGAATTTTTACGGCGAATCCCCCCGTTTGCTGGCCCAGCTCGAAATTGAATTCGCCGACGGCGGTACGAAGACTATCGTCACGGACGATTCATGGAAAGCTTGTTACGGTCCGATTATCGAAACGGATTTTCTTATGGGTGAAACCTACGACTCTCGTAAAGAAATTCCCGGCTGGGATAAAAGTGACTTCGACGATTCGCAGTGGGACAAAGTCACCGTGGCGGATAAGTACAAGGGAATTCTCCAGGCTTATCCAGGCGTGACAGTGCAAAAAATAATGGAATTGCAGCCAAAGAAAGTCACCGAGCCGAAGAAAGGCGTATATGTTTTCGATATGGGCCAGAATTTCGCTGGTTGGGTACGGCTGAAGGCCAGGGGAAAGGCCGGCGAGAGAATCGCCCTGCGTTTTGCCGAGATGCTTAATCCGGACGGAACGGTATATACGATGAACCTTCGAGGGGCGCGCTGCACGGATACATATATTCTCAAAGGCTCCGGAGAAGAGATCTGGGAACCGATGTTTACGTATCACGGTTTCCGTTATGTCGAGATGACAGGATGCGACGAAAAGCCGAACATCGACGCAATCACGGGAATTGTCACTCATTCGAACACTCCTTTGGTCGCATCGTTTGAATGTTCCAATCCCATGGTTAATCAGCTTTATTCTAATATCGTCTGGAGCCAGAGGGCAAATTTTATAGAGATACCGACCGACTGCCCGCAGCGGGACGAACGTTTGGGCTGGACCGGTGACGCCCAGATATTCATCCGGACTGCAACGTACAATATGGACGTAGCGGCATTTTTCACCAAGTGGCTTGTTGACCTCGAAGACGGCCAGAGCGAGGCCGGCGCATTTCCCGATGTCGCTCCTCGCAAGCCCCCGATAGGAGAGGGCACGGCCGCGTGGGGCGATGCCGGCGTGATATGCCCATGGATGATATATCAGGTTTACGGTGACAAGAGAGTCCTTGAGGAGCATTATGATGCGATGAAAAAATGGATTGCATTCCTGCAAAGACGCAGCAGAAACCTGCTGTGCCCGGCTTCCGGTTACGGTGACTGGGTTTCCATTGCTTCCGATACTCCGAAGGATGTAATTGCTACGGCATATTTCGCCTTCAGCACGGACTTAGTCTCCAAGACGGCCGCAGTGCTCGGTAAACAGGATGAGGCGAGAGAATATAAGGAGCTTTACGAAAAAATCAAAGCCGCCTTTAATAAGGCATACGTCACTGATGACGGCAAAATCAAAGGAGAAACCCAGACCTGCTATGTGCTGGGGCTGCATTTAGATTTGCTACCGAAAGAGAAGCGGCCGCTCGCAACGCGACATTTAATCGAGGCGATAAAGGACAAAAACTGGCATCTTTCCACCGGTTTCGTCGGATTAAGCTATCTGCTTCCGACGCTCACCGAAACGGGAAACCTGGATATCGCATATCGTCTTTTAATGAATGACACGTTCCCGAGCTGGGGCTACAGTATTAAAAACGGCGCCACGACAATCTGGGAGCGCTGGGATGGCTGGACGGAAGACAAGGGATTCCAAGACCCAAGCATGAATTCGTTTAATCACTATTCATTCGGGGCGGTCGGCCGCTGGCTATTCGGGACGGTCGCCGGAATCGATACCGATGGGCCCGGCTTCAGAAAGATAATCATTCAACCCCAGCCCGGCGAAATTACCAGTGCAAAGGCAAGCTACGACTCCGTTAATGGCGAAATAGCAACCGACTGGGTGCTCGAAGGCAATGCTTTTACACTAAATGTCACTATCCCTGCGAATACGTCGGCTACGGTTTATGTGCCGGCCGAACATCCCGAAGTCGTTACCGAAAGCGGCGATAAAATCGCCAAGGTAAATGGCGTCGAATTCCTTCGCATGGAAAACGGTCACGCGGTCTTTGCCGTCGGTTCGGGACATTACCGGTTCAAATCGAAATTGCCCTAACAAACAACAACCGGACACAGATACATCCCGTACGCAAAGCTGTCAGTCAGCCAGTGCCAGTGCCGTAGAATCTCCGTTGGCTTTGGCAACGTTTGTTGTCTCACAAGGTTCGCACAGCTCCTGTTCGTCGCACTGCTTCTGGAACTCCAGTAGTTTGGACAATATTTCCGTATCGTCTGCTGTGATAATTTGATAGATTCGGCCGCCTGAATCGAGATATCGTCCAACAAAGTCTTTATAGGATTTCAAATAATTCTCGTAAGAGCTTATTCTCGGATCATTTTCCTTTTGCAAAGCCAGTATTTTCTCGGGATTCCAGTATTTGATGATAGTGTTTTTATCGGTGAGAATAAAGTCAACGCTGATGAGATTATTCTCGATGCTCAGAATTCTGTTTATCCTGAAATCGATATTCTTTAACCTGAGGTAAGCACTAATAATATCTTTGCCACCAAATTCGTCGGTTGTTCGTATTTTCTCCCTTCGGCGCTTCAACTGTTCCGCTTTCGCCTGACGGGCGGCCAATCTCGCCCATGAATTATTATTTCCCACGCTATAAACAGGTGTACTTCTACCGGTTGAGGTACGGGAAGATTGACTTGTGCTGTGGTGGACAACAACGCATGGCCTGGTGTTCTGGTAGGTTTGTAAACAATGATAGTCATAAGACTCGCCCCATGGATCGGCGATTAAACCCGAACTCTTGAATCCGAAAGCATAAGGACTGTAACGCATGTTGTCATAGACCAGGCCGGAGTTGCCGAATTTTTTGGCGTAAGGAGAATATCTTAGGCGACGATAAACCAAACCAGAGTTGCCGCGTTGTTTGGCATAGGGGGAATACTTTAAGTCTCCGTAAATCAAGCCGTGAGTATAAGGCGACCAACGAACTCGATACTGGGTTGCATAATGGTATGTTGATGCTTTTGTCAGGCCCGGCAAAATTGCCAACATCACAACTGCAAACAGTGAAATCCTTTTCGAACTCCTTTTCATTTTCTACTCCTTTCAATTTAAATTCCTTTGTTGTTCTTCAATCACCTCCTCTCGAAAATGGTTTCATATTTTTTGTTATAGAATCGCACACTTTGAACCAAAGCGCACGTTCACTATGTTTCTTATGGTGACATCAGGATTAAGTAATCCAGAAAAAGACGAGTTCCATAAACAGAACACAATCGTTCTATGGAGCTCCGACCTGCAAGAAATGATTAATCCCTTTGCATTCACCGCTTTTCTCCTTAAAAACGGGAAAAGCTATCACCCATAATTTGGGTCGATAACTGAAATAGTTCTATCAGATGGGAAGATTGTTAAGATATACTGATCCTCCACACCCTTTCCAGTCTTTTCATACCCTCCCATTTGCATGTTATCAGTATTATACGATTCAGGCCCGATAATGTTAAGGTTTTTTTTGATATTTTGCAGAAAAAAGCCCAAGGCAGTTTCGAACGCCCGGTTCTGCTATTATGCTTTATAGAGCCGATTCGGCAAAAATCTCATGCTCCATGGGAAATTCTTTTAAGCTGCTCATCGATGCTGGCTAACCTATTGTTAAATTTGCTATATATAAGCCAATAGCTATCGAGCTTCATTTAGAATACGACTCGAGCAGTTCCTGCCAGCGGTCGATATGACCGAACTCGTCTGCCTGGTCTTTTTCTATGATTTTGCGTGTATCCTGATCCCATTCAATGGTATCCAACAGTTTCTCGTAATGGTGGACTGCTTTGGTCTCGACCCAGATACCGACTTTTAAAATCGCCTTTGGCCCTAAGAGCCTCGATACAAATCCAATAACGAAACCTACAATCCAATACGCCCACCTCAAGACACTTGGCCGAAAACCGTACTCGTAAAGCTTGATCTGGAAATCCTGGTAATGAGTCATCTCGTTGCACATTGCGGTGATAAGTCGACTATTACGCTCACCAGACTCTTTGGTGATCTGGAATTTGTAAATAGTCTGTGCCATCAACTCGAGTGTATGCAGCGTACGAAGACCCTTTTTTATGGTAACGAGTTTCCATTCGTCGAATCCCTCACCTCGCAGTTTGATATCTTCCTTGACGATCTGCGGGCGAATAATTGTTATGTTATAATTGTGTTTTGAATGTCTTTGGTTTTTTTCCATGATACTCAGCACCTTCTCTTTTCAATTGCCCTTATCGAACAATGTAGTCAAATGCACAAGTACTTGCAAACAGGAATAATAATATATCTCTGTTTATTGTAGGAATTAATTAGCCGGGCCGCCAAGAAAAAACGGCCGGAAGATGAAATAAAATCGCTTAATCGCTTCTCTTAATGTTTGGGCAAAATATCAGAAATCACCGGATCAATTGCCAGCGAATCTGGTTATTGTTATAGTTACATTACCCGAGAAAGTATGGCCTGAAGTAAGTGTCCCGAAAACCTGCAGATCGACCTGGCCGAAATCGTCTATGGCATCCATCAATGCAGCACTGTCGAACACTGCGATAACCACTGTTCTACCGGCAATTTCACTGACAATCTGGTTATTTGCCTTGATGTTTCCCGGCAGAATTACCAAAGGTTCATCGCTGATTTGCTCCATTACAATATCTTCAGGGAATTGTATTGCAACCATAATATTCGTAAGAGTGCCGTCGCGTCGGACAATATCCGGATCGATGCTTATATCTTCGATTTCAATATCACTTGTAATGATGTTGATAGTGTTCGGCGTTAATTCCGTCCAATTGCCGGGATTTGTAAAAGCAATATATCCGCTGAAATCGTCCACGAGCTGGTTGCCACCGATAATCGCGTACTTTCTATCCGGCGGACCAAGTAAATTATTCGGCTCGGCTATATTCATCCATTCAACATTGGGCTCGAAAGACAAGTAATAGGAATCATTCGAACCCTGAATGCAGTCGAGTTGAATCTCTCCCCGTGTTGCAATCAGATAATATCGATACTTGCCGGAGAAAGTTGCGGTCTGCCCATCCGATTCTCCCAGCTTGACGTACCCGTTTGCCAGCAATTGGGCGATGCTTCCGAAACCACCCCCAAGGTATCTTCCCTGATCCAGCCCAATGAATACGTCACCCGCCCAAACCTCATACGTCGAACGGGGATAACCAGTAACTGTGAACTGGTGCCTGCTTTGGCTGTATTTGCCCACTTCAATAGTTATCCAATCATCGTAGCTGGACGATGCCCATTGCCCGTAAGCCAGTTCTGCCTGCCATGAGCCGTCTGTTAACACAACAGGACCCCAGCTTGTCCGTTCCTTATTAACAGATTGTTCTTTATAATACTCGCTGGTATCGCCGTCCTTGACATTTATCCGGACTTCAGTTGCATTTTTGTCGGTACACGGCTTCCATGTAAAGGTAATGGGTGAGCCGGCTTGCTGGTCCTGTTCCGGAAATATTAAGACAGGCTCCTGTGTAGGTTGGGCAATCGGATCATTCGTTCCCGGAACGCCGAACCATAATGCCACTTGACTCTGGCTGTCAATTACATCGTTTACTTGGATTGTATATTCCCCATCGCCGTACGCCTTTAAGGCGTTCAGATTTGAGGACCTGGCTCTGAACAACCATCTTGCTCTGTTCCATTGAGGATCGTATTCATATGACCTCCAGATGCCGCCTGACCACTGGCCATCAAGTTTTGGAATCGTAAACAAATTCCCGGCTGGAGTTATAAATTCAATGTCCTTGACGAAAGCGTCTATGTTAAAACCGTTCAAATAATCTCCTGCCCAAGCCTCGATTTCCAGCTTGAATTCGTACATCAAATCGGTATCATTTTCTGGATCATTATAATCCCAAATTTGGCTGATATTGATATCTATAGATGATACGTAATCCGAGATGTCACCTTCCCCGATTATGTAAATTGAAGTATTGCCGCGGAAGATTCGGCCTGACTTTAACATGCCAATAACTTCCAAATCGTATAGGCCGAAATAATCAAAGGGCACAGCAAATAACAACGCTGCTTTATTGAAGACAGCGAGAATAATAGTTCCATCTACCGTTTCGCTGATAAGCTGCTCGGCTGCTTCAATGCCCGCCGGCTGAAGGGTCAGCGGCTCGTCAAGGACATCGTCTTTTTCAATTCCATTGGGCAGCTTCACAACAACTGTAACATCACCGGAAGTGTCCTGCCTGCTGATTATTTCCGGCGTAACCTGCAGGTCGTTGGTGTCGATAAGCAAATCGCCGTCATCAGTTTCGCTTCCACCATTGACAACCATAACATCTGCAGTCGCCGTTGCCGGTGACGTTTGGTCACTGTCTATTGAAACTATATTGGTAATTATTTTGCCCGGGGCAACATCCTGATTTACTTTGACCGTAATATCCAGATGAACTACCTGCCCCGGCGAAACAAACGGATATTCCCATGTGTATGTGTGCGTAATCTGGTTGTAATGGCCGATGATGCCATCGCCGTAAGCTGAAACGAAACTCAGCTCCAAAGGAAGAATATCAACTACGGTTATTTCGGTAACGAGCAAATCATTCTCGTCACTATCGAATTCGATACTGTATGTAATGTGCTCGTTTGGCACCGCCTGTTTGGTTTGACCTTCGGGAACGCCGGATACATTTTTTTTCACATTAAGAGGATACTGGGGTTGTGCTATTGCTATATTCGTTAACGTCGCAATAAACATCGCCGCAGTTAAAAGAACGGATACGTTATTAATCTCCAAAATTTTCGGTATGGTTAACTTTTTCATGATAGATATCTCACAATATATAGTATTTCATATTTTCCCGACCTTTTGCGGCGAAAAAAGTCTCTGCTTGAAACTGTGCCTTTGGTCGAGCAGTGGATGATTAAAGGTGCGAAAAAGCTTGTGAGGACGAAAAAATCCATGTTCACCCACCTCGGAAACATTCTTTAATATATACAATTAAGCAGGTTAAGTCAAGAAAAATGCCGAAGCTTTGTAATATATCCCTTTGATAGGCATGGGATTACGGCTCTTTATGAGAAAAAAGTTTTTTTTATTCCGTTTGTTTAACGTAATTACAGCAAAAATTATTGAAAACTAAATATAAGACTATAAAAGTAGATCCCCGTCGTAGATGAAATTTGTTAAAAGAAATTTTTATAATATACTAAGAATGGTGGATTTTAATACTTTGAAGGCCAGTTTTCATGACGATATTCCGCAGCCAAGGCTGGTAAATGAATTGGGATTTTAGGTTCTTGACCAGCAGGTTTGCCCTGATGCGAATGGTTTTACGTTTGAAACGTCTCTCGAAATCATCGGGCGTCTCACGCAGAACATCCGCCAGTGCCAGGGCACTTTTAAAGGCATAACTAAAGCCCTCGGCTGAACTCGGACTGATAAAACCGCCAGCCTCGCCAATAAGGGCGATACCATTAGCTCCCGTGGATATTTGCCGGGGTGAGACGGGTCTGAAGATAAAGGCCGATTCCTTTCGAACGAACCTGTCGAACTGAAATCCGCAATCCCTAAGACGGGATTTGAGCAATTCGAACTTTTTTATAACCTCCTGTCCCGGCGGAAGAGCGGCACCGATAATCAGATGCTCCTGTTTCGGGATAGTCCAGCAGTAGTAGTCAGTAATTTCAGGATCGAATAATGTGGAAAAGTACGGCAACTGCTTCTCGGCCTCGAACCATTGCTGGATCGCAATGTAGGACTTTGGAAAAATGCGGTCGGGCATGGATAGCTTCCGCACCCTCGATGATGCTCCGTCGGCTCCGATTAAAATTCGGGCCTGTTCCTCACTCACATGGCCGTCTTTGACGAGCTTTATTGTGAAATGATTTTTATCTCGCCGGTAAGATTTGAATCGCCGGCCGAGTCTCATCTCAACTGATGGAGCAACCATTGACAATAACCATTGGTCGAATTTGCCGCGATCCATATTGATATAATATCGCTGGTAATATCTTTCCAGTCGATGTTGTATGTCAATGGCGCGGACAACAAAAAGCTGCGGCCCCACCATGACGCTTTTCGGCAGGCCGAGTCCCATCTTCGATAGCATCGCCTGGGCGTCCGGAGCAAGCAGGCCACCGCAACATTTGCCGAGGCAATCTTTCTCCGGATTACGATCCAGCGGCCTTTTGTCCACGAGCAGAATCTTGTAACGTTCTGCAAGGAGCCGGGCCAGAGTCGAACCGGCAGGACCTGCGCCGATAATAGCTATATCGCACATCGCATCGTCTCTTGGTAAAAAACAGCGATATCGTTTTGAACGGATGAAACATTATCCCGAGAATGCGGGGACATGTCAAAGGATTAGCCCGTTTGAATAGTGGAAACGCAGTTTTATATAACTGGGTGAATAAAAAAACTTGCTAAAAGGCCGAAGAGTAGTTACTTTAACGGCTTTGTTTCAAAGTAATTATTTTCGAACCTTTGATGAGAAGGAAAAATTGTGATGAGTAAGACCATGAAGAATCCAGGACTTTCAGAACTTGATGAACTTTGTATCCAGACGATTCGATTTTTATCCATGGATGGGGTTCAGGAGGCCAAATCAGGCCATCCCGGCATGCCGATGGGAATGGCGCCTGCGGCGTATGTCCTCTGGACAAAATATATGAAACACAATCCCTGTAATCCTCGCTGGCAAAATCGGGACCGCTTCGTGCTCTCGGCCGGTCACGGCAGTATGCTGCTTTATTCGCTGCTGCATTTGGCAGGTTATGAAATCAGTATGGACGAGGTCAAAACTTTCCGCCAGTGGGGCAGCAAGACGCCGGGCCATCCCGAATATGAGCCGGACCACGGCGTCGAGGTGACGACCGGTCCGCTCGGCCAGGGAATTTCCAACGCGGTCGGCATGGCAATCGCCCAAAAATATTTGGTGAACTATTTCAACCGCGATGGATTCCCTATTATCGATTACAAAATTTATGTCATCGCCAGTGACGGCGACCTGCAGGAAGGAGTCGCATCCGAGGCCTGTTCACTGGCCGGGCATCTGGGTCTGGATAATTTAATCGTGGTCTATGACGATAATCACATCAGCATTGACGGGGTGACGGAGCTGTCGTTCACCGAGGACAGGGCAAAGCGTTTCGAAGCGTATGGATGGCACGTTCAGGACATCCCCGGTGACGGCAACGATATGGCCGCTTTCGAAAAGGCACTTATCAACGCGCAGAATGAAACGGCCCGGCCGTCGATCATCAAGCTCCGCACTCATATTGGAAAAGTTCGGCTGGGACCCCAACAAAAAATTCTATGTCCCTAGGGAAGTGACGGCACATTTCAAAAAAGTTATTGAAAAAGGTAAAGAGGCCGAGGCCATCTGGAATAAATTGTTTGACAGTTATGCCAATAAATATCCCGAGCTGGCCGCGCAGTTCGATGACGCTGCGGCGGGCAAGCTGCCGGTCGATTTGGACGAAATTCTTCCGAAATTCAAGGCGGGCGAATCAGTGGCGACCCGCAAAGCCTCCGGCATGACACTTGCGGCGGCCATGCCCCAACTGCCGATGATGATGGGCGGCTCGGCGGACCTCACTCCATCGAACAATACCAGTTGGCCGGATGCGAAAGACTTCCAGAAAGATGCACACGACGGCAGATACCTGCGTTTCGGTATCCGCGAGCACGCGATGGGCTCGATCCTTAACGGTATCTCCGTCAGCGGCATGATGAGGGCCTACGGTGGGACATTCCTTGTCTTCTCCGATTATATGCGAGGCGCCGTAAGAGTGGCGGCGATTTCAAAATATCCCAGCATATTCGTCTGGACGCATGATAGTATCGGCGTCGGTGAGGACGGCCCGACCCACCAGCCGGTCGAGCACTTAGCTTCACTGAGGGCGATACCGAATCTGGTAGTCTTCCGCCCTGCCGATGCGAATGAGACTGCCCAGGCATGGAAGTATATACTCG
>SMTZ1_10008879_pt1 | contig 10030 bp, 12 predicted proteins | sample DeeMarSWOR136_30_FD_25667 | JGI IMG/M metagenome (IMG submission 25667)
TGAGAAATAACAACCTTTTTAATCTTTTCTATTTCTATATTTAACATTTTCATATTATCTATTATATATTGACCCTTTTCTCCTGTATCAAATAAAACATTATCTTGAAGTAAATAAGAAATTCCCCACCCCGCCTGATAACGTCTATCTATTTTTTCTTTATCAAATATTATTTTTATCTTCAACCTTTTTACCCCGTAAATCTAAATGCTGTCCTTCGTGCTTCTCTATAAAAAATTAAATTTTTGTCTGGTAGCCAGTGTAAACCTATCAGCTTAGTAGTTTTATATACTCCCTAGCTGATATCGCCGCAACTGTACCGTCTGAACAAGCGCTATCTATTTGACGTACGTGCTTTGCGCGTACATCACCTGCAGCATACATGCCCGGTACAGACATCTCCATCTTCTCATTAGTGATAACGTATCCAGATTTATCCAACTCCACAATGCCATACAAAAATTTAGAATTGGGCAAAAATCCCACATATATAAAAATACCTGAGACCTTCAGTATCTCTTTCTTACCAGTCTGGCGATCCTTTACTGTAATAGAAGTAACATAATCTTTACCATCTATAGAGATGAGTATATGGTTCAATAAAAACCTTGTTTTTTTACTCTTCTGTAATCTTTGTTGCAATATCTTCTCAGCGCTCATAAAGGGTAAAAACTCCACAAAAGTTAAACTTTCCACATAGGTAAGCAGAGCCTCTCCCTCTTGTAAACCAGAATTACCACAGCCTATAACAGCGACAGCCTTATCTTTATATAGTGGCCCATCACATATAGCACAATACGAAACACCTCTACCGAGAAACTCCTCCTCGCCTTGAATACCTAATTTCTTAGGGATACTGCCTGATGCTACTATTACCACATAAGCACTATACTCTCTTACATTTGTCTGCACTTTTATCGTCTTGCCTAACAGTTCTATCTTTTTAACCTCTTCGAATTCATGAATTTTTACTCCGAACTTTTCAGCCTGCTTTTTAAAATTGCTCATAAGTTCCATCCCCTTTATACCCTCTGGAAAACCAGGGTAATTTTCTATTAAATCTGTACTGGCCGGTAAACCTCCACACAGGCCTTTCTCTAATAAGAGAGTACTAAGCATCTCCCTTGCAGTATAGATTCCAGCAGTAAGTCCTGCCGGACCTCCTCCTACAATAATAATATCGTGGCTTACCATATTCATTTTAAAATCCCCTTCTGTTTTTATTGAGATTGTGCCTCATATCATTGTGAACTATCTTTATCTTATCTTTTCGGTCCAAAGATAGCTGTGCCAATCCTGATGAGATTGGCACCTTCTTGTATAGCTATTCTGTAAGTATCACTCATTCCCATAGACAGATAAACCCATTCTAATCTATCTTTATAGGAACTTTTTATTTTATCAAAGATTTCCTTAGTTCTTTTAAAAAATGGCCTTATACTTTCAGGATTATCAACCAATGGTCCCATAGTCATTAACCCCATTAATTTAACATTTTTCAAACTCAAAATCTCTTTTAATAAATCCTCTACTTTTTCAGGTAATACGCCACTTTTTTGAGATTCTCTTGCAACATTTACTTCTAATAAAACAGGCATAATTTTATTTATCTTTTCACACTCCCTATCTAAAACCTGTGCTAATTCTATTGAATCGATGGTCTCTATCACATCAAATAATTTAACCGCCCTTTTTACCTTATTCTTTTGTAAGTGACCAATTAGATGCCACTTAACTTTATTTCCTATCACTCTATACTTTTCTTCGGTTTCTTTTATATAGTTTTCTCCAATTATTTTTACTCCCCATTTAATTGCTTCCTCTATATCCCCAACACCTATTTTTTTAGTTGCTACTACTAGTTTGACTTTTTCTGGTAATTCTCTTAAAATTTTTTCTACATTTTCTTTAATCATATTCTATGATAACTTTTATTTGAAGCTCAAATCTATACAATCCTTATTTCCCTACTTTATTTAAACACTTTAACAGCAACTGTTATTTATAATAATAATTTCTCTATCTTTTTTTACTGCTTTAATTTCTCTATCATTCAAACATATTTCTGCTAAACTATTTATTATAAACGAAATAATTTTTCTTCCTATAACAATATTTTCTTATTTTTCCATCATCTAAAAGTATATTTAAGCTTTTAATGACCTGATTAGGATTTATTGCTAAAGAATCTGTTAGATCATCTAAACTCTGGGGCCTTCTTTTCAAGAATTCCAAGATATCCTTATTTATATCTTGTGAAAATCTCTTCTGTCTCCTTTTATGAAAAGAGGAAATAATATTTACATTCTTTCCTATTATTTTCTTTATTGCCTTTAGTCTTTTGGGAGGGGGTAAGGACAAAATAATTCCCCCCGGCCTTACAGGAAGGTTGAGTTGAATTTTATCAGGGTTGATTTTCTCAGTTATTGCTTTAATCTTTTTTGCTTCATTTAATGTATCATTCAAATGCGCCACCAACATTATTTCTAACCAGATTTTTCCTTTAAATTCCCGCCGTAATTCAATTAACCCTTTAATTATCTTCTCTATAGTTATTTCCTTTGAGGGTCTGTTTATCTTGTGAAAAATCTGGGGCGTAACTGCATCCAAAGAAGGAATTAATAAATCTGCTTTCTTTAGTTCTCTCCTCACTGCTTTTTTATAAAGTAAAGATGAATTAGTAATAACACATACAGGAAATTTATTTTTTGTAACTTTCTTTATCAAACCAATTATTTTATCTAAATTCTTATGTAAAGTAGGCTCTCCCGAGCCAGAAATAGTTATATAATCAATTTTAGGATTTTGTTTAATAATCTCTTTTAACTCTTTTTTTAATTTATTCAAATCTATATAAGAAAATCTCCTAATACTCTTTCTCGTAGTTTGCCCCAACTGGCAATAGATACAATTAAAGGAACAGGTTTTTTTTGGTACTAAATCTACCCCTAGAGAAAATCCCAGGCGCCTTGAGAGAACTGGACCATAAAAGTAACCCATCTAAGTCTACAATTTAAAAGGTTAATTTTTGTTTAACGGATTTAATCTTATCTTTCATAGTTTGTCTTTTATCTAAGCGCTCGTCTATTTTTATTGTAGTTGTAACCCTCATAATACCACAAGATAAAACTTTTTTGTGCATTTTTTCTGCTATGCCAAACAATTTCCTCAAAGAGCTTGCCTCAACAATTGTTCCCATGGATGTAAACTCAAAAGTTATTCCTTTTTCTTTCTTAAGGATCCCTAAACAACAGGCAATGTATTTACTTATCGAGGGTGTTTGAGTTCCTAAAGGAATGATACTAATTTCCATTATTGGCATCTTTACCTCCTTATAGTCCTAAGACTACCTAACTCATTACATAGAGACGACTATTACTAAATTAATTTGGATACATTAACTTTTTTAAAACCCTCTAACTTTAGCCAAGGCAAAAGCATCTTTAAATACTTTGCATAAAAAAGATGTGAAACACACTTACAATCTGAGGAGCCAAACCCTTCTACATAAGCCTTACTATATTTTAATAGAATCTTTGAAATATCACATTCTTTTTTTCTTCCTACAAAAACCTTTTCAATCTTTGCATTCTTTAAAAAATAATCAATATGCCAGAAAATTTTTTTATCCTTGGATAGATGTCTCTTTATCCTCTTACAAAGATTATTCTTTGCTGAACCTACATATATATAATAACCTTTTTTAAAATATACTTTGCCTAAACTGCCTATGCTTATTATTTTATTTTCTTTATTAACAATAAATAAAAGGTATGTATTATCTTTCAAATTATTCTTATATGATAAAAATTAATTAAGATATGAAATTTTAGATTTATAAAAATGCTGAGCAATAAACGAATTGCAGTTGACTTAGCCAAATATTAAAAAAATAATTGAAATTAACAATAAACAACAAGAAACAAAGTGTATTTAAATTGAAAATGCGGGGTCAAACGTATTTTTATTCTTTAAATTCTGCTTCTATATTTTCTATTAAAAGAGTATCTCCGTCTACTATCTCTATATCTAACTCAGCATACTCACAAATCGTTTTTTTGGCTATCTGTTTAAAAGCATTAATGAAACTATCAGCAGTTACCATCTTTAAATTTCCTATTTTTAATTTTATTGAGGAAATTCTCTCTAAATTGCTTACAGATTTTGTCTTCTCAATTATACTATTTAAAACTGATTTTGCTAAATAATAATCATGCATATTCTTAAATTTATATTGATTTTATTAGCAATTTCAAAGATGCCCCTGTCTTCTACCAGAATACATTCAAGAAGATTAAGCAACTAGTAAAAAATTAAAAATATTTTTTCTCTATCCAATTTTTGATTTCTCACTAGAATCTTTCTATCCAGCATATATTATTTTAAAAAATTTAGAGCCCGCCTCCTCTAAGCGGGCTCTTTTATCTTCACTCGATGTTGTGATAATCTCTTTTTATTTTTTCCTTGATGTTTTCCTCTTAATCTTTCATATCAGGAGATTACCTTTTACTTTTTCTTTTTTTTCTTTGCAGCTTTTTTCTTTCTCTTTTTTGCCATCTACCACCTCCTTTTTCACTATACATTTATATAATGTTCTCAATTTATAATCTAACATTTTTAAAAAAGTTTGTCAACCTTTTTTCAAAAAAAATTTAATTTTTTTTATGAATGGAAATGGTGAAGGATTATTTTAAGAAGTGGCTAAGATATAAATTAATCTTTTAATTGACCAATGAGTTTTTTTGGTAGCTTTATCTTTTTTGCTTCTCGCCATATACGTTCTATTCCATAAAATTCTCTTGCCTCATCATAAAATATATGTAAGATAACATCAAAATAATCAATCAATAGCCACTTTGAAAGTTCATCATCTTCGGTATGATGCATATTTATTTTATTCACTTTAGATAATTTTATAGCTTCTTCATAAATTGCCCTTACCTGTCGCCCAGAAACCCCTGAACAGATTACAAAATAGTCACAGAGATGAGATATATTTTTTATTTCTAATATTACAGGATTTGTAGCCTTTTTTCTCAAGATAAATTCTACTATTCGCAATGCCTTTTTTTTACTATTTAATAACTGTTTGGCGATATTTCCCCCTTGACGCTATGACAGCTAAGGCTGCCTTAAGTAAAAAGTAGTGCTTGATGTGACTATATAAATTTTCTTAATAATTCTTCAATTCTTACTTTTAAATTATTGCTAACACTAGTTATGCAAGATAAACATAGTTCTTTAAAATCGAAAATATGTTGGGAAACTCTTCTGATTCGTTCAGGAGTTATCTTTTGAATTGAGTTCTCAACCTCTTTTAAAGTATAAATCTTATTTAAACTAAGATAAAAATCTGCCATATAAAACATTCTCCCTTGGGGTCTTTCTAGAGCCATAACAGTTTGACCCAAAAGGAAATCCTTTGCTCTCTCCAATTCTTTACTAGATAATTTTTTATTCTTTATTCTTTTAAGCTCGCTCATAATGGCTTTTAATGCAATAGTAATATTTGTTGCATCTAATCCTAAATGAATAAGAAAACCACCACTGTCTTTATATTTTCTTGTCTCGGTTGATATATCGTAGCATAAACCTTTCTTCTCACGGATTTCTTCAAATAGCCGGCTACTCATATTTGCTCCCAAAATAACATGAATTAAATCAGCGGTTAATCTCTCTTTGCTAAGATAAGAAGGCGCCCTAAATCCTAAACAGAGATGAGTCTGATTAAGTTTTTTCTCCTCAACTAATGTCTTGATTGTTCTTAAAGGCGGCGGAGAATAGCTTCTTAGATTGACCTTGTGTTTTGATGCCCCCCTAATCTTCACTCTAATTTTCTCCATTAATTTTTTCTCATCAAAATCACCTACACAAACAATCACCATATTAGAAACCAGATAATAGCTATTCTTAAATTCCACAATATCCTTCTTTTGTATTCTTTTTACGCTATCAAACCTACCAATTATCTGGTCTCCTAAAGGATGATTTCCCCATAAGATCTTGTCTAAAAGAGTACCTACTCTTAAGTGAGGCAAATCATTATGCATTTTTATTTCTTCTAAGATTACGTTTCTTTCTTTATTTATTTCATCAAGCTCTAATGAAGGAGATATGACCATATCCAGAAGGATATCTAAAGTTATCCCTATATTTTTATTAAGAAATTGAGAATAATAACAGGTTGTTTCTTGAGAAGTAAATCCATTCAAGACTCCACCCCTACCCTCTATTTCTTGCTTTATTTTTCTATAGGAATAATTCTTAGACCCCTTAAAGAGCATATGTTCTAAGAAATGGGCAATGCCTTTCAAATTTCGCTTCTCATGCCGAGATCCTATCCTTATAAAAATTCCTAATGATGCTGCGTTGAGACCTTTAGTAGAGGAATAAATAAACTTAGTACTATTTATATCTATGATTTTAAATTTAAAATTTTCATTAGAAATATTTGGTTCATACCTCATAATTTTTTTCGAAAGTTTAAAATCTAAGTCAAACATAGAAATCCTTTACAAATTTATTTAAACTTTTTAAAAAATTTTTCTTTTTATAATTATCTTTTATAAACTTTGCTACAATGCTGCCTAAAATAACCCCATCACAAACCTTGGTTAAGGCTTTTACTTGAGCTGGCTTATGAATACCAAACCCTACACAGATAGCTAAATCAGTAATTCTCTTAAGGGCGTTAATATGAGAAAATAATGGCTTTAATATTAAATTTTTTGGACCGGTTATGCCCGTTAATGAAATATAATAAATAAATCCCTTTGTTAATTTTACTATCTTTTTTATTCTCTGGGGGGAGGTGGTGGGCGTAATAAAAAATATAGTATCTAAACCAAAAGATCTTGCTCTCTTCACATAGCTAGTGGCTTCCTCCATGGGTAAATCAACTACCATAATACCACCTACCCCTGCATCCTTTGCATTTCTTAAAAATCTTATCAAGCCGAATCTAAAAATGGGATTGTAATAAGTCAGTATAACCACAGGTACTCGTAATTTCTTCTTTAAATTTTTTAAAAAGGAAAAAAGCCTTTGAATAGTTGCGCCGTTCTTTAAGGCAATCTCCGAAGCCTCTTGAAGTATAGGACCATCGGCTATAGGATCAGAGAAAGGAATCCCTAACTCAATTAAATCTACACCACTGGATTGAAATTCAAGAATTATATCCCTGGTTCTTTTAAGGGTGGGGAAACCAAAGGGAAGATAAATAATAAATGCCTTCTTTTTCTTTTGCTCTAACTCTTTGAATTTGTTCTCTATCTGTCCCATTTTCGCACAATATCCAAATCTTTATCTCCTCTGCCGGAAAGGCAAACGATAACTAATGAACCTGGATCTTTTTTTGCCAATTTCTTTAAAAAGTAGATGGCATGAGCTGGCTCCAAGGCAGGAATTATTCCCTCTAAATTGCTTAACAATTTAAAACCCTCTATAGCTTCTCTATCTGTTACCGCTATGTATTGAGCCCGCTTGATTTTTTTATAGTACGCGTGCTCTGGACCCACGCCAGGATAATCTAAACCCGGAGCTATAGAGTGTGCATTTTTAATCTGACCAAATCTATCCTGTAAAATAAAGGACTTTGCTCCATGTAAAATTCCTACTTTGCCTTTAACTAAAGAGGCAGCGTGTAACTTTTGCAAGCCTAAACCTGCGGCCTCTACACCAATAAATTTAACACCTCTTTCGTAGAAGAAGGGATGAAAAAGACCTATAGCGTTACTACCCCCTCCTACACAAGCAACAAGATAATTAGGAAATCTTTTTTCCTTTTTTAAGATCTGCCTCTTTGCTTCTCTACCAATAACCGACTGAAAGTCCCTCACAATGAGGGGATAAGGGTGAGGACCAACTACTGAACCCAAAAGATAATAGGTATCTTTTACATTGGTAACCCAGTCTCTTATTGCCTCGCTACAAGCATCTTTTAAAGTTTTAGAACCACTCTTTACTGGTAAAACGCGTGCCCCTAAAACCTTCATACGAAAAACATTCATCCTTTGCCTTTTTATATCTTCGGTACCCATATAGACATCACATTTAAATCCAAACAGGCTAGCTACAGTGGCTGTAGCCACACCATGTTGACCTGCCCCCGTCTCAGCGATAATTCTTTTCTTACCCATATATTTGGCTAAAAGGGCTTGGCCTAAGGTATTGTTTATCTTATGTGCTCCCGTATGGAGTAGGTCTTCTCTTTTTAAATACACTATCAATCTTAAATACTTGCTAAGGTTCCTAGCAAAATAAAGAGGGGTGGGTCTTGAGGCATAATCTTTAAGATAAAAAGATAATTGAAGTCTGAAATTCTTATCCTTCTTTACATTGTTATATGCATCTTCTAGCTCTTTAAGGCAGCTAGATAATGTCTCAGGGATAAATTTTCCTCCGAACTGGTCAAAATAACCTCTTTTATTAGGAACTTTCATAATACACGCCTCTAATCAAAAAATAACGAGTAGAAAATCTTTTAAAATCCGAAATTCGAATATCGAAATTCTAACTTCCATGTTCAAAATATCTCATTTTTTGTTTCGAATTTCAGTCATTCGGTGTCAAAAGCCTTTGCTCTCTTTATAAAAAGCTTAACCAACTCTTTATCCTTTTTCCCGGGTAACGCTTCTACTCCCCTGGCTACATCTACCGCATAGGGCTTCACCCTTTTTATAAAGTAAACAACGTTGGAGGGGTTTAGCCCACCCGAAAGGATAATCCTCTTTTCTTTTATACCTTTAATTTCTTTTAAAAATTTTTTAGCTAAGGTCTTTTCTCCCTTTTTCTTCTCTTTCCATTTTATATCAAAAAGATAAGCACTAACCTTATAAGAAGAAAGACTGGAAAGATACCCTTTTCCTGGAAAAAAAGTTTTTATTACATTAAATTTTGATCGAAAATGATTACAGTAGGAAGGGGACTCTTTGCCATGAAATTGCAGAACATCTAAGTTAAGAAAGCTGGCTATGTCCCAAACCCGTTTTCTATCTTCATTAACAAACACCCCTACTTTGCAAATAAAAGGGTCTAAATTATCTATTATGTTTTTAGCTGCTCTAGGGGATATATGCCGGGGAGTCTTTCTCCAGAAAATGAATCCTAACGCATCTGCTCCTGCATGGGAGCAGAAAATACCATCCTCTATATTGGTGATACCACATATTTTTACCTTAGGCATAAATCAAAAACGAATATAAAAAATAGAGAGGTGGGGGCAGATAACTTTTTATCTGGCTACTCGCTACTCTCTACTTGCTACTTAAAAAATAAGGATTCAGGCATCTATATGCAACTCTCGTATTTTCTCTTCGATATTGGGAGCCTTCATTAGCGCTTCTCCAACTAAAACTGCATTCACTCCCAAACCTTTCAGTTGGAGAATCTCTTTTAAATTAGATATTCCACTTTCGCTCACAACCGCCGCACCTTTGGGAACAAAAGGAACTAATTTAACTGTAGTATTTAAATCTACCTTTAGATTACTTAAGTTTCTATTGTTTATCCCTATAATATCAAAAGACAAAGGTAAAACTCTCCTTAGTTCTTTTTCCGTGTGAACCTCAACTACAACATCCATCCCTAAATCTTTAGCCACTTCATACAGCCTCATTAACTTATGATTATCCAAAATCTTCGTAATTAATAGAATAGCATCTGCACCTGCGGCTCTTGACTCCAAAACTTGCACCTCATCGATAATAAAATCCTTTCTTAAAATAGGAGTATCTATGAGTTTACTAACCTCCTCAATATAATTAATTCTTCCTAAGAAAAAATCTTCCTCAGTAAGTATAGATAAGGCGTTTACCCCGGCACCAACAATAATCTTTGCCAAGTCTTGAAGGGAAAAACTTCTTCTCAAGACCCCCCCCGAAGGGGAAGCTTGTTTTATCTCAGCAATTAAAGAAATTTTACCCTCTCTTTTTATTGACTTTTTAAAAGACTTCTGCTTGGGGGCTTTTTTAATCAAAGACAATAACCCCTCTTTATTTTTTCGTAAAACTTCGATTCTTTTTTTCTTATT
>SMTZ1_10022396_pt1 | contig 10030 bp, 9 predicted proteins | sample DeeMarSWOR136_30_FD_25667 | JGI IMG/M metagenome (IMG submission 25667)
AGCATATTCAACCGCAGTTCTCCTTTGTCTTTGGACAGCCCGGTAAGGTTAGGTGCGAGGTCACGCACATCCATTTCGATATTCGCATAGTTCATGGCGGTGGGTGTAACAACATCTGTGGCCTGGACTTTTCCTTGAGCGTTGAAAGTGTAACTATGGATTAAGACACCACGTGGTGCTTCAACTGCTGCGGCCCCAGTTCGTGCACGAATTCTGTGATCCACAACATGCGGTTTCAATGGTCGGCTCCGCAGTTCGTCGATAATTGCGATAGCATGATCAAGATAGTGGAGGTATTCAATTGCTTGACCAAGGTTCATGTGGAAGATATCATAACTTGGTAACTTCAGCCCGACTTTTTTTACCATCTCTTGGGCGTTATCAGATAACTGTGATCGAGCAACATTCAGACGAGCAAGGGAACCCACAACATAGGGGCTGCCTTCGATCTCACTGAATTTTGCATGTGCGTAGGGGACATTACGCTCTTTAATCAGGTTTCGGTAATCATTTTCTCGAACCTGTAGTCCCTGATCTGTCATTAACTCTCCATCGTAAATCGGATATTCCTTGGCATTCTTTAGCGCAAGATATTGGCTTTGTCGGACCAGTTGTGGTTCAGTAAAAGTGCTCATCAATTCAATTTGAGCCTTAGCCTCTGGGATGGCGGCTTTCAGACGAGTTTGGATTGCTTCAAGTTGAGTCGAAGAAGGCACATGCGTAAAGCCACCTACCACTGCGCACAATGGGTGGGTGTGGCGTCCTCCAATTAGAGCCATTAAGTCGTTACCAAGTTTCTTGAGTTGGAGGGCTCGATTCACTTCTACGGAGAACTTGGGGAGCATTTCCACAACATTACTAGCGCCTACATAATCGGGTAGAGCAAGGAAATTGATGTGCAGCGCATGACTTTCGAGCATGTCACCAAGTAGCATGAGTTTTCTGAGTGCAATAGTGTCTTCTGAGGGTTGAACTCCGAGGGCTGCCTCGACGCCACGAAGGGCGGCAACGGCATGGGAATGGCTACAGATGCCACAAATACGGGACATGATATGTGAAACTTCGTTGTAGGAATATCCCTTCAGAAATGATTCGAACAGGCGGGTACCCTCGGTTACCTGCATTTCGACACGAGGTGGTTGTCCATCCGCAACCTCAACCAACAAGTTGCCATGGCCTTCAACCCGTGCCAGGTGGTGGATGTCAAAAGTTACTTTAGCCATTCGATGGTCAACCTCTTGCGGAGTTCTTTCACAAAGTCTTCAGATCCTGCATTAAACATTCGGAATTTCCTAACCACGGTATCAAAGCTTGCACCCATTTCGGAAAACATCACAATTTCCGAATCCACATTCGCTTGGGGAACTGGACCCCAACATCCTTCACAGGGAAAACCCACACTAGGACATAACGCTCCACAACCCGCACGAGTTATAGGTCCCAAACACAATTCGCCTTCTTTCATTAAGCATATGTTTTCCTTTAACCGGCATTCTACACAGACGGGGTAGTTCTTCTCACGTGGAGTTGAACCTGAAAGTAATGCTTTCACCAATTCGACGAATTCCTCACCATTAATCGGGCAACCCTGAAGCTCAAATTCAACTTTGACATATTTTTTCAGAGGTAAGATTTCAGGAAGAGTCTTTATATGGCTAGCATCGCCATAAACCGATTGTTTCAATTCCTCGATGTTCAAACCATTTCGAATGGCGTTAACTCCGCCAGTTGTCGCGCAGGCACCCATAGCAACAAGAACCTTGGATTTTTCGCGAAGTTCTTTCAGTTTTTCAAGTTCTGCCTCGTTGGTCACTGAGCCTTCTACAAAACAAATGTCGTATGGTCCATCATGTGTCGCTGAGCTTCCCATTCGAAATTGTACGAGTTCGATGGCTCTAAGGATATCTAACAATTTGTCTTCTTGGTTGAGGATTTCCAGTTGGCACCCCGCACAACATGTTAGTCCAAAGAAAGCGACAATGGGTTTCTGCGCCGGTTCTGACATGTTATGATGCTCCTTGGATATTATACGGCACCTCGCAAATGCTTGGCTTCATCATAACTAAACACAGGGCCATCTTGGCAGACGAATTTCGTCCCGGCTAAGCAATGACTGCAATGTCCCACTCCACATTTCATTCGGCGTTCCAATGAAAGGTAGATTTGTTCGTCAGAGAATCCGAAATTATGCAAATCACGAATCACGAATCGGTACATTATCGGGGGTCCACAGATCAGGGCTAAGGTATCTTTAGGATTAACCTTAATGCGATCAAAGAGCTGAGTTACTACCCCGATATTTCCAGCCCAGCAGTGTTCGTCATCGCGATCCACGGTCGCGACATATTCTACATCCTTTCGATTTGCCCATAGATACAAGTCATTCTTGTAAAGGAGTTCTTCGGGGCAGCGTGCTCCATACAAGATTTGGAAGTTCCCATATTTGTCACGGTTTTCCAGAATTTCTAGTATTACGGGGCGAATTGGAACAAGGCCCATTCCACCCGCGACAAGCATGACATTCTTACCTTGTAATGCCTCCATGGGCCAGCCACGGCCATATGGTCCGCGTAACGCAACACGCCCCCCTACTGGAAGTTGGTTCAAGGCGTTGGTAAGTAATCCTACATTTCGAATCGTTAGCTGGATGTTCTCAGTGTTATTGGGTGAAGAACATACACCAAAGGGGGCTTCTCCAAACCCAAACACTGATAGAAGCATGTATTGACCCGGGTCGAACCGAAAGTCTCGTTGTTGGTCTTTGTCCAGATACTTGAAGGTGTACAAATTCGTATCAGGAGTTTGGGGGTCAATTTGTAGCAGTTCTGCAAGGTTGTGTTCATATGGATTAACAGAACTCTCCACAGTACTCGGAATCGGCATCTACTCGGTTCCTCCTTTTTGTAAATCAGTCAGCAATTCCACCATATCGATGTCTGCAGGGCAAGTACGAGTACATCGTCCACATCCCACACAACCAATTTGGTTAATCTGATCTGGTTCAATACGGAATTTATGGTATATCCTAAACCGAACTCGTGATGCAATCGTCGGTCGGAAGTTATGTCCGCCTGCAACCAAGGCGAAATCAACGAGTTGACACGAATCCCAGGTTCGAACCCGTGCACCATTGACGAGGTTCAAGTCCACCTCATCGTGTACATCAAAACAGAAACAAGTAGGGCAGACCATAGTACAAGATCCACAGCCGAAACACCGTTTTCCAAGACGATTCCACATTTCGCATTCATAACTAGCATCGAGGTGTTCTGGAAGCTTGTTAAAATCCTTGATGCTATCCGGTAATTTAGATTTCAACTCTAAAATGGCAGAATTGACTTCTTTTTCTATCTGTGAAGAGGCTGGTATTAAGAGGTCATTTGCCAAGTCAACCAGCTTCTGCCCTATCTGAGTTTTTACTTCAAACACCAAATGGGGACCCGTATCTGTGATCATTATGTCTGCTCCATCTTGAGAGTTCCAAGTTCCTGCGGCAAGGCAGAAGGAGTCCTTACAAGGGGACGAACAGTTGAGCCCAACGACGATACCTTCGCGTCGTCGACGGGCGCGGTAGGGATCTTGGTATATTTGGGTAAGAATAGCGTCATGAAACCGAATGGCCGCTAGATCACAGGGATGTACGCCAAAAACTAAGAATAATTTGCCGTTCCATGAAGTTTCATCGGAGGTTTGGGTGAGAGAGTCGTGGATTTCCAGTTGTGGACTATGAGTAAAGGTGAGGGTGTTTTGTTTTGGAGGGAAGAAATACTTCTTGGGTGGAAGAATAGTTGTATCATAATCGAGTGCTAGCTGTCTACCATCGGTAATCTCGTCGAACTTGAATTGGGTTTTCTGTGCAACAGGGCCATATACTTTTAAAACTTGAGCAAATCGTTGTATCAGGTCTGAAAGGTTACCTTTCTTCAAAGTGAAGAAAGTTGTTTGGGATTCTTTTGGCACGCTATCACCCTTTACCCGTATTTTCCTATCCGCGAGGAATCATCGCTAACCACTCTGAGAGATTAAAATGTCTTTGTATAGTTCAATTTACAGATTTATTACCCAATCGAAGTTACCACAGGGGTTTTTATGGGAGATAGTTAGCGTAAGAATCATAATTGGGAGGCTCCTACTTGTGATGGGAGCCATAACTCTCTCCCACTTCGATATCGAGGGATATTATATGGAGGCTAACAGACCTTCTGGACCTGAACCCAAAACTAGCGTTTCGGTTGCAGATCTCTTACAGGTTTCAGCGGATGCGGTAAGTTTCTTTTATGAACTAGCTGCTGAGGATACTCCTCTTTCCAATGAAGAGATTCAGGCAAAATTTAGTCTGACAGAAAAAACCACTAACCAATACCTCACAGAATTGCAAAAGTCTGGGCTCACTCGGCGAAACCCAGATGGCACCTTTGAAGCTATCGCTCCTGTTGAAGCTGTCATGCTCATCCTCACCCAAATTCGGATGCTTATCCGACAGCTCCGACAGGAATTGCCTGAACAGATTGCCAATGGATTACCACACATTAGCGATGATCTTCGCAAGACTGTCGAAAAGCTTCCCTACCAACTAGAAACGCTTCGGTCGGACATTGACCTTACAATGGATAAGGCGTTTGCCGAATTTCAAAGTAAGACCGATTCCATTGACGGGTCTGAGGCATTCGATGCGTTCACGATCAAGCTCTATGATCAACTCATTGCTGAAGTCGATGAAAGGATGATGGAGACACGGAACCAGCTCAATGAGTTTGAATCCATCGAGAATTTCATCACAGTTCTCAACAAACTCAAAAATGATGTATTCGACATTGTCAACATCTCTTTATCTGATATGCGCGAACAAGCCTTCCGCTTACATGAATTAGATGAATTCCGTGAAGACCTAGTTGAGTTGTGGAGCATCACTCCCTCCATTGTCGAAGGCTACCTCTCAGACTTTGAACAAGAAATGAGTACTCTTGAAGCCTCGTTAGGTGACATCATGGAAACCAAATATCGACTTGGAGCATTCAAAAGGGTCATTGAGAACTTCGCAAAAGAGCACATTCTGACCTCCGTGAAGACCCTTAAACAAAATTTCCAACTCTCTCTCACAGAAGCGATTCAGGACCACCTTCGCAAAACCCAAGAACGGTTCGAAGCAGCATCAGCAGCCGCGCATCAAGAATTTGATAAACTCCGAGAACAACTCGCCGGATGGGTGCGTAATGCCCTTGATATTGCCTTTAACGAAGTCATCGAACGCAATCAAAAGACAACTTCAGATCTAGCATCCCAACTAGCGGAACTAACCGAGATTTTCCGGAATCGCTTCATTACAGGCTTAGATGATTCGATAAAGCTGGTAAAATTACAGGCCCGTGAGGTTGATAAACAACTTACCCTGGTTCCCAATGCTTTGGATCAACTTCGAGAGCGGGAGCTTTCCACGCGATTAGACCAAATGATGGATCAGAGTGAACAAACACTCACTGCGTTATCCCACGGATTACCAAAAGCCTATACAACCTGGCGGACCAAATACCTTCAAACAGTGGCTTCCCAAATCGATTCATTGTTAGAACAAACTGAAGGAAATGTCACCTTAGCAGCTCAAAGCATTAACCAATTCTGGCGACGCAGTAAAGAATCGGAACCGTCAACATTTGATCTCTATCAATTCGTAGTTGGTGAAAAAGAATTCAAGTCGTATGTCACCCATATTATTGCAAAGACTCGTAATCACCTACTTCTCCTGTTACCTCGCACTACATCAGCTACGCGGGTCACGCAAAAACTATTGAAGATGATTCCTAGCGATGTTCGTGTACGAATTATCCTGGCTGATTCCCCCGATGCAAAGCCCGTTCAAAGTTTCCAACGGGTCGCTGAGAAAAATCCGAATTTCCAGATTCGCCATGACCCGCGAGGAGACATTTGGGGTGCAATTCGAGACTTTGAAGAAATCATTCTAGGTAATACTTCAAGAGGTACAGCAAACATCGTCGGGATCGCCTCAAGCCATGAAGACCATGTAGAACTGTTCCGAACCGTTATGGAAAACCGTTGGCTCCATGCACGCCGATACTAACGAAGTAGGGGTTGCGTATCCGACGGGCTTTTAACGAAAGGTGGTACTAAGAGTGAATGTCCGTAATGTCTTAGATGAAATAGATGCCCAATTTGATGAATCCCTTCAGGAATTACAAGGCTTTCTTCGTCAACCCAGCATAAGTGGGACAGGGGCTGGAATCAACCGTACTATCTATCAAGTTCTCTCGAAACTGCAAGCCTTAGACTTTGAAGCCATCATCCATCCCACTCCTAGTAATCCGATTCTCTTCGGGAAACACCTGAAAGCCGGGAGCAAAGCTAAAACCCTCTTAATTCAGACCTCCATCGATGTAATGACTACTGAAAACGAGGCTTGGTGGTCAGTTCCTCCCTTTGCGGCTGAGGTAAAAAATACTAAACGATTTGGTCCTAGTCTCATTGCACGCGGCGCTTATACGCAGAAAGCCACGCTCATGGCGCTTCTACAGACATTAGTTATCATCAAAGAAGCAGGGGAATCTCTTCCTGTTAACCTCATGATAGTCGTTGATAGCGAAGAGGAGAGTGGCAGCCCAAGTCTGGAAGCATTTGTCAAGGACCACCAAGCAGAGTTAGAACACGTGGATGCGGTCTACTATCCTTTTTTCTCCACAGATCGACGAGGAATAGCTCGCTTGTTTTTAGGAACGAAAGGAATCGTATTCCTACGACTCCGTTGCAAGGGACCTTCGACCCGCGATCTCCATTCAGCTGAAGTCGGCTGGATTCGCAATCCTGCGCATATTCTCGCCAAAGCATTATCCTCACTTGTAGATACACAGGGACATCCCCTCATTCCAGGACTCCTCGACGATGTGATACCACCAAACGAGGATGATGAACGTCTCCTAAAATTACTCGCAGAATCCTTTGATCCCGGCATAGCAGCCCTCCAACTCGAAGCCCGGAATCTCAGCATTGAAGCCGATTCATTAGAAGACCTTCTACGCCGATTTCTCTTCCAACCTACCGTCAACATTTCAGGTATACAAACTGGATATGTTGGAGACTCCTACAAGACCATCTTACCTCGCGAAGCAGCGGCACATGTGGACATCCGACTAACTCCCAATGAAGATCCCCAACAGGTTCTCAATGTCGTCGTCGATCACCTTAAAGATCAAGGTCTGATTCCCCTTGTTGAGGTTGAGCTCGGATACACCATGAATTGGGCAAAATCAAGTGACAATACCCTCGTTGCACGCGCTCTGATGAAATCCTATTACGACGCGGGCGTCGACAATGTCGAGGTCTGGCCTATGTTCCCCTCAAGTATCCCCTTGTATGTATATGCAGCTCCTCCACTGCAGAAACCCTTCGTTATTGGTGGACTTGGTCACGGTGGACATGCTCATGGTCGTGACGAATATGTCGTTGTGGAAGGTATTCGGCACTTCCAAAAAGGCTTCACATACTTCCTCCACGAATATAGCCAAATTCGTGGTGGTAGTAGTGGCGGTTCATAATGAAAAATAAAACAACAGAGAGGATTTGGGTGTGGTTACTCATCGATACTGAGCCCAAGAACCTCATCTAATTTGTGCTGAGTTTTTGTTTCAAGCTTCTCTAAGGCTTTTTGAAGGAAGTCTTTCGTTGTCCGAGGACTTTCCGGATGTTCTGCTTTCCACGCGAGGAAAGACGATACAAGCTCAAGGGCGTCAATAACCCCCCGAAGGTACCGGGGATCGAGGTTTTCTTCTGAACCTTCCATACGGGATTCCACCTACGAAGCGAACTACTTTAACAGGGTCTCTTAGTTCCCAAGATAAAACTCTTCTCCATGTCTTGTCTGAACTTCCGTCGAGTTACCTATTCGCAATCCCAAATGCTAGATAAGGGCAATGTTTTGCGGTTTCCTTTGGTTTAGAATTCCTTTACACTCGATTTTTGCTGGGGAATGTCATCGGACTACTTATAAATGCGAGTAAAAAATCTATGATTGGCACAATCTCCGTATGGAGTAGGTATGACAGGGGAACAAGACCGTGCTCGACCAGAAGGACCGTAAGATACTCCGAGAACTTGAGCGCGATTGCCGCCAACGCACCAATCAAATCGCAAAAGCTACCAACATTCCCGTCACCACAGTTCACAATCGCATCAAAAAACTCTCCTCCACCGGTCACATCGCATCCTTTCGCGCCGTCCTGGATCCCGAGAAACTTGACAAACCCCTTGTATCCTTTGTCTTCGTGTCACTCAACCGCAATACAGTCGACAACAATGAAAACCATACTGACCGTGACATCATCGGCAAAATTGCTGGACATCCCGCTATTCAAGAAGTTCACACCGTCACGGGCGACTGGGACCTGCTGCTGAAGATACGCGCACGAGACATCAGCGAACTTGAGGACATTATTACTACACAACTTCGAGATCCCAAACTCATTGAGCGTGCCCAGACAATTTGTGCCATGGCTACTTACAAAGAAACCACAAACCTGTTGTATAATGGTGTAGGCTAGAACTCGGTGGCCATGAAACCTCTGTTTTTAGCTTCTCAATCCCCTCGCCGTGCTCAGCTCCTTTCACAACTTGGTCTTGAATTCCAAGTCTTGAAACCATCCATAGAAGAAACGAATGTTCTCGGTCTAACTGAAGAAGAGATTATCAAACAAACAGAACAAAACGCTTTACTCAAAGGCGAAAGCGTTCTGAATATGATCGATGAAGGAATTGTCATCAGCGGAGATACGGTGATTATGACACAAGATCACCAAGTGCTAGGGAAACCTATCACTCCTGCCATGGCACTTACTATGTTGAAACAACTTGCCGGTACATGGCATCGAGTTCTATCTGCCGTTGCTGTGATCTCAACTGAACCATATCAAGCAACGGTGGACCATGTATGGACCACAGTCACTTTCAGAGAAACATCCTTGGATGTTCTCAAGAAATACATAGCAACAACTGAACCGCTTGGAAAAGCAGGGGGTTATGCCATCCAAGGCAAAGGCGCGTTTCTCGTGACACAGATATCGGGTAGTCCTTCTGCTGTCATTGGTTTACCCCTCGAGCTCGTTGTGGAGCTTTTACAGATTCATGGCATTAAAATTTGGCAGTGCTGGACGGATTAAGCATCTGGCACAAAACTCGAAGCTATAAGGTGTGCGACTCGCACTGGTTCTGGTAGCCGGCTATGTGTCGCAGTTTTTTGCACTAATTCCTGAGCTTGCTTGAAAGGTAATCCTGCCCACTGCACATAGACAGGTACACGATCAATATGAGATTTGATGGCACGGATAGGACCTGCTGCTGAAAGAGTCGTTAGTTTTTCCTCCCAGTGATCAGGGCAGATTCGTTGAAATGCTTTAGTAACACGATCCATTTCTGGTTCAGAGTCTGAAATAGCGATGATTGGCAAGCCGGTGCGGTCAGCGACTTCTGGTAGGTCAATGACATTCACTCCCGCTACAATAGTATCCGCCGTCATGATCAACCGTAATTGCCCCAAATGCGGTGATTCGTTGACCATGTTCACTAACCGATCCGTGGCATCGTCTCCGTCAACGCGAATTGGAGTTTGCATACACCCCTCCATCCAATTACCACCTCGAAACACCACGCCGATTAGACGGGTCCACTTATCCACACCCCGACGAAATCGGGCATCATCTATTCCGAGTATACGAATCTCTTTTTTGACCTGCCGAATTTTCATCGGTTTTTACACATCCTGTTGTTTCGAGTTTTTTGACGAAATCTAGGCAGCAAGGTTTGTCAAGGCTTGTCCTAGTCAATGTGTCCAATACTAATCCTAACCATTCTCAACTTAAAAAGCGAAAGCCTATATACATCCATTTCCTGAGGGCGCAAATACAAGAGGTGTGCTCCCGATGCCAGGGCCCAAACACCCACCAATCATTGAAGATTCATCTCAGGTTCCGGTGACTCGGGCTAGCGAACTCTCTAACAAACTCGCCCGCCTCTCAAAACTAGATCTAAC
>SMTZ1_10008884_pt1 | contig 10029 bp, 9 predicted proteins | sample DeeMarSWOR136_30_FD_25667 | JGI IMG/M metagenome (IMG submission 25667)
GACCAGACAGCAATGTTTCCACCATCCACAATGGATATTGCATCTCTTGGGAAGAAATCGCGTACTTCCTGGACCATTCTCAGTGGGTGAATCGGGACTTGGTCTGACTTGCCCTGACTTACGAAGTCGGTAAGCCATGAGTCTTGAGCTTCTCGGCAGTCAGCCATTTCAGTCCTCGGTTTCGCCTTGGGTTTACTCTTCACAATCCTGAGTAGTTCGGTCAGAGTGCTCTTTGCGTCTCCCACAATCGCGAGGTCAACAACTCGATTATGGGCTATCATCTCTGGTGCTATGTCAATCTGTATCAACCGTTGTTCGGCACAATCCCCCCATCCTGGGGCTCTCCCCCAGAAGTCAAGGTCGCCGAATCTTCCTCCCACAAGTAGGACTAGGTCAGACTGACACTGCGCCCCAATTGCCCCAAAACTGGCTGGCACGAGAGACAGCGGGTGGTCTTCAGGAATCGCACCACGTGCACCGACTGAAGTCGTTACTGGGGCTTGGAGGTGTTCGGCAATCTCAACCAGTTCTTTAGCTGAGTCCGAAGCCAAGACACCGCCTCCCGCATGAACAAGTGGAAATGCGGCATTCACCAGCATGTCTGCAGCCTTTGAGATCAGCTCGGGGTCGCCTACCGGTGGTCGAGTCATACGATACTTCTCAGCTGGCACGATGCCGTCTTCCAAGGTGGACTCGTCACACTTCATGTACAGGACGTCCGATGGAAGGTCAAGAAACACCGGTCCAGGTTTCCCAGACAGTGCTTCTCGAACTGCCCAATGCACCAAGTGTGGAATTCTCTGCCAGTGTGACACTGTTGCACCCCACTTGGTGATAGGCTTGAACATCTCTAGTTGGTCTAGTCCCTGAGAACTTCCGTGATCTGGATGGATTCTCCATGACTGATTCTGTGCACACAAGACGATCATAGGTATGCTATCGGCGAAGGCTGTATACACACCCGGAACAAGATCAGCTGCTCCCGGGCCCACTGTGCCCAAGCAGACTCCCGGCTGACCCGTCGTTCTGGCCCAGGCATCAGCGGCGTGAGCAGCAGCTTGTTCGTGCCGGAATGTCACGAATTCGATCTCTTCTGATGTGTGAATTGAGTCGAGCAGTGGATAGAGCTGGTCTCCGGGAATCCCAAAGACATACTTGACACCTTCCTGAATCAAACATCTAGCAAGTACTTCGCCACCTGTCATCATCGACAATGTGATCTTCTCCTCTCTCAAAGAACAGTATCATGCTGTGAGTCGGTCCGATTTATCCGTTCCGAGACACGATGGGGAATATCAGTCGCAATCTCAAAAGGCCGATTCCCCACCAGATGTCGTCTTGCATAAGATACTTAGCCGAGCATCGTTGTAGCTTTCTTCGATTCGCGTCAAATGGAGGCCTTGGAGTGGCAGATCCACCAGTGCTTGAGGATTCCACTGACCCGTTTAGAGAACTCTGGAACTTCAGTAATCAAGAAATCAGGCATGGTCGCTACGTTTTCCAGGTTAGAAGCGTTCTTAGAAGTGACCCCGGAACTTCGCTTCTCTATGCTATACTTTGTTCGATTCAAGAAGGAATCAACACACGTGAGGGGCTCTACGACCATCTGGACGGTGTGTTCGCGCTCAGGCTCAGGCGACCAACAATGACATCAATCGACATCGATGAGGCCATCCAACACGGTCTCAATGACAGGCTAATTGATGAATCTGAAGGCCGTTTCGGTCTGACTCAGCGTGGACGTGAAACGATTCGATATGGCCGGCTGGAGATAATGCACCAAGGGTATTGGATGAGTCGTGTCCTGACAGAGCGCTCAGTGCTTGTCATGTCGACGCTTGCCTTGCTTCTTCTAGCCTCGGTGAAGATCTGGATTGGCACTTCGATTCAGAGTAATGCCATATTGACCGAGGGTATCGAGAATCTAACAGACCTTGTCATTGTAGGAATAATCGCAATCAGCATGAGATACAATCGGGACCGGCTTGGCGCTCTGACGATAATTGCTGTCATGATAATGACTGGAGCGCTACTAGCAGTAGGAGCAATCGAAGGGTTACTCTCAAATGAACCAGTCCAATGGTCGGTTCAGGCCTACTATGTAGAGTTCTTGTCTATAGTTATCAACCGAATTCTAATCTCGCTAAAGGTGCTGGTCGGGCGTAGTTCAGGGAATCTGGCTCTCATTGGGGACGCAAAAGAGGACACCTCCCACATCAAGGTCGCCTTCGGCGTCATCATTGGCCTCACATTCTCCATCTTTGGCTACTACTTCGTAGATCGGCTGGTCGCCCTTGCCATATCTGGGATTATCCTTTGGGAGGGAATGTCCACATTTAATGAACTCCACGCAGCAGGTGATGAGATTGATGTGGACACAATCCGCTTGGGTGCGAATGATATGTATGAAGATCTCATGACATATTGGGTTCTTGGAAGACTCATTACTGGCCCGAAGGCGCCTGATGTCGTTGAACGCGATTTCTTCAGAGGAGTGGGTGTAGGTCACCGATACTTCGATTTTCAGGCTGTGATAGGGTACCACGACATAGAACAGAGAGGTATCATGAAGAATGTGAGACAAGCAGAGAGGAGCGGGCTCATAGCTGAGCGAGAAGGACGCTATTCCATCACAAATCGGGGGCTTGCATGGTACTATCGAACTAGGGCAAGGGACCTAACAGAGCTGGCACGCGATTTTTCGGCACATCAAAGGGAGAGATATGTGAGAGCGGCAATCATGATATCCATCTTCATCATCATCTTCCTCCTGATGTATTTCGCAGACCCGATTAAAGTGATAGTTGACGATCTCGTGGCAAGCTTTGGCTTCGGCTAGGCCGATTCCGCGGGGAGTGATACAGGTGCAACAATAACGTCAAAGGAGCAAGATTGCTGTCCGTTGGTCATGGACTGCTATTCCAAGCCGCAACGCTTTCTCAAGAGCTCCCAATCGTGGGAAATCTGATCTTGAATGACCTTCTTGAAGTCGTCCCACTTGGGGCCTCTGAGGTGTCGGAACTGACCCTGGGATGCCCAATACTCTTCGATAGGCTTGAGTTCTTTCAGGTTCTTACTTGGACCGGACATAATCCACTCTTCACCATCTATCACCTCGTAGAGCGGATGGATTCCAACTTCCACTGCCAGCTTGGATAGCTCGATGCTCTTGGATGTGTCTGATCGCCATCCTCTGGGACATGGTGAATAGGCATGGATGAACGCTGGACCTTCGACCTCCAACGCCTTTCGGAACTTCTGCACGAAATCCCTGTAGTGGTAAGGGTCTACCGTGGCAACATATGGTATCTTATGGGCAGCAACAATCTCCGCCAGAGGTTTCTTGCGTTGCCGTTTTCCAGGTTCTACCTTGCCTGCCCATGAGGTGGTAGTTTCTTGACCGGGCAGAGTCGCGCCTGACCTCTGGATTCCCGTGTTCTGATATGCACCATTATCATACACCATGTAGACCATGTCATGGCCCCTCTCTAGGGCACCGCTCAAGGCGCCGAACCCAATATCAAAGGTCCCGCCGTCGCCACCAATTGCAATGACATCTACGTGTTCATATTCAGAACGTCCTTTCTCGTGCATAACTGCCATTGCTTCCACCACTCCTGATGCCACGGCCGCAGCATTCTCGAACGCAACGTGAATCCATGGTATCTTCCAGGCAGTGAATGGGTATATCGTGGTGGCCACTTCAAGGCAGCCAGTGGCCTCACACACAATGGTTGGCCCTCTCAGTGCCATTCCCATCAACTTCACGATAGTTGGTGCGGCGCATCCTGCACACATCCGATGTCCGGAGGAGAGTATCTGGTCCTTCTGTAGCATATCCTTCAGTCTAACTGCAGCAGGTTCGGTCATTACTTGCGCACCCCCAAGGTCTCATACATCGGAGCTTTCCCTTTCCCTAGGTACTTCTTCGTCTTCTCTATCCCCTGGACGAATGTTTCCGGAGGCACGTCACGGCCTCCCAGCCCCACAACGAAGTCAACAACAAGCGGCTTCTTCTCCACGTCATAGAGGGCACTCTTGACCTCTAAAGCAAGTGGACTTGTAACTGCTCCAAAGGACATTGCTTTCTCAAAGATCATTACAGCCTTCGCACTGCCCACCGCCTTGGCAATCTCTTTAGCTGGGAACGGGCGGAACATCTTGAGTCGAATGACTCCTATCTTCTCTCCCTTCTTTCGTAGTACGTCTGCGACAGTCTTGGCGGTCCCTCCCATGGTGCTCATTGCCAGGATGACGATGTCTGCGTCCTTTGTCTTGTACTCCTCAAACATCCCATAGGACCGTCCAGTCAACTTCTTGAACTCGGCCTCCACTTTCTTGTAGGCCTTTGGAACGTTCCACATCGCCCTGTCTTGTTGTTCCTTGAACTCGAAGTAGTAGTCTGTCAAAGCTAGTGGGCCCATGGTGATGGGGTTCTTCGGATCGAGAGGCTGAACCGGTACTCTAACACCAAGAAACTTCCGGACTGCATCATCAGGAAGCATCTCCACTCTCTCGACGTTGTGGCTCAAAATGAATCCATCAATGCCCACCATTACCGGAAGCAATACGTCATGGTCTTCAGCCAACCTGAACGCCATTATTGTGGTATCGTAGGCCTCTTGGCAGCTCTGGCAATAGAGTTGAATGAAACCACTATCTCTCATGCCCATGCCATCTGAGTGGTCATTGTGGATGTTGATAGGTGCAGAGAGGGCACGGTTTGCCACTGTGAAAACGATTGGCATTCGCATGGATGCGGCACAGTATAGAATCTCCCACATCAAAGCGAGACCCGCTGAGGCTGAGGCTGTGGCGACCCTCGCACCAACGGCAGAGGCCCCGACGCATGCTGACATTGCGCTATGCTCAGACTCTACAGGGATGACCTTGGTGTGCACTTCACCATCGGCCGCAAATCTCTGAAAGTCTTCGACTATGATTGTCTGTGGAGTTATTGGATATGCCGCAAGTACGTCAACATCGCTTTGCTTCAGGGCGTGAGCGATGGCAGCGTCCCCTGTGAGACCCTCCACTGTGATCTTGTCTTTCGGTACTCTCTCAGCCGTTGTCATCTCACTCACTCTCCATTCTGATACTGTCGGTCGGGCATTCGTTGGCGCATATCCCACAGCCCTTGCAGTAGTCGTAGTCGTACTCGTAGAATCGATTACCATTCTTCTCAATCAGCCTTACTGCCATGTCAGGACAGAATATCCAACATCGCCCGCAGGTACCATTCTTGATCCAGAGGCAGTTCTCTGGACTATGGACCGGGCGTTGCGCACGCCATCCTCCAGTCTTGTATCTCTTGGCATTACCAGGTTCGATTATGTTTCCGGCCATTGGGATTTCATCGAATTTCTCGCTCATCCGATTTGTGCCTCCTTCACTGCTCTTTCCATTGCTGCTTTGTTCAGGTCGCCTACCTTACCCGGATATCGTTCCACAACCTCCTGGATTACGGTCTGAATCCTAACCATTCCAGTGGCCTTTACAGCGGCCGCCAAAGTGGGCATGTTGTAAAATGGCCTGCCCATGATATCAAGCGCAATTTCAGTGGCGTCTACGGTCACGACTTTCCCCCCTCTGAATCCGTATTTGTTCCGTATCTCTTCCGGGCTCATGGTCGCGTTGAGTACAAGAGTCCCATCTTTCTTCAGACCGTCAGTGGGGTCCACAACTTCCAGGAGCGTCGGGTCTATACAGATGACGACGTCCGGGTCGTAGACCTGAGCATAAACCTGAATGGGCTTCTTGCTGATTCTCAGGAACGCTCTCACGGGAGCTCCTGTACGCTCAGGGCCAAACTCTGGGAAGGCTTGGATGTAGTTGCCTTCCTCCAGCGCCGCCTTTCCCAGCATTTGGTTGCTGGTGACCACACCCTGACCGCCGCGCCCATGCCATCTCGTTTCAATCACACCACGTGCAAAATCGAGCGCCATCTCTTTCCTTCACCTACACAAGAGAAGCTTCTAAGCTGGCTCCTTGTGCCCTGCTTATGTATTTAGTGGATTGGCAACGTCAGAAATCAGGGATTCGTGGTCAAGACAACGTGATTCAAAATGAATCTGTCACCTATAGCCTCTTCTTAACTGCTAGGAGGACCAATACGACCGAAAAGACGCTGGCAATCGATGCCAGTACTACAAGTTCAGTGCCTATATCCGAAAGAAAGATGAACAGCACTCTTACTGTCACAGTATGAAACGCTTCGAGTCCAGAGGCGTCTTTCACAGCTAATATGACCTCGTGAACTCCAACAGACAAGTACCTCAGATTGTATGTGATTTCCGACTGGGTCCATGTCCCTGTTGCTTGATCCGCCCCATTCAAAGAGATGCGATAACTAAGAGGGAACTGGTCGGATGTTCTCCACACGATCTGAGTATCAGCACCCTCTGCCATTAGAACCTCATCGGTATGGTTGAGAACGGGACGGTCATTGTCAATGAGTCGACGAGGGTCATTATCTTGCGCGCCGGCAGATCCGGACACATTGTAGGGGCCTGGAGGGGAGTAGTCCGACCAGAAGTTCCCCAACCATGTGTTATTGTTTCCTCTGTCTATCGAGTTGGTCCAAGGTTGTGTCACTTGGGAGTTCCAGCCAATAAGGTTAGCCGAAATCGTGTTGTTCAAAGAGCCAGCAGATATGTCCAACCCCGCCCCTCCATTCCCGTAGATTCTGTTCTCCACAGATGAGCAATTTCGGGCCGTTTGAAATGCTATTCCGACAGAGCATGCGTAAATTGTACTCTCCGAGATGCTGCAAGACTGGCTGTCCAACACGTATACTGCATAACCGGCATCATAGATGATATTTCGAGATATCTGGACTCCCTCAGAAACCTCGCAGTAGATTGCATACTCCGTTCCAACAAAGACGCAGTCCTCCACTCGACAGTTACTAACGTTAGCTAACCTCAAGCAGGTGCCTGCTAGCGCGCGGAGGAAACAATTCTGAATCACGACGTAGGATGAAACGTCCATTATCCGGATACAAGGACTATCCGCTGAGATGTTGAATCCTTCAATGATGTACGGGTTGTTCCGGGATCCGTTACCGGGCAGACCCAGGTTCGCCATTTCGCTTTCATTGTCAACCAGCAAAGGGGGGTCGCCATCAGTCTGTGCAGCTGTAAATGGAACCTCGGAGCACTGAATTTGTACAGAGGATGGGACCGATTCGGCAATCAACGGTATCACAGTCAAGACGGTGGGCAGGACAAGGAGCATTACTATAGCAAGGGCAGTCCGGCCGTTTCTTGATGCACTGACAAGCCTACTCAAGACAGACCCACCACAACTGAATGGAAGACTTGCACAGAAAACAGTTTCCTACAACGCCGAATTCCCTAGCCATTCATCAGGGAGGCATGACAACTATCTGAACGCTGGTTAGCGGGTTCTGCGTTTCAGGATCTATGGCCTCAAACGTATCAAACGCCATCTCGTACTCGAATCTTTGCTCTCGTTTCTTCAGTTCATGAGCAACTCGAACAGAGAGACCTACGCCTTTGAATCCGTAGCCCCTTATTGCCACCATCCTGCGGTCACTTCTCACTAGGTCTCTCACTGTCGCGGCAATCTTCGAGATGTTGATTTTACCAGCTTTGTAAGATATCTCTAGTAGAACGTAGTCGTTGGTCGGAAAGACTGCCACATCGTCCTCCAGATTCAACGATATCCTCTCGTCCCTGAGTCTGAGCTGTTCAGGAATTCGGTCACGAATTGCCATAGTAGACTTACTTACCAATGGCGTCTAATCAACTTGGTGAGAGTGTGTGGACATAACCCAACCCTCATATGCGGTGTCCATTTAGTATGAAACAGACGACCTGTCAAGAGTGGAGATAGTCCAGTATGGATAGAAACAGGGCGATTGCAGCTGCAATTGTAATAATCGTCGTGTCCTCGGGAATAATCGTGGCGGCATGGACCGCAATCAATAGACCTGATGTTAGAATCGGTTATCTTGAGAAGGATCTCCATCAACTCGCATTTCGTGTGGCGCTTGTTAATGGATGGTTTGAGGAGGAGGGGATTTCTGTGGAGCTCAAGGTCTATGGCAATGGAGCTTTGGAAATGGACGCCTTCCTGGGAGATGAGATAGATATGGGCTATCTTGGCGCCGCTCCAGCTCTAACCAAACGAATCAACCAAGACATAATGGTCACCATTCTCGCAGCAGTCAATCTTGAGGGCTCAGCCATAATGGTGAGGAAGGCTGACTATGATGATGGGACAATTACACACGTTGCCAATCTCACAGGGAAGTCGGTACACATCCCCGGACCTTCCACAGTTCAGGCTTTTCTCCTAAGGCTTGCTCTCAACCAATCAGGGTTGAGTCCCTCAGACATCACTACTCTGACCACACTTCCTTCATTCATGGCAGAGTCCCTATCGGCGGCGGAACCTGCCTTTGTGGCTTGGGAGCCATTCAATGCTAGGGCCGAGTATGATGGTCTGGCTGTCCCTCTTGTCCTCTCCGGTGAAATCTGGCCACGTCATCCCTGTTGCGTGGTCGCATCGTCGAACTCTTTCCTGGCCTCTAGTCCTGATATTGTTCAAACCGTCATCGATATCCATGTCCGCGCTGAGGAGTGGATTGTTGCCAACCCGATCGCTGCAATCCAGATTGCTTCAGAGTGGTTGGAGATGGAAGATGCTGTTTCTGCAGTTGAAACCGCTTTCAACAGAATCATCTTCGATTACAGTGTGAATCGTACTGGGATTGAGATGTACCTCTCATACCTCATAGACCAGGATATCCTGCTTCCTCACAAGATTCCTCTTGATATCGAAGCATTCCTAGGCAGCTTCATCAACACAACATTCGTCGAGAGCACCTAGACTCTTGAAAGCGACAGAAACAAAAGAAAGACTCGATGTTCAATTCGCTTGACGATGTCATCACCAGTGCAGGATGCAGGGAATGTTGCTGTTGAGAAGGCACGCCATCATGAAATACCGTGGTTTCTCGAGTCCAATATCATTCGTTGGGCATTGGCTAGCCTCATTCTAATCTTACTCTGGGTCGTAATCGCGTTCTTCTCAAGAAGTACTATCATTGAGGTGATAGAGGCCTTCATCATACTGTCCACTGAAGGCGACAGCGGCGGATTCGTTCTGGCAGATCACGCTGCCCAGAGCCTGTTCATTGTCACGGTTGGTTTCTGTGTTGCAGTCATAACTGCCGTTCCGCTAGGTATTGCAATAGGACGGTACAGCATCGCTGATTCTGTTCTCGGACCCGTTGTGGAGGCCACACGTCCTATTCCACCGATAGCATGGATTCCTCTCTCTCTTCTGATATTCACAAGTCTCCTATCTGCGCAAGTCTTCATCATTTGGATTGGCGCCTTCTTTCCAATCCTAATCAACACGACCACAGGAGTCAAGCGAACGGAGCCTGTGCACATCGATGTTGCAAAGACCTTCGGGGCCTCTGAATCACGAATCCTGACATCAGTTGTAATCCCTTCCGCGGCACCTGAGGTGTTTGCCGGGATGCGAATCGGATTTGGCATTGGCTGGATGTGCTTGGTGGCAGCTGAGATGATTGGAAGCAACAAAGGTCTCGGGTATCTTATTTGGACAATGCAACAGGTAGGGTGGACAGGTGCAGTAATCGCAAGCATGCTCGTAATAGGCCTGATAGGTTTCCTGATAAGCTACCTACTCCTGATGATCGAGAAGAGGCTTCTTAGGTGGAGACAGGAGGTCGCTGTCTAGTCTGACGTTTCATCGCTTTCTCTTGCTCAACTCTAAGAATATCGAGGATCTTTGCACGATACTCAAGACATTCTGGAGACGCCCTGTTCCGCGGTTGCGCCAGGTCTATCTTGTACTCAGCAATTATCGATGATGGGATGTTGCTCATTACGAGGATTCTGTCTGAGAGAAACACCGCCTCGTCTACGTTGTGCGAGACAAACAGGACAGTCGAGCCTGTTTCCTCACTGATTCGCAAGAATTCTGCCTGAAGGTAGTTCCTAGTCTGAGCATCCAAATTGGAGAGCGCTT
>SMTZ1_10015144_pt1 | contig 10029 bp, 9 predicted proteins | sample DeeMarSWOR136_30_FD_25667 | JGI IMG/M metagenome (IMG submission 25667)
TAAAAACAAGGTGGGCTTGATAAATCAAGCCCCTACAATTTTATATAATAAAGGAATTGAAAACTGGATTAATCATGTATAAAAAAGTTGATGATGATATCAGAGAAAAACTAGAAAAAATCGTAGGAAGGGGAAACCTGACTCAGGATCTAGAAAAAATGGTGGATTACAGTCATGATGAATTCTCGCTCACAGACATCGCCCAGATGCCAGAAATGGTGATCAAGCCGAAGAGAACAGAGGAAGTAGCAGAGATAATTCGCCTGGCAAATAATGAAATGATTCCGGTGACTCCGAGAGGAGGAGCAACAGGGCTTTGTGGCGGATGCGTAGGAATTGTACTTTCCCTCGAGAATATGAATAAGATCCTGGAGATAGACCTTGATAATCAGATGGCAGTTGTCGAGGCAGGAGTGACTTTACTTGATTTCTATAGTGCTGTTGAAGAGGCAGGGCTTTTCTTCCCACCTCATCCAGGTGATGAGAGTGCTATGATCGGAGGTGTTATTGCCACCAACGCGGGAGGAAGCCGGGCTGTGAAGTATGGCGTCATCAGAAATTATGTGCGTGGCTTAGAAGTCGTCCTGCCTTCTGGTACCATCATTCACCTCGGCGGAAAATTCATGAAAAGCAGCACAGGTTATAATCTACTCAATTTAATGATTGGTTCTGAAGGGACGCTCGGAATTATAACTAAAGCCACGATCCAGCTCATGCCGCCCGCGCAGGCAATGAGATCTCTTATCATCCCCTATGATGATTTGGATAATGCGATTGAAACCGTGCCTCTTTTGATAAGGCGAAAGATACTGCCCATGGCCGTAGAGTTTATGGAGCTGGATGTCGTCCATATAACTGAGGAATTTCTAAAAAAGAAATGGCCCTGTTCCCAAGGGAATACTCACCTCCTGATCATAGTCGATGCTTCAAGCGAAGAAGAATTGGACAGGTTATCTGAAGTTGTGGCTGAGGCCTGTATGGAAAAAGGAGCTCTTGATGTTTATGTCGCAGATAGTCCTGAAAAGCAGAAGAATGTCTTGGATATCCGCAGCAAAATCTACGAGGCAATAAAGGCTCATACGATCGAGATTCTTGATATTGTTGTTCCCAGGGCTGAGGTTTCGAAACACGTGAGAAAAGTTCATGAAACCTCTCAAAAATACGGAATCTGGCTTCCTACCTTTGGCCATGCTGCAGATGGAAACGTTCATACTCATATCATGAAGGCGCGCCTCGAGAACGGAAAAATCATCCCAGTTCCGGAGAAGGAATGGAAGGAGAAGATTGTTAAAGTGCGTCAGGAGTTGTACAAGGACTCTAAAACCAGGGGAGGTGCGATTTCGGGCGAACACGGTATCGGGATAGTAAAAAAGCCGTTTCTCTCTTATGCTCTGGAGGAGGAAGAGATTCGGCTGATGAAAGGGATAAAGCATCTCTTTGATCCTAACCATATTCTTAATCCGAATAAAATCTTTGATTAGAGTAAAAAATGGGGCCAGGCCCCATTTTTTTGTGATTAAATGAATGAAGTATCTATTTACGTTTGTCATTGCGAGTCTCTCAGTTACTTTTGTCATTGCGAGGAACGAAGTAACGAAGCAATCTCATAAAAAAAGGTTGAGATTGCCACGCTCCCTTCGGTCGCTCGCAATGACATATAATTAAAATGAGATTGCACAGCCTGTTCCGAGCGAAGCGAAGGAATCTTCTGCGCTCCTCGCAAGGACATCGTATCAAACAACTTTGGGACTTAGCCTAAGACTTATAAGGAGGATCATTATGATAATTAGCCGCAATTTTAAGAGAGGATTTGTTCTTTTATTCATAGTCCTCTTGGCTTTGCAGATGGCAGTGGCCCGGACCCAGCGCGAAAGTACTCCAGCGAAGAAAGGAAGTATTAATCCGGCTCTATTTAGGCATCTTGAATGGAGAAATATCGGTCCAGCCAATATGATGGGTCGGACAACTGATATCGAAGGTGTACCCGGAAATCCAAATATTGTTTATGTGGGGACTGCATCAGGTGGAATCTGGAAAACTACGAACGGCGGTATAACCTGGAAGCCAATTTTTGACGAGCAGCCGGTGGCCTCCGTAGGAGACCTGGTCCTCGAGCCCGGCAATCCAGACGTGATCTATGCCGGAACTGGGGAGTCAAACGTTCGCAACAGTGTCTCCTTTGGGAACGGAGTCTACAAGTCCCCGGATGGGGGAAAAACCTGGTGGCATATGGGACTCCAGGATACAGAGCGAATTTCGCGTATCGTCATTAATCCCAAGAATCCAAACATCATCTATGTTGGTGCTTTGGGGCATGCTTTTGGTCCTAACAAAATGCGTGGTGTGTTCATGTCTACAGACGGCGGAAAGACATGGGAAAAAGTCCTTTACACAGATGAGCGTCATGGTGTGGCAGACATGGATATCAATCCTCAAAATCCCAACATCGTTTATGCTGCTTTATGGCTTTTTGAGCGAAAACCATGGACTTTTATCAGCGGGGATGAAAAAGGTGGAGTCTACAGGTCTGTAGACGGAGGTCGGAACTGGCAGAAAATAACCGAAGGACTGCCAAAACTCGTGGGCCGAATAGGGATTAAAGTTTCTAGAAGTAATCCTGAGGTGGTCTATGTCATGACTGCATCTGAAGAAGGAACACTTTATCGTTCTGATGATAAAGGAGAGACCTTCCGACTGGTCTCCAAGGATACTCAGATTGTCTCCCGAGGCTTTTACTATACTGATCTGAGAGTTGACCCTGTTGATGAAAACCGGGTTTATGCAGTATCCGGGAGGCTTCTCCTTTCCATAGACGGAGGCAATAATTTCAAACGTATATCACCTTCCACCCATGTCGATTTTCATACTCTCTGGATTGACCCCGAGGACCCGGACCGTTTATGGCAGGGGCAGGATGGGGGCATATGTGTTTCCTACGATAGAGGCAAAAGCTGGGAATACGTCAATAACTTTCCCGTAGGCCAGTTCTATCAGATATATGCCGATAACCGCCAACCTTTTTATTATGTCGGTGGAGGACTTCAGGATAACGGCACATGGTATGGACCGAGCGGCAACAAAGAGCCCTTTGGGATTTTGCCTGACGATTGGAGGATGATCAGTTTTGGCGACGGTTTTTATATCGTCGTTCATCCCAATAACAATGAGATTTTCCTGACTGAGTCCCAGGGAGGCAATCTGATGAGAACTGACATGAGAACCCGTGAACAACAAATTGTCAGTCCTCAGGCTCGTCGGTCAGATGGAGGGCCAGCTTCTACTCTTAAATACCGGTTTAACTGGAACGCCCCCGTAGTTCCCTCTCCTCATGATTTGAAAACAATATACGTTGGCGGAAACGTTGTGTTTAAATCCACTGATTTTGGCTCTAACTGGGAGATTATAAGTCCCGATCTGACAACGAACGATCCGGAAAAACAGAAATCTGCTGGTGGTCCAGCCTGGCCAGAAAACACCACGGCAGAATTCCACTGCACCATAATCAGCCTCTCAGAATCGCCTATTCAGCCCGGAGTCCTCTGGGCAGGAACCGATGATGGCAACCTCCATGTATCGGTGAATGGTGGCGAAGCATGGAAAAATGTCGTCGAAAAAGTCCCTGGGCTGCTGCGCTTTTCGCCAGTGTCTCACGTTGAGCCGTCCAGCACATCAGCGGGAGTGGCCTATTGTAGCTTTGACCGACACATGCTCGATGATTTGCATCCTTATGTGTATAAAACAACAGATTTTGGGCGATCGTGGAAAAATATCACCGGAGATCTTCCTGAGAAAGCCTATGTTTGGGTGTTAAGGGAAGACCCGAAGAATCCGAATATCATTTACGCAGGAACAGAGTTAGGGCTTTATGTTTCTTTTACTGGCGGAAACCAATGGATGAAACTTTTTATGAAAAACCTGCCTCCGGTTTCAGTGCACGATATCCTGATTCATCCCAGAGAGAACGATCTCATCCTTGGAACTCACGGAAGAAGCATCTGGATTTTTGACGATGTATCATTCCTTCAGGAGATATCTTCGGATGTGCTTAGAAAGCCAGCACACCTTTTCACGATACGCCCAGCAACGCGCCATACATCTAAACCCACGCGCTACGGAATTGGGGATAAGGTTTATAGAGGACCCAATCCCTCCTACGGCGCCCTGATCACATATTACCTCTTAGAAAAGTTGGATAAAGAAGCGGAAATAAAGATTGAGATCCTGGATAAATCAGGAAAGGTCATTCGGGAACTGAAAAATTTTCCAAGAGAAGCTGGTCTGAACCGAATTGCCTGGGATCTTCGCTTCGAGGCTGCCCGCCCTCGTCGAGAGCGCAGACCAGAAGAGGATTTTTTTGGCAGAGGCCCCAGGGGACCACAAGTTTTACCTGATATTTATTCGGTCCGACTAACTTTAAAAGATCAGATCTATGAAAAGCCTGTTAAAGTCCAGCTTGATCCTACGGTTAATGTTTCCTCGGACGACCTTGCTCTTCAGTTAGAGTACACTCTCAGAATCAGAGACATGCAATCTTTTGTTAACGATGGACTCGGCGCTCTGGATATGCTGAAGGAGCAGCTCGAAGCGCGGAAAAAAACCATAAAGAAACAAGAAGAAAGATTTCCTAAAGAGGTTATGGAGGTTGTAGATAATCACCTGAAGAAGATTAAATCCATTCAAAACATTCTAGCCCGTCCTGAAGGAGGGTCTCGTATGAGCGCGGAGGCGCGTCTCGCGGAAAGACTGAGGAGTCTTTTCGGATCTATAGATGGAGTGAATGCATCACCGACAAAGGCACAGACGCAGTATTTTAACGAGCTGGAGAAAGAGTTTAAATTTGGTATGGCTGAAGCGAATCAATATTTGGGCCAAACAGTACAAGAGATCAATAACGAGTTGATGAAGCACCAGGTACCCACACTTTTTATTCCCGACCAGATAAAATTCGAGGAGAAATGAAGGAGGAACGAATGGCAGATTTAGCCACATCTTACATGGGATTAAAACTCCGAAATCCGATAATTGTCTCCAGTAGTGATTTGACAAAAAACACTGAAGGAATCATTCGGTGTTATGAAGCTGGTGCAGGAGCAGTAGTTTTGAAGTCTCTGTTTGAGGAGCAATTCCTGATAAAAGAAAATGAAGAAGGAGAACAGGGTATTATTTATCCTGAAGCCCTGGATTATTTGAGAAGAGGGGGATTATTAGAGTATGCTCCACAGAAAATATGTCAGATGATCGAGGAAGTCAAAAAAGAGGTCAATATCCCGGTTATAGCCAGCATCAATTGTCAAACACCCAGGCTATGGCCAAGCTATGCTCGGCAATTCCAGGAAGCTGGGGCAGACGGGCTGGAGTTGAATATATATTTTCTTCCCATCGGTCTTGACTCTCCTGGATCAGAATACGAGGAATACCACCTGAAGATCCTGAATGAAGTCAAGAAGGCTGTTTCTATCCCGGTAGCTATAAAATTGATGTCGCAGCTGACTTCTATTCCTTATCTAGGGTATAAGCTGGCAAGAGCTGGCTGTGATGCGCTTGTCCTCTTCAACTGGTTCGTGGAGCCTGATATTGATTTAAAAAACCTCAAGACAAGAAACCTAATCGGCAAAGGAAATTTCTATCAATCCCTAAGATGGGTGGCTCTTTTAGCTGGAAGAGTTGATTGTGATGTAGCTTCTTCCGGGGGAGTGCGCAAAGCTGAAGACGTGATTAAGCAAATTCTGGCAGGAGCTTCAGCCGTTCAGGTCTGTACCATCCTGTATGAGCATAAATTCGAGATTATAAAAAGTCTTCTTGGCGAAGTTGAAGCCTGGATGGATGAGCATAGGAATGCTACGATCGATGATTTCAAAGGAGAGTTTTCTTTTAAAAAGCAAGAACTAGCTTTTAAAGGTGTTGGCGAGGCTGATGCTTATTTCCGGGCTCAGTATTTAAAAACCTTTGCAAGAGCTAAATAATGGGGTCAGACTTGCAAAACTTGCAAAACTTGATTTTTTTTGTTTATTCCTTAAAGTTCTAGTTTTTACTTCATTAGATGTTTAAAATTCAAGTTTTGCAAGTCTGACCCCGCACGTAACATTTTTATAGAAATTCTGGCAGGAATTAATTAATATAAACATGAGTATTCAATAAAATAATGGGGGAAAACATGGAAAAAATTACTGAGATTTTTGTTGTCCTAGAAAACCGTCCTTCCACTTTAGGGGAGCTGTGCAGCTACTTAGCTGAGAATAAAATTAACATCGAAGCTATTGGAGTTTTCCAGGATACAGCCAAGCTTTATGTGAAAAATACTAACAAAGCGATGAAAGTACTATCTAAGGCGGATTATACGACAGATTTAAGGAATGTTCTCAAAGTTGAACTCGAAAATAGACCCGGAGCTTTAGCTGAAGTTGCTTCCAAGCTGGGAAATAAGGGAATAAATATCGAATACTGCTTTGGAACAATCGCTAAGAAAGCAGGCAGGACTGCGGTTATTCTTGATGTTTCAGACCTCGAAAGAGCGATGAAAATCCTGAAATAGAAGAAAACATCTTTTTTCATAATGTAGGAATTTTATTTGTCATATAGGGGCTTGATTTTTTGTAGGGGCTTGATTCATCAAGCCCACCTTATTTTTATGGAATTTATTAATAAGATTCAAACAATTATTTTCATAATCAAAAATGTGGGTTTGATAAATCAAACCCCTACGATATATTTATATAATCAAATTATTAATATAACAAAAATGTGGGTTTGATAAATCAAACCCCTACGATATATTTATATAATCAAGTTATTTATATAACAAAAAGGTGTGTTTGATGAATCAAACACCTACATAAAACGCTTGAATTTGACTTTAGATTAAGAGGAGTGAAGGATGGAAGAAAAAGTTAAGAAAAAAAACATTCTAACAACATTTCCTCGGACTTTCTGGGTAGCAAACTTGATGGAGCTTTTCGAGCGGGGTGCGTATTATGGTCTGAATGCTCTTTTGGCTGTTTATTTAGTTAAAGAACTCAATTTTCGGGAGCAGTCGGTTGGACTTCTTCAAGGATTTGTCTATGCCTTGACTTATATCTTACCCATCTTGGGTGGCGCTTTGGCCGACCGTCTGGGCTATCGAAAGATGCTCATCGTAGCCTTTTCCCTGTTAGCAATAGGCTATTCTGCCTCCGGTAAATTTGATACCTATGGACTGATTTTTCTCTTTCTCCTAATCATGGCTACAGGAAGCGGGCTGTTCAAGCCTATTATCACTGGAACAGTTGCCAGAACGACTACCGAAGAGAACAGCGGATTTGGGTTTGGCGTTTATTATTGGTGCATTAATCTTGGTGCTGTCCTGGGACCTTTATTTGCTATCTGGATAAAAGGATTTGATTGGAAATTTATTTTCTTTTCCTCTGCTGTTTGGTGCTTTTTGATGCTTCTTCCATCCGTATTCATTTACAAAGACCCGGAAAGACCTGAAAGCACAAAAGCGATTCGTCAAGTGTTGGCTGAAGCGCTTTTGGTCCTGGGAAATTCACGTTTCATGTTGCTGATAGTTGTTTATTCCTGCTTCTGGATTCTTTATTTTCAAATGTTCTGTTCAGTGCTGTGGTATATGGTTGATTTTATTCATCGAGCGCCCGTTGATGAATTTATGGCCAGAATAGGAATACCATTTAAATTTGACCCTGGGCATGTCACGGTGATAAATGCCGCCACAATCGTCCTGCTTGTTGTGTTGGTCAGTAGGATTACGACAAAAATGAAAGCGATTCCGGTCATGGCTGCAGGAATAGCAATCGGATCAGCTGGGTTCTTGATCCTGGCTCTTATCAATCGGAGAGATGACCGCTCATCCTAAGTATTACAGCTATGTTGGATTAGTAGCTCCGCAAGACAAAAAGGCAGTTTATATGGGTTATGCATTTCTCTACGGTGTTTTCGGAAGTTTGATCGGAACTAACCTGGGATCTGTTCTTTACGAAAATATCCTCAAACCTGTAGTGCCTTCTGCTGAAGCAGTCAAGGTTGGTCTGCCTCTGGCTGCAGAAGCAGTAAGTCAGGCGAGGTTTTTCTGGCTAATCTTTGCTATTCTTGGGGGAGTTTGCCTTGTGGGCATGCTTCTTTACAACCGGTTCTTCTCAGAGGATACGCCCAAGACAAATCGTCAGGCTTGGAAAATCATGGTAGGTTTATACACCTTCTTTTCCCTAGCCGGCATTTACTTCCTCATTTTTTCTCTTTTTCTTGTTCCAGAAATTCAGTGGAAGACTTTTGTCCAAGCACTTATTTTGCTAGCACTTGGAGGAGGAGGCTTGAGCATAAGTTTTAGGAAGAAGCCATGAAATTCCTCACTGAACATTTAACTTTCAGCACGGATAAAAGGCTAGAATTTATCAATATTACTCCCACAGTAGAAGATCTGGTTGAAAAGAGTGGCGTTAAAGAAGGATTGTGCCTTGTTAATGCTATGCATATCACCGCCAGCGTTTTCATCAACGATAACGAGAAAGGATTACATAAGGATTTTGAGGAATGGCTGGAGAAATTTGCTCCCCATGAGCCGGTATCAAAATACAGGCATAACTTGACTGGCGAGGATAATGCAGATGCTCATTTAAAGAGAACAATAATGGGAAGGGAAGTAGTCGTTGCCATAACAGGAGGAAGGCTGGATTTTGGGCCCTGGGAACAAATCTTCTACGGTGAGTTTGACGGCCGCAGAAAAAAACGAGTGCTGGTCAAGATCATCGGAGAATAAGAATTTCTGGCTTAGATAAAAAGTGTCACGTCAGCTTGCTGTGCCTGTTCGATAAAAGTTGCAACTCCGACGCATTGGGCAACCTCATCTATCATTTTTTCTCTGGGAATCTCCATGACTTCCATACTCATCTGACATCCGTAGAGTTTTACACCGAGATCGATTGCCGTCTGCCTGAGTTCTGCGAGCGTTGGGACGTTCTTAGCTTTCATCATCTTTTTGAACATCCAGCGTCCTATTCCGCCGAAGCTCATTTTGCTTGGAGTGGCTCGATTGATGTCTCCGCCGTAGAATAAGCCAAACAGACGTCCCAAAAAGCTCTTTCCAGTTCTGACCTTTTTCTTGAGTGCTCGAAGGCCCCAGAAGGTAAAAAACATCTTTACGTCCATGTTTGAGGCTGCGGCGCCGGTTGCTATGGAAAAGGCTGCGAACAATTTATCCATTTCGCCGCTGAAAATGACCATTGAGAGTTTTTTCCTTTTTTCTTCTGCCATCGGTAAAAAATCTCCCCTTAAATTAAAGCTGAAAGAAAAAGATTCTTTTTTTCATCTGAATTGCCTTTTTTGATGAAATTATCCTCTTCTAATATCTTTGTTATTATATACTATAATATTTATCTTTTCAATAGGAAATAAGGGTATTTTCTTATTATTTGTGAGGACCCTCACTTTTTTAAAAAGTCATTAATTTAGGAAATATTGACCCCACTCTTTTCTTGTATTCGAAATAATCATCCTCAAATTTCTTTTCAAGATAGCTTTCTTCTTCAACAATTAAGATTCTAAATACAAGATACATAAAAAAAGGGATAGTCAATCCCAGCAAGGAATTTATGATGAAAACTATCCCGGGTATGATAAAAACTATCCAGGAGCCGTAAATAGGATGCCTGAGGTAGGCATAAACTCCTTCTGTTGCCAACTTTCCTTCGTTGAAATATTTATCGATTACTATTCCAGGTAGGATAAAGATAGGTAGGCCAATAATGACAAGAAGGATTCCGATGATCAATGAGATAAGGCGCGGCAGAGGCAGAGATAAATGAGAGAGCCAGACAAAATGAATGACAAAAACTATGGCCGTATAAATGCCAGAGATTATTGTGAACCTCGGACCTACCCCCCTGCCAGTCATCTGTTTCTTAATCTTCTTAGCCAAATTTCTTCTGAATCTTAAGCAAATCGTTTTTTTCTTTCACAAACACACTTTATTCTTTTCAATGGGCAATAGGAAAGTATCCAGGAAGATGAATTACCGATTTATCAATATCAGCTGTCTTC
>SMTZ1_10010408_pt1 | contig 10028 bp, 9 predicted proteins | sample DeeMarSWOR136_30_FD_25667 | JGI IMG/M metagenome (IMG submission 25667)
GCGTAGCTGAAAGGGTGATCAAGATGGCCCCAGTTCCTGTCTTGAGCATTAGTCCTTACACTACAGGGGAGTCGTAAACAGAAATGGGAAAGTGTCATGGCGGAAAATACCCAGATGCTTGCATTGGGCAGAAAAGTGGGGTTTCAGATTTTTTTGATTCCAGGTGCAGGCCAGTAAGAACTGAAAATCAACTTAAAAGAGATTTGAAAGGATGAAAACCCCAAAAGAAGCATTCACAATTTTAGTGGCTGATCGCAATCCCCATGTGCGGCGGTTTTTGAAGCGGGAAATGATGGCAGAGGGGTACGAAGTTCGTCTGGCGAAAAGCGCCCGAGAGGTCCTTGAATTGGCTTTTGACCGTGAACATCTCGACCTCCTGATCCTCGACCTGGACCTTCCAGATGCAGGTAATTTGGACATTTTGCAGAAGCTACAGGAGCGCTTTCCAGTTTTGCCGGTGGTCGTACACACTTTCCTCTCAGAGTATGTCAACCATTCATTTGTTCTGAGTTCAGCAGCATTTGTGGAAAAAGAGGGGAGCAATATCGACCGTCTAAAAACCGTGGTCCGTGAAATCTTACGAAAAAGCTATCCTCAAAAGACCGAACAGGGGGGGGCGCCACCACGCCGGAGCAAACAGAGCATTTGAAGGGTTCCTGACAGACTCATTCATCTCAGGGTTTAAGGAATTCCAAAACCCACGAAAAAAAATCACAGGGATCTATAAGAAAATGCTGATGATGTAACGGACAGAGAGGAACAGAATGACAACACCGAGTATGAGTTTTATGACTTTGGCGGGAAAGTGTTTCTGTAGCCTTGCCCCACAGTACATCCCCAAGACGCCACCGATCCCAAAAAGGAAGCCCAGCCTCCAATCCGGGGCTATGGCGAGGCCCGTGGGGTATAAAACACAACCCCTGAGATTGAGGTCAAAAAGGTGCCCAGTAGCGTGGCGCCCGCTATGGTGTAAACCGGGAGCCTAAACATCGCTAGCAGAAAGGGAGCGATAATTGAACCTCCGCCTATCCCATACGTACCCCCTACGATACCCACCGCAAGGGCAAGGGCAAAGAGGACGGCAGGGTTAAAAGAGAAAGTCTCGCCGTAAAAAGCAAAGGTATATTTGATCGGTGAAAACCTGACAGTCTTAACGGCCATTTGAATGGCTGACCCCAATTCTTGCCGTTTTCGAATCTGAGTGGATCTTTGCTTGAACCTTTCCTCAAGGGCATGGGTCTTCTTGTTGAGCGTGCCCGCCTTTGGCGTCAAATCATAAAGCAGCCTTGCTGCGATATAAAAGAGGACGCATCCCACAAAGAATTTGAAGTTTTTCGGGTCTGGAAGGTACTTGATTCTAAAGATGACACCGATAAACACCCCAGGCAATGTGCCGGCAATGTTGACCAGTGCAAGGGGCCAGGCCATCCTTTTCTCTTTAATGTACCTGTAGACCCCGCTTGGGATGGCAACCATATTGTAAACAAGATTGGTGGGGCTGACCGCAGGGCTCGTGAATCCAAGCACGCTCATCTGAAAGGGAAGAAGCAGGAAGGCACCAGACACCCCGCCCATGGATGTGAAGAGGGAAATGACAAACGCAACGATGATGGGGATAGCCGGGAAGACGTCGACCCCTGAAACAGGAAAATACAAACTTTGTCACCTCCGATGTCAGTCCGCTTCGCGCACAATCTTCTTTCTTTTACCCTTTTTCTTGTAATGCTTCCAGATTCTCCCTTGCGAAGTCTATGGAGGGGTCTAACTCTAGGGCAAATTGGTAATAGCGGATGGCATTGTCTTTGTCGCCCATATCCCGATAATTGGAAGCGATATTGGCGTAATCAATGGCAGAGCTGGGATCCAATTGGAGGACCTTTCTGAAGCACTGGATGGCCTTCTCATGCTCCTTCAACTTGAAATAGCAGTATCCCATGAGATTGTGGATATCCGTCCTCTCCCTGTCATGTTCTTCTCCCTTCTCAAGAGTGCGGATGGCCTCTTTGTATTGGGCCAGGTCCTTCAAGCAAACTCCCATATAAGAATAAATGCTGGGTATGTCCTCTTTATGGGGATTGAGATTTAAGGCCTCTTCAAAATACTTCAGGGCCTGGGCCTGTTCGTTTATGGCCAGATGGGAGGTTCCCAAGAAAAATTTGACATAGTATTTCCCGGGCATGAGGGTATCCATTTTTTTCAGCTCGGTGAGGGCCCGCCCAGGGACACCGCTCTCTGCAATGACCTTGGCAGAGAACATGCCCACACTGGTATGGGCGGCCCGTTCCCTGAAATGGGCACCAGGGATAATCGTGTAGAAGGCAGGAATTTCTAGCCTTGGATGCATGGTGTTGATCACAATGACCTCCATGCCTATACGGGATAGGGCTGAGATAGAGTTCTCCACCTCCACTCGGATGTTGTCATGGGAGAGGTCGGGCAACTCGGTGATGTCTAGGGTCTTATCAGGGTGAGTGACGAATTCGGCCTCTTTCAGATTTCTAAACTTGGGGAGGCCGCTGGCCACATAGTTGGCGTTGGTGTTGAAGTCACCGGCCAGTTGTGCCACCTCTGTGAGGGCCCGACTCAAAGCCTTCTGGGGGTCAGGTGTTGTTCCTGCTGTCCAGACGATTTCGCTCTTATCCGGGAATGTGGAGGGGTCATAGGCGAGGACACCTACGCTGGGAATGCCCGTGTCCAGAGAAAAATCCGTTATGAACAACTTGACCCCCACCCTCTCATACTTGCCCATCATCTCCAGGACCATAGGATCTGTTATGGAGCTGATATTAATGGTGGGCGTTCTTATTTTGTTGCGGCTCACCACAGATGAGACATGCCTTTCCACGATCTCGCAGATCCCCTGGCTGAGGGCCTCTTCCACACAGTTTCCTGCTGAAGGTCCATTGAATTCATTGATCATATAGAACCAGTTGAAGGGGATGAGAATCTCTTCTTGGCGAGTCAGGTTGTAGGCCCAGGTCCATTGAAGAGGAAGCCTTGAGAAAACCTCTTTGGCCACATCCAGTTCATCGGACTCGTCATGAACGGACTTGGCAATAGATTCAAAGGGTAAGGCAGGGTCTTTCAAGTTTCGGTATTGTTCCGTAAAAAAGTTCTCAGGATTGTTGCAGAACGTGAAAAAGCTAAATCTCTCAGCCAATTCCATGACCGCGCTGGCCTCTGACTGATGGGGTGTGCCCCCCTTGCCCATCTGTTTTTTGGTCCCTATGGTTTCCAGGGCGTCCTTACCGCAAAAACTGAAATAGACTGGGATATCGAGTCGGCCATTATCGATTCTCAAGGTCTTCTCTAAAATATCCAGGTCCACCTCTTTCAGTTTTTCCTTGAACCTGTGCACCGTCTCTTCTGGCGTGCATATTTTATCCTGATCCAGGGTGTACCCTTTGAAGGCATCTTTTAGAACGATTTTATGACTCATAAATGGGTCCTTTTCTCGTGCGACTTTAGTTTGCAAGAAAAATCAAAAGGTTCAAGAATTCCAAAATCCAAATACCCAAATCCCAAGGAAATCCAAATGACCAAATTCCAAATTTTCGAAATCAAGATGTCTAGACTCAGGGCGATGTGGTCTGTACAAGAACCTCTGGCCCACTTCACTTCCTAAGATTACACTCAGTCCTCTATTTCCAGGGCCCTGTTCATGCTGCCTGTTTTGTAACCTTCCAGGTCAACGGCCACATGGAGGAACCCGAGCTCCCTGAATTTCTCCACAATGTTTTTCCTCAAAATGGGCTCACTGATCTTCTCGATCTCAGCGCTTTCCACTTCTATCCTGGCCACAGATCCGTGATGTCTTACCCTGTATTGCTTGAAGCCGCTTTTTGCCAGATAGGCTTCTGCTTTTTCGACCATCATCAGTTTCTTCTCGGTGATGACATCCCCGTAGGGAATCCTTGAGGCCAGACAGGCCATGGCCGGTTTGTCCCATGTGGGAAGGCTCATCTCTCTGGAGAGGAAACGGATCTCTTCTTTATTCAGTTCTGCTTCTACAAGGGGGGTGATGATACCCATCTCATCTGCCGCCTTCAAACCAGGACGGTAATCAACGAGGTCATCCACATTGGTCGCGTAAGCCACATGTTCAACGCCCCTTTCTTCTGCTATCTTCACAAGTTCTTGAGAGAGGGCTTTCTTGCAGTGGTAGCACCTGTCCGGGGCATTGGATACAAACTCAGGAATACGGGTTTCATCTGATTGGAAAATCACGTGCGCAATGCCCCGCTCTTTTGCAAACTGGATAGCCTCATGCCGTTCCCTGGAGGGATACGTGGAGGAGCTCTCCGTGACCGCTAAAACTTTGTCCCCCAGAGTTTCGTGGGCTAAAGCCAGAAGGAAAGTGCTGTCCACACCTCCAGAAAAAGCGACCAGCAGGGAATCCAGCCCTTTGAGATAACGGACCAGTTTTTCTTTTTTCAGTCTTACGGTCTTTTCATCCATACTAAAGCCTATCAGAACTGACTATCGTGAAGCTACCACAACGTGACATCCAGTGCAACCCCGATTCTCACCCTGACCACAGAGGCACGGTCGTCGATTTGTCCTCCGTATCCCGTTTCCCAATGGCCCGCCATGATCTCGCCCTATAAGGCGGGCCTGTGTCTCAGTGGTAAGCCTCTTGGTTCAATCTAAACAATTCTGAAGCCAGATTTTCAATATGGGTGAGGTTCTCCAGTTTCTCACGCCAAATATGTGGGATGGCCTCAATGCCCAAATAGGCGCCTGAGATGGCACAAGCCATAGCTCCCAGCGTGTCCCGGTCTCCGCCGTGCAGAATGGAGCAGAAGAGGCATTCCACAAAAGATTTTGGATATTTCAAAAAACTGTAGATGGCAAATGGCATGGACTCGTGCACGGCCACGCTCCGCCCCAGCTCATCTGCTGCAGGGTTCGGGGGCACTTGTTCTGTGATCAATTCTTGGACACGCTTCATCTTTTTTTGAATTTCAGGTGTCCGGGCAAAGTCAATGAGACCTTGCACAAATTTCTCCCATGAGAAATCTTGTTGCTGATCTAGATTTACCGCACTGGCAACAGCCCAAGCCTGTACCGCCGCGCCATCCATTCCCACCGGATGGGCGTGAGTGACCTGGGCTGAAAGGGAGGCCACCTCGTAAAGTTCTTGGGCCCGGTGAAAGAAGAGGCCCAAAGGGGCAATCCTCATGGCTGCCCCATTGCCCAGAGAGCCACTTCCACCAAACATCCTGTGAGCCGCTGCAGCATAGGTAATTCCGTGCTTTTCAACGAGGGAGAAGATGGTTGGAGGGCCAGAGGCGTAACCCCGCCATGGCTCGCGCTGAAAATTGGCGCTGAAGGTATCTCCCAGATTTTGTGGGTCAATACCCTTCGCCTTAATGATCGATTCGGCAAGCCCAATCGCCATGGCCGTGTCATCCGTGTAACGGAGTTCGGATACGCGATCGAGATGGGAAGAGAGGCGTTCTCTCTGCGGGACCATGAAGGCGAGTTCACCAATGGCATCCCCAAGTGCACTGCCCACCATACCTCCCAGATATTTCGCTTTAACGTCGGTTCTCATCGTGATTACAGAATTGTTTGGTTTGTGTCATCCTTCACAAGCTTTTTAGCAACAATCATCCTTATACGCAAGCCGGTTCATGGCGGCCCATACCTTATATATACAAGGTGTATCCGGAAAGTCCAAGAATATAGAAAAATCAGGGCTGAAAACGATTTTTTGATCATTTTATTGTTGATATTTGTTTTTAGATCTATTAAGGTGCCACCAAATTTTCCATTTATTCCATCGAACCATTTAGGAGAAAGGAGGAAGGAGGACATGAACAAGGGAGATCTGGTTAATCAGGTGGCCAAAGTGGTTAATACGAAAAAGGAAGCCCAGGCCGCGGTGGATTGTGTTTTCTCCACCATCACCAAGGCATTGAAAAAGAAAGATACGGTTACACTGGTGGGCTTCGGAACATTCAAAGTGGACAGAAGAAAGGCCAGAAAGGGGAGGAATCCGCAGACCGGTGAAGAGATCAAAATCAAGGCAAAAAAAGTTCCCAAATTTGTAGCGGGTAAGGCTCTAAAGGCTGCAATTAAGTAAGAAGAATCGCAAGCGTTTGCGCAAGGCCCCCATCAGGAATATATTTACCTGATGGGGGTTTTTATTCGCCTCGCTGACCTGGCCCGTCGAAGTTGTAATGAAGTATAGCTACGCTGGGGCAACCAGAGTGCCCGTTCTCCGCAGGATGGAAAGGGGGGTACCTTCAATTGTGATATGAACAATCTAATGAAGACTAAACAAATAGTTCTCATTTTTACAGTGTTGCTTTTCATGTTTTTTTATGGACAACTCCATGCTGCACAGAGGAGTACCCTTAGAGATAAGGAAGTTATTGTTCTTTTTGACGAGCCTCTCAGAGTTGCTGCTGAAGAGGCGGCAACCCTCTATCCCATACTCAAGAAAGAACTGGAAAACACGCTCGCGAGGCCTGTCAATTTCAGGCCAACGGTTGTGCTGGTCAAAGAGAGCGAAACCTTCCAGAGAATGTCTGGGACCAATCTCATCGTGGCGTTCGCCGTCCCCGAGAGGAATCTTATAGTGATTGATTATTCAAAGATGCGTACCGACCCCTTCTCGATAGAGACCACCATGAAACATGAATTGTGCCACCTTTTACTCCATAATCACATTAAGGAAGAGAACCTGCCCAGATGGCTTGATGAGGGGATCTGCCAATGGGTGAGTGATGGTATAGCAGAGATCATTATGACCCAGAAAGGATCCATTCTGGAAGAGGCAATCCTTTCAGGCAGGTATATAAGCATCAGGGCGCTTACAGACCGATTTCCCCGTGATAAGAGATATCTTGTGCTCGCGTATGAGGAGAGCAAGAGCCTGGTGGAATACATGATAAGCTCGTTTGGAGAGGAAGCCGTCCTATCGGTGCTCAATTATTTGGAGCATGGCGTAGAAATGGATGGGGCCATAATCCGTGGCCTTTCAATTTCTCTGGATGAACTTGAGTCAAGATGGCTTCACCACCTGAAGAGAAGGATCACTTGGGCCACCTATCTTATAAACCACCTTTATGAGATACTTTTTTTCTTGGCTGCCATGGCGATGATTTACGGATTTATAAGACGATTAAGGAAGAAAAGGGCTTACAGGGATGAGGAGGAAGAGGATGCAGGGTGATGCACAGGTGAAGGGCCCAGTTTGGAAGTCATCGCCACAATGACCTCTGTCAATTCTGCCAGAGACCTTCGATCATCTTTCGATCTGATGGTGATCCCAACGCGTTCTTTCTCAAGGCCGATGCTGTGGATGATCCATTGGGTCCTTTCCACCCGCTTTTTTGCCCTCCGATTTCCTTCAAAATACCGGCAGGCTCCGTCCGGGCAGGTGATGACATGAGCTGCATCGGCATACTCTTCTAACGCCCTAAGAAGGTGAAGGGGCTCCAACCTCCCACTGCACGGGATAGGAAAGAGACGTAACGATTTCCCGTGCCGTTCCTCTAGTGACTGCCTTTGCGGTTCACCGCACTCAGGCGTATTCTGGCAGTAAAAGAGGGCCAAGATGGGCTTCTTTTCACCGGTCATTTTCGGACTTTGCCTTTCTGGGATCCCTCCCCGAAGGGTGTTAGTGAAGTGGGAGCGCCCGCGCAAGGATAAAATACACCATTTAATATATCACATGCAATATATTTTTTAATGAAAGTTTGCCTTTTTTCCCCACAGGATTTTTCTAACCTGGGAAATCCATGATCCTAGTAGCGAGGAGTCTCCCCCACCTCGGCTGTATTGACACGGAGAGGGGGCTCCCTTAGAATTAGGGTTCCCCTGAGCAAGCGCCCTGAAGAGAGGGAAATGCCCGACAGACAGGTTTCAAAAAAGATTAAAGTCAAGATCACCCTTTTCTCCCCTTTTTCGAGAAAGACGACAAAGGATGAGACGACCATGGCCTTTGAAAAAGGTTCAACGGTCAAAGACCTCATTCTCCATTTGGTCAGCAGGGAGGATCATTTGAAAGCCTACTTAGGGGAAGTTGCTGGAGAAGAAGATATACGGTTTCGTGCACTCATCATCCACAATGATCATATAGCCGGCCTGGATGAAGTGGTTAGCGACGGCGACACTCTGAAGTTTCTCCATCCCCTGCAGGGTGGGTGAGTGGGTCATTCGGTGGTGAGGGTCTGCTAGCGGAGAAACATTGAAGGAAAGAGAGGAACTGAGATGCAACCTTATGTATTCAGGCTTCTTGATGTGGATCTCACAAAAGGTGAAACGGAGACTCGCTCCATAGGCAGCGAGACGATTCAACGGTTTATCGGAGGTACTGGCCTTGCCGCATGTTTGTTATGGAAGGAGGGCCCGGAGGATCCAGACCCGCTGGATCCAGAGGCCCATCTCATATCCATGACCGGTCCACTTACAGGAACGCCGGGCACCAGCTCGGGGAGGCATGGCATGGCAGGGCGTAGTCCTTTGACAGGATTCTGGGGAGAAGCCAACGTGGGAGGGAATTGGGGAGTCATGCTCCGGAGGGCTGGGGTGGATGGTGTCAGAGTTTTTGGCAAGGCAAGAGGACCAGTGTACCTATGGATCAATGATAATGGTGTGGAAATCCGAGATGCTTCTCACATGAGGGGGAAAGATACCTTTGATACCCAGACCATACTCCAAAAAGAGACACACCCCAAGGCAGTCGTTTCTTGCATCGGTCCGGCTGGTGAAAATGGTGCAAACCTTGCCTCTGTGATGACCGATGGCCCAGATGGTCGTGCCGCGGGACGATGCGGTCTAGGCAGGGTGATGGGGGCCAAGAATCTGAAAGCCATGGCGGTGTTTGGCAAGAAGAAAATTCCCATTGCACGTAGACAGGATCTCCTTAAGGATATGGAAGGAATGATGAAATCCATTCAGGAGATGTCAGCCCCCCTTCGTAGGGCTGGGACCCCTGGTATCGTCATTCCCCAGGAGGAATTAGGCTCATTCCCCATTAAGAATTATGCTCAGGATCGATGGCCAGAAGGGGCTCAAAAAATCGGCTGGCCATCCATGGAAGAGACCCTTTTCATTCAAAATTACAGGTGTGCAGGCTGCGTCTTGGGCTGTGGAAGGACCGTGGGAATGGGCGCGAGTAACGATCCCAAGACAGGACTAACAGGTGGGCCCGAGTATGAGACCCTGGCCCTCTTGGGTGCCAATCTCCTGGTGGATGATATACGGGCGGTTCAAAGGATGAACGAGGCCTGCAACCGCCTGGGGATGGATGTGATTGAGACGGGTTCTCTACTCGGTTTTGCCATGGAGGCCTTTGAAAAGGGCCTTATTCCATCCCATTTTTTGGAGGGTATAGAACCCCGGTGGGGAGATGGTGATGTGGCTCTAGAGTTGATCCAACAGATGGGTGAAGGGAAGGGATTCGGCAAATTTCTGGCACAGGGCTATAAGGGTATACTGGAAGAGCTGTCCCCAGAAGCCCGAGACCTGGCCATGCAGGTTAAGGGCCTTGGACTTCCGGCCCATGACCCCAGGGCCTACAATTCTACGGCACTGGGCTTCGCCACATCCAACCGAGGAGCATGCCACCTTCAGGGTTTTACACATGTCTTTGAGAGGGCGGTCACAGAGCCCTCCCTGGGCATCCATGAGGTGCCAGACCGGTTTGGAACCGAAAAGGGAAAGATGGTGGCAGATTTGCAGAACCTCATGGCCGTCTACGATAGCCTGAGCGTCTGTAAGTTCAACCTTTTCGGCGGTGTGAAGGTGAAGGACCTGGCCCGGTGGTTTGATAGGGTCACGGGAATGGAGATGGACGATAAAGAACTCCTTTTGGCGGGCGAACGCATTTTCAATGTGAAAAGGTTGCTGAACCTGCGTTGGGGCGTCACGCCAGATATGGATATCCTCCCAAAGCGGATGCTCACGATGGCGAAAAAAGAGAGTCTGTCCAAAGGGAACCTCCCCCCCTTAGACAAGATGATGAAGCAGTACTACAAAGCGCGAGGATGGGACGCCTCTGGCGGCCCTGGCCC
>SMTZ1_10010614_pt1 | contig 10028 bp, 9 predicted proteins | sample DeeMarSWOR136_30_FD_25667 | JGI IMG/M metagenome (IMG submission 25667)
CAATGAGGAAAACAACAGCTACTCTTTTAACATTTTTTTTCTTTTTCATATTTTTTTTCCTTGCCTCCTCCAAAAAAATATGGGCCAATAATATAATATTTCAATTTAAATGTATCCTTTCCAATTGTTAATTACAACAAAAGTAGTAAAAAACATGATGATTATTGAAGAAGTAGACGTCTAATTTAGCAATGTTTAGATGATTGGATAGATGAACCATAACAACCTGTAAAAAGTTTTAGGTTGATGCCAAAGCCTTAAATTTGTTGAAATTTGAAACCTGTTCTCTAAATCCTATTATTTTTTACTTTTGTTGCAGTTAACTATTGTTAAGGAAATATTTAAATTGATATATTTTATAACGATATCATATTTTAAGGGGAGGAGAAAATAAACATGAAGAAAAAATTGAAAGAGGAAAGTGCGTTAAAATCGAAACAAAGGCAAAAAACCTTTGTTTCGAGTGGAAAATAAGGAAGGGTCAAGAGTGGGCCCGCCGAGATTTGAACTCGGGTTACCAGCACCCCAAGCTGGAAGGATGCCAAGCTACCCCACGGGCCCAAACATTGTATGCATTAATATTTTCATACAAATACTTATTCTTACTTTTTTGGAAAGTTTTAATATAATTCTATAGATGAAGAATAAGTCTTATGGATTTTGCATTAGAAATATTTGGATTAATTGCAGGAGCTATTACCTCAATGGGTTTTATACCTCAACTAATCAAGGGTTATAGAACAAAAAAACTCAGAGATATTTCTTATTATATGCCTGCTGTGCTTGCATTTGGTATGACAATGTGGTTAATCTATGGCTTTCTAATAGAGGCATTAGCAGTAATACTAGCTAATGCTTTTGGTATAACATGCTGTATTATTCTAATAGTAATGAAAAAAAAGTATTCTTAGCTTCATTGTTCCAGAGTAGCATGACGACTTCGCATGACTTCCTCTGTCTCATTTTTGCTATCTAATAGATAGGCAATAAGTCCATCAAGTAAAATCCACACACTAGCTTCAAAAAGAGTACCAAGTGGAGCAAATCTTTTTCTTTCTTCTTCATTGCAAGCAGCAGATATAAATAATGTAACATTTGCAAACTTTGCAATTTCTGATTTCTTTTTTGCAGTAATTGAAACAACATAGGCTTCTAGATTATTTGCGATTTCTGCTGTCATTACAGCTGGAATTGTTTCACCAGATCCAGAAATAATTACAACAAGATCTCCTTTTTGAACCGGAGCTGTAATTGTTTCTCCAATTACAAACGTTTGAAAACCAAGATGAACTAGTCTTATAGCAAATGCTTTTGCGACCAGTCCAGATCGCCCAGCACCATATACAAAAATCCTATTTGATATGAAAAATAAATTTCTAACTTTATCAATATCCTCCTGTGACACTGTTTCTAATATATCTTTAACCTTTCGCTGAATATATTTTATTGATTCAGTAAAAATCTCTTTTTGAATCATAAAATCTCCGAGAGATCTCTATAATTTGCTTCTTCTTTACCTGTTCTTTTCATAATAGATTTTTCAACTTGTAATTTTATATAAATAGCATCGTGTTCTAAAAGAGGTGATTCAGAAATAAAAGTAACGTCATAATTGTTATCAAGGATTATATCTATGAAGGGCATAAGGGGCATATCACCTTTCTTTATTGGAATATGATAATACTCATTGCCATTTTCATATAAAACACCAGTAACATGTACAAGAAAATGTTTTAATCTTAGTGGTTTTAGTTTTTGAAATATCTCTTCAAAATCTTCGCGTTTTTTAAGGCGACCATTTGTTCTAGCATGGATATGACCTAATCCAATAACCGGAACTACCCCTTTTAGATTATTACAAATTTCAATTATTTCGTCAAGACTTCCAAAAACCTTCTTTTTTCCCATTGTTTCAATGCCTATTTTGACTTTGATTTTCTCCTTTTTAAATTGGTTTTGTATTTTTTTCAAATTTTTCACAATTTTCTTCATTGTTTTTTTTTCGCTTTCCTCACCGTAGTATCCAGGGTGAGTTACAACTGTCTTTGCACCCATTTTATCAGCTAGTCTAGCAGAAAATACTATCTTTTCCATACTAAGGTTTAATTCTTCACCACTTCCAGCTAGATTAATATAATAAGGAGCATGAACGTGTAACTCTATGTCATTTTCTTTTGCATATTCACCCATAAACTCAGCTTCTTCAGTTTCCATTACATAGAGTCCACGAACAAACTGAACTTCCATAGCATTTAAATCAAGTATTTTTTTTGTATAAATTAAGCCATCCTTATTTGTTCGACCTTTGCATGATAATGGTATTCCTGCTTGTCCAATTCTTATCATAAATATTTGACCTCCTCCAATCAAATTAATTCAGGTTTTTATATTGGTATTTAATTTGTATAAATAGAGAAAACCTATGCGATTTCTTCTAAACGACTCATGATATTCCAAATAAGAGTTCTACCATGAAGTGGAATATTTGGATCATTTGCTAATTCATCAAGTCGTGAAGTAGCAGAAGCAACTCTAACATCTAAAGGATCAGATTCATTAAGTAATGTATTTTTAATTTCTTCTGCTCCTCTCCTTATATTTCTTGGAATGGAATTATCTTCATGAAGCATATTCAATCCATCGCAGACTTGCGCAATCTTATTTTCAGGGGTAGACATAGTCGTCACCATTGATTTTTTCTACCTGTGTATATTTGATTAAAATAAAAATATTTGGGATGAATTAATCTTCAAGATAATTTGCATTTATAAGTTTTACTATATCAGATGCAATATTCTTTCCAACTCCTTTTACTTTTTGTAATTCTTCTTCGGTTGCATTTGAAATATCTTTTATACTTCCAAAATGAGCAAGCAGTCTTTTAGCAATAACTGATGAGATATTTGGTAAACCTTCAATGATAAATTGTTGTCTTTCTCTAAGTGACATCTGTGTTTTTTCACCTCGAACAGCAACAGCCTTTTTATCTTCCCTTTGTTCTCTTTTTGCTATAACGTTTAATAAATCTGCTGTTTCTAATGCATCCTTTGTATTTAGAACAGGAACTCCATAATCTACAGTAATAGATGCTAAGCTTCCAAAGATTGCATTATGATTTATATTTCGTCGGGTAAGTAGATTATCACCTTCTAAAATCATAACAGGTCTGGAATATGCATCCCTTAATTGTGCTATTTGTTTGAACAGTTTTCCATCAATAAGAGATTCTAAAAAATCATCGATTTTTTTCCTTTCAACTCCAATTCTAGAAGATAAAATATAGTCTCCAATGTCCAGTTGTTGTGGTTCAACAAAAGCACCTTTAATAGTAAGATTTCTAACAACATTGGAACGGTATTCCCTATGATCTACGATAATTTTTACCTTATTTTCCTTTTTATGATAATCAGTCAATGTTTTTTGATTTGATTTAGCTTCAATTTTCTTATTATAGAGTGTTTCGACATCTTCAAATTTTTTACTTATTTTGGATCTTATCAATTCAAGCTCAGATCTCATGCGTTTTTCTTTTCTTTTAGATGACCAATAATATCCTTCATCGGAAGTACCTTTTGTAATCAATATTATTACTTTTCCTGGCATTTTTCGAGCAGTTCGTCCTCTTCTTTGAATAGCTCTTATTTCTGAAGGTATAGGTTCATAAAAAACTACAAGATCCGTAGAAGGAATATCAAGTCCTTCTTCAGCTACAGATGTGGCAATTAAAATATTATATTCTCCTTCCTTAAATTTTTTGATAATTATGGATTGTTCCTTCTGAGTAAGACCTTTATCTCCTTCTTTTATTGTCTGACCGATAAATCTGGCAGGATTTGCTTTTTTTACGTCATTTAAAAGTTTGGATATATGTTGTGATGTGTCTCGATAATGTGTAAAAATAATAATTTTTGAATCAGGTTTAATTTTAAGTTGATTTTCAATGATTTTTACAATTTCTTGTACTTTTGGATGTTCGATTTCTAAAGATTTAACATATGAAATTGCCTCTTGTATATCATTATCAGACATAATAGACCTTGAAGCCTTACTACTGTCCTTTGATATTGCCTCTTTTCCCATCCTCTGAAAATAGTTTCTAAATGCATTCACTCCTTGAGTTTGGAACAATTCAAGAGAATAATGTATCTTCATTGCTTCACTTTGAGTTGAAGCTGCTTTAAAAAGTATCTTTGGAGGTTTTATTCGTGATCGAATCTCCCCCTGTATCTTTTTTTGCGCATCCAAAAGTTTAGTTTTATTTATAAGAGAAATTGAAGAGCTTTCAATAAATTCCAAATCCTTTAGAATATTCAATCTTTTAGATAATGCTTTTCTTAGCAGTTGAATTATATGTGCAAATTCCCTAGGTAAAGCTATTTCTTTCCAAGATATTTTTAAATCATGTACATATGGTTTAACATCTGGATCATATTTTGTACGTATCTCTATATTTTTTATCCTAAGATTCTTACACACTTCAAGAATCTTAGAGATATCATTACCTGGAGAGGCAGTCATTGCTAAAACTAATCCATCTTCTCTTTGTTTTTGAAAAATCTCAGATACAAAAACATAAGAATATTCTCCAACAGCATGATGACACTCATCAAATATTATCAGTGAAACATCTGTTAAATTCAACCTTTTTGATAATAGATCATTTTCTATTACTTGAGGTGTGGATACGATAATTCTGCTATCTTCCCATATTTTATGTCGTTTTTCAGGTGAGATTTCACCGGTAAAAATAACAATAGACTCATTATCGATAGCCAGATATTGTCTTAAAAACTGTGCATGTTGGATTACTAGAGGTTTTGTTGGTGCTAAAAAAAGAATTTTGTTTTTATCTTTTTTTAATTCTTTTGCTATTAAAATCAATGCTATAACAGTCTTACCGAGACCTGTTGGAAGAACAACAAGAGTATTACTCTTTGCAGCAGAATCAGCTATTTTTATTTGATATTCTCTACGCTCAACAGTATTAGGTTTTATATACTCTTTAATTATGTTCACATGAGGGATATATAGAAAGGGTTTTTTAGTATATTTGGCATAATATTGAAAGTATTATTTAATTCAAAACCGTTATAACATTGATATACAATAATGGTTTGTGTTTGCTGGTATTGAATTATATGGTATTAACTTGCCTTTTTGGATTTTTTTTCTTATTGGAATTATTGTAATAATTATAATCTGGAAACTAATTAAATTTGCAATTAAAATACTCTTAATCCTAGTTATATTTTTTATAATTCTCATAGGACTTGATTATTTTAATGTCTTTAGTTGGATTGAAAATTTGTTTTCAGGTATTATTTCATTTTAATTTGAATAGTTTTTTAATCAAAATATATATCATGGTATTAATATAACCTTTTTTTTAGGTTTGGTATATCTAGTTATCTCTTGTATTAAATGAAATATAAAAAATCTCTTTATCTACTAATTCTAACTTGCCAAAGCGGTTTCTATTTGAATATTTCTCCTGGTAATCAAGCATAATATGCCTCTCCCCAAAAGGCCAGAATAAAAATCTATTATATAAAGTCTTTCTTTTAAATGAAACTCCTAGAATAAACTATCTTGTCTGATGGAATAGTAAAATGAATAGTTGTTCCAGATCCTTTTCCATGACTAACTGCCCAAATTTTACCTCCATGCTTTTCAACAATTGTTCTACAGATAGCAAGACCCAAGCCTGTTGAATCTAATTTATGTCTTGAATCATCAGTCTTGTAAAACTCATCAAATAAATGATCAGTTTGTTCTCGAGTAAGGCCAATTCCAGTATCACTAATTGATACCTGAATAAAGGGCTCATCTTGTTTATTTATTGGTTTTGATTCAAAGGTTATTTTACCACCTATATCAGTCATACTATTTACCGCATTTGATGAAATATGGTCAAATATTTTCATTAACCTATTTCGATCTGTTTTAATAAACACATCTTCCTTTACTTTATTCTCAACTTCAATATTGCAACTTTTAAAAATAATATCATATTTCTTATGTAGTTCATTAATGATTTCAAGTAGATTTTCTTTTTTTAATAACATGTCAGTAGAACTCAACTCAACTAACTCTCTAGTATTGTTTACAACTCGTTTAATATATTCAGCATTTCGGAGACATGTATCAATCATTTCCTTTACTTTTTGATCAGGAATTTCCTCTTTGATTATTGGAAGCAGAGTAATTATCGGTGTTAATGGTGTTCCAAGATCATGACTAAGATTGTCTATAAATCTTATTTTATGTTTTAATAATCTATTAACCTCAACTGTTCTTTCAATTACTCTTTGCTCTAAGGTTCTATTGAGTTCATTTAGTTCCCTTTCAGTTTTTTTCAGTTTTTCAAAAAGTTCTTTACTATCTTCTTTTTGGTTTTTTTCACCCTTATCAAAATAACCATTAGTCATTTTTCCCATCCTGTTATTCATTTTCCTTGAAATTAAATAATTAAAATACTATTATTAATACTTTTATAACCGTTCATTTTTTGCATTATTGGTAGGAGGTTTAATATACAAAATTTAAATATATGTAATACACTATTATCCTTTTGATTTTGGTACGCCGCCCGGTACAATAACATCATAGTAATTTTATACCTATGATGAACAGGCGGGGGAGGTGAAATAATAGGATGAAAAAAGGAATTATAATTGGATGTATTTTAGCCACTTTTATAATGATGGCATTACCATCGACATCTGTAGCGGAATCTACATCTGCTAAAGAGCGTTTTAAATTAGAACAATTGATTATTGAACAATCAAAAGAAAACCTTATAAATAAAGATAATCCCTTTGGTCCGACAATTATACTTCGATCTCTATTATGGATTCGTAATATATTGATACTTTCGTTCATAGGTATAATAGTAATAGTTAGAAGATTAATGGATCTTTTCAATCGCTCTGGTTAGTCAATTTAATCTTGATTAAAAGTATCAATGTAAAATAACATATATTAGACGATATTAAAACTAAAATAAAAAATCTTATTATTATATTATCAGTTAAATTAATATAATAATCTTAATTATATATTAATTGTAATGACAAATCGCATAAACTTTCCATCTTTTATCCCAGCAAATAAAAATATACCAGAACTTACAGCAAGAGCGATTATTATTGGTGTTTTTCTTGCTATTATATTGGGAGCTGCAAATGCTTATCTTGGACTTTATGCGGGTATGACTGTTTCTGCAATTATTCCTGGAGCTGTAATGGCTCTTGCTCTTTTAAAACCATTAAAAGGAACAATTCTTGAAGTAAATCTTGCTACAATGGGGGCTTCTGCTGGAGAATGTATAGCTGCGGGAGTAATTTTTACTATTCCTGCCTTAATTTTACTTGATGTTTGGACAGAAATAAATTACTTAGAAACAACATTAATAGCATTACTAGGGGGTCTTCTAGGTGTCTTGTGGATGGTACCTTTGAGAAGAGCTCTAGTCGTTCAGACTGATTTACCATTTCCCGAGGGAGTAGCTGTCGCTGCTGTTCTTACAACTACTGTTGGTGGTGAGACAGCTGGAGAAAAAAGAATTAATGGAGTTAGTGGTATTTGGTTAGGTATCGGTGCAATAGTTGCTGGTCTCTTCAAATTCTGTGAGCTATCACTCAACATATTCCGAGGGACAATAGAACATATTTCCAGTATTGGTAAATATAAAATCGGAGATCATGTCAATGATGGCTGGTTGTATGGTGGAATAACAATTTCCCCAGCTCTTTTGGGCGTAGGATGGATTATTGGCACAAGAATTGCATCCTATGTTTTTGTTGGTGGATTATTAGGATGGGTAATTATTACACCAATAGTTGCCTTAGCAAATGGCTTGCCTATCCCAGCATCTGAGTTTGCAGATCTTGGTTTTGAGTTAGGAGGTTTTTATACTATCTGGGCAAATCAGGTTAGATTTATAGGTGTAGGTGCAATGTTAGTTGGAGGCCTTTGGGCTATTTGGGCTATACGTATGAATCTTGCAGGTAGTATTAAAGAGGCTGTTATTGGTATTAAAGGTGGGCAAGTTAAGACAAAAAGGAGAACTGATAAAGATGTGAATTTTAAACTTGTATTTATTTTCATTGTCCTAATGGCAATTCCTGTATTCCTTCTATATTTATGGTTATCAAATATGTTTGAAATTTCTATAATTATGGCTATTATTACCATATTTTTTGCTTTTCTTGCAAGTGCTCTTGCAGGGTATCTTACCGGACTTGTGGGCTCTTCTAATATGCCAATTTCTGGAGTGACAGTTGCAGTTTTACTTATTGTTAGTCTGATTATGCTTGGTTTTGGTGTTACTGGTGCAGGGGGTATGGCTATAGTAATATTCATATCTGCCGTCATTGCTGTTGGAGGTTCGATTTCTGGTGACCTTTTACAATCTATGGCCTGTGGACAGATGCTTGGTGCAACCCCTAGAAATCTTCAGATATCAATGACGTTTGGTGTACTTGCTATATCTGGTGTTGTTGGTATTGTAATCGGGTTATTACATAAAGCCTTTAGAATTGGTAGTACCAAACTTGTTGCTCCTCAAGCAGGATTGATGGCTGGTGTTGTAAAAGGTGTACTTGGAGGGGAAATGCTTTGGCCATTTGTATTGGCAGGTATGGTGTTAGCTCTTGTTTTAATCTTGATTGATTTACCTGTTCTTCCCGTTGCTATAGGAATCTATTTACCATTTACGTTATCAGTACCAATCTTTGCTGGAGGTGTAATTCGACATATATCTGATAGACAATTTAAGAAGAAATTTGGAACTGCTGATGAAGAAGAAGTCAGCGATTGGGAACTAGCAATTAAACAAACAGATATAAAACCAAAAGAAAAGGCTATTAGAACAGGTTTACTTTTTACAGCAGGTCTGGTAGCTGGCGAGGCTCTTACTGGTGTAATAATTGCAATTCTAGTTGTTATAGGTATAAATCTTGCTTTCTATGATAGTGCCCCATGGTTACCCGGTCTTATTGTATGGATTTATATTGCTGCATTGTTAGCTTATATTCCTATTAGAGAACTTATAAATAGTAAATAATAGTATTTAGATTTGTTTTACTTTTCATTTTATAGTAATTTTTATAAGTTAAATAAGAAGAAAATATGAATTAATTACTTTTGAATAATTATAATAAAAATGAGGAGTATAACCAATAGTTATTGTTTCATATCCAGAAAAATCACTTGGAGCTGTAATCATTAAATTTATTATCTTTTCTTCTTTAATATCTAATGTTAAATTTACCGGATCAAAATATGTATTAAATCCAGGTGGTTCTTCTAAAACCTCAAATTCTACTATTGTTTTACCATTTCCAAGATTAGTTACTTCTATTGGAAATTTTTTTTCAATAAGTGGTGGAGTTTCAATATCAGTTCCCTCAGGGGTATATAGATCAATTAATGCTAAATAATCAGGTGTTAATGAAAAATTCACATTTTTTGATGCGGGACTTAATAAAGTAATGAATCCAAAAGGACCTACTAACCTATCATATATTTTTGCTTCGAGCATTAAAGAAAATTCTTCGTAAGCTGGAGCATCCATATTAACAGAGACCGCTAATACTATCTCCTTTGTATATTTTATATTCGGCTTTAAAGGGATAAAGTAAGTTATACTATCAGTTGGAAGATATACATTACACCATTCAGGTATATTAAAAACTTCTAAATTTATATCAATTCTACTGCCACCTAAAATAAAATTTATTAGACGACCGAAAATACCCCAAGTAGTCCAATAAGAAATATTAAATGGTATCATTAAAAATTCTGAAAAAGGCATTAATGGTTCACTGGTATCATTTTCATCCCATGTTATCTCAATATGATTTTTTATTCCAAAGAATATTTCCCCTGGTTGCTCATTTTTAGAAATTTTAGTTGTAGAGTTTGCATGAGCTGGATAAATGCTTATACAAAGAAAAAGTGTAATTAAAGCTAGGGTAATTCCTTTTTTTAGTAGTGTTTTTTGAATACCTTAACCTCCCTATTCT
>SMTZ1_10008885_pt1 | contig 10027 bp, 9 predicted proteins | sample DeeMarSWOR136_30_FD_25667 | JGI IMG/M metagenome (IMG submission 25667)
TAAAGATGCTATGATTGTTTTTTTAAGATTATTATAAATTGTCCTTCCTTCCCGTATGGCATATACCAGTGTTGAAAAGCTATCATCTAGGAGTATAAGCTCTGAAGCCTCTTTCGCTACATCGGTACCAATGTTTCCCATTGCTACTCCGATGTGAGCACTTTTTAAAGCGGGTGCGTCATTAACCCCGTCGCCGGTTACGGCAACTACCTCTCCCTGACCTTTCAAGGTTTTTACAATACGTAATTTATCCTCTGGAGACACTCGAGAAAAAATAAGAGACTCATTTTCTTTCATAATCATCTGCAGTTTTTCATCAGGCGTTTCAGATAATTCTTCTCCTGTAATAACACGTACTTCCTTATCCGTTCTGGACAGGTTAATTTACTTTCCTACTGCCTGAGCGGTAAGGGCATGATCGCCCGTCATGATGTAGGTTTTTATGTGTGCTTCATGTGCCTTTTCTATTGCCTCTTTAACACCTGCTTTGGGGGGATCACTCATTGCCATCAACCCAAGGAAAATTATGTTCTTTTCAGCATCCTCCATTGAATAGTCCTGCTTGCCATCTTGTAACTCCCTGTACCCAAACGCTAAAACCCGCATTGCCTTTTGAGAATATTCCACACTAGACTTTTTTATTGTCTCAACATCCTGCTTCGTAATAACCTCTGCTTTCCCATTTTTATAGATATGTGTGCTAATGGAGAGAATACTATCGAGTGCCCCCTTCATACAAAGGACAACACGATTATCAAACTGCCTGACCGAACTCATTCTCTTTCGCTCAGAATCAAAGCTGAATTCCTGCAGCTCCGGGTTTTCTTCATCTTCTTTGGGTGAGCGAGTTCCAAGTTTTGTGGAAGCGGTGATGAGCGCAGCTTCTGTTGGATCACCGATCGGATACCAACCGGGATGATTTTCGTCCGGCTCGTGAATCTCTGCATTGGATGCCATGGTGGCGGTATCGAGCATAATCTCTATTTTATCAATCTCCTCCTCGGTGAGTTCCTTACCATTGGAATTTAATATATTTCCTTTAGGCTCATACCCGACACCGGTAATCTCGTATTGTTGACCATCAAACCATAGGTGCCTCACTGTCATTTCATTTTTAGTGAGTGTTCCCGTCTTATCGGTAGAAATTACATTGGTTGAACCTAACGTTTCCACGGAAGACAGTTTTTTTACCACCGCATTCTTTTTAGCAAGCCGCGCGACACCATTAGAAAGTGCTACCGTGATCTGCATGGGGAGCGCTTGCGGCACAACGGCAACTGCAATGCCCAAAGCATAAATAAGTGCAAGATTCAATCCGAGTCCTTGCCATATTGTAACTCCAAATAGCATAATGCCGATTAGTATGGCAAAGATGGTAATTCTGTTTCCGAGTGTTCTTAATTCCACCTGCAGTGGTGTTTGCGATTTCTCCTCTTCCTGTACTAAGGTTGCAATTTTTCCCAGTTCTGTTTCCATTCCCGTGGCTACAATTACCCCTTTCGCATTACCTGCGGCCACGGTTGTTCCCAGATAAGCCATATTGTCGCGATCTGGGAGGGTGGATGTCTTTTTTATGGTGTTGCTGTGTTTTTCCTGGGGCATTGATTCTCCGGTGAGGGAAAAATCATTAGTTCTTAAATTGAATGATTCAATAATGCGACTATCCGCAGGCACCTTATCGCCCTCGTCTAATTGAATGATATCCCCTGGTACGAGCTTATCTTGGGAAAGTTCCATTAATGCACCATTTCGGAAAACTTTTGCAGGGGATTGGACCAGTTTTTTAAGAGAATCCATAATTCTCTCTGCCTTATATTCCTGCAAATAACCGACAACGGCATTGATTAAGACGATAATAAACATGATGGTGCCGTCTCGAAAGTTCCCTATTGTATAAGAGATAGTTCCAGCAACAATCAGGATAATGACAAGAACATCTTTAAATTGAAGTAAAAATTTTAACCATTTTGGTGTTTTTACTATAGTGCTTAGTTTATTCTCACCGTATTGAGAGAGTCTTTTGTCTGCCTCTTCGCTTGATAGCCCCTTCTCACTGGTCTTGAGAGCCTCAAAGACTTCTTTGACCGTTTTCATATAGAAATCATTCTTTTCTGGCAATGCCTTCTTCCTCCTTATACCTTGCGTTTTTGAAATCTCTTGTTAACAACAGTGTCCTTACCCTCTTTATTTTCTTGTTTATAAACATATATGTTATTTTTCAAGCTTTTAAAGAATGTGTTTTTTTATAAAGCTCATTTTTGAGTCTTTTTATTTCTCTCTTCAAAGAAAATCTTTCTACCACATCTAGAATACTCCCTAGTACAATTCCAACGAGAAAGGGAATTAAAATTAAAAGAGAGATAGGAATGGGCCTTAGTAATATCCCAAAAAAGTTAAGTTGAATGGACTGGGAATTTGACAAAGAAAACGTCACGAAGAACAAGTGATAATAACAAAAAAAATGGTATTTAAGAAGTTTCTCATGATAAATCCCTCCTTTTGAAGATCAAACTTATTTAATTCTAAATTATGAAATCTATATTTTGCGTAGGTCGAGAGGAAGGTATGATATTACCGCAGTATTAATGTTTTATCTATGCTTGCCTTGTTCTGTAACGGATAGGGTTGTTTGCCATAGTGTGCTTTCTGGGACAATCTTTTTTCTTTCTGAAATTGCTAGACTGATTGGAACATGTGTATAGTGTTGGTTCCAGTATCCAATCAACATGTTTGTCCGGCCTGACATCCCGGCATGGACGGCATTTTGTCCCATCTGTAGACAAAACTGTGAGTCACAAGCGTTTGCTGGTTGGCTACGAATAACATAACTTGGATCAATGTATTTTGTAGAAAAAGGGAAATTCTTTTGTTTAAAATATTCTGTTATCTTATTTTTTAGGAAGATACCGATATCTTCATGTATGATATTGCCAGATGCATCTTTTCTTTGTTTTTTAGTAATTAGGTTCTGTCCGGCTCCTTCAGCAACAACAATTACCGCATGCTTTCTTCTGCGCAGGCGATTCTCTAGCATAGCTAATAAACCATTTTTACCTTCCAATCTAAACTGAAATTCAGGAACAAGACAGAAATTGACATCCGTATTCGCCAGGGTTGCTTGGGCAGCAATAAAACCGGAATCTCTACCCATGAGTTTTACTAAACCAATTCCATTCTCAGCTCCTTTTGATTCAACATGTGCTGATTGGATGACTCGCATAGATTCTTCAACAGCCGTTTCAAATCCGAAGGTTTTTTCGATAAAGGAAATATCATTATCAATGGTTTTAGGAATACCAATTAAGGAAACATCTAGACCACGTTTACTGATTTCGGTAACAATATCTGCAGCACCACGTAATGTGCCATCACCACCAATAGCAAAAAGTATTGATATTCCTAATGTATTAAGATAATCGACAATTTTGCCGACATCCTGAGGTCCGCGTGATGAACCTAAGATCGTACCACCTTTTTTGTGGATATCATTTACCATCTCGGTGTCTAACAATACCGGCAATATATTATTTTCCTTGACTATTCCTTTATAGCCATATCTAAAACCATATACTTTTCTTACTCCATAGACTTCATATGATTCATAAACAATAGCTCTAATCACATTGTTTATCCCTGGACAGAGTCCACCGCAAGTAACAATACCACAGTTTATTTGTTTTGGATTAAAAAAAATCTTTTTTCTTGGCCCTGCACATTCAAAGGAAGGTAAAAATTTGTTACTGCTGATACAGTCGCCTATCTCATTAGTATGACGAAGAAAAGAAATTCGCCTGTTTTCATCAATAAAGAGTTTTGTAAACTGTATCAGTGGTGAATCATTTTTTGGCCTACCAAGCATCGGAATTTTAAAATTTTTCATTGAAATCTTTTTATTTTTCATCATAGTTTAAAATCACCTGTTATTTATTAAATGTTTAGACTAAATATGATTTAGTTTAAATATGAAAGTATGCTTTATACTATTCAAATCAAGCTACCATATTATACCAATCATTTAACATATGTACAGACCAGATTTCTTAAGTTATTTGTTAATCATCGATTTCACAAATTATTTTGCTTCGTAGATTACGCATAGGTACCAATTGAATAAATTTTTGGTTTAGAATAAATGACACATAAAGTTGTTTTATTATTAACAATATTTTTAATAGTGCTGTATAATATAGTCCGTAAGCTCAATAGCTAATTCCTGAAAACGCAAAGGATATTAATGAGAAATTGAGGATTTTTTATGCCAAAAATTGCTATCATTGGAGCCGGTGATGTAGGAACAACAATTGCTTATACCTTGCAGGTTAGTGGCCTTGCAACAGAAATTGCTCTTATTGATATTGATCAGAAACTAGCGCGAGGCTAAGTAATGGATATGAACCATGGGCTCTTCTTTGTCCCGCCAGTCCAGCTCTCAGCAGGGGACTATTCAGATTGTAGTGGTGCTGATGTCATAATAGTCACTGCCATCTATGCTATTACTGTAGAAGGGAAGCGTGTGGAGGAAGCAATAAGCATATATCATTCAAAATAGAAAAAGTGATGTTAAAGAAATAAATCTTGGGGGAAAAGATAATTGAAGTTACCCAGGCATAAAACAAAGATCGTGTGTACGATTGGACCAGCCTCTCGTTCAGAACACGTGCTTCGGGAATTAATTACGAGTGGTATGAGTGTGGCTCGCCTCAATCTTGCTCATGGTACCCTTGAGGGACACAGAGAGGAAATACAACGGATTCGTTCTGTCGCTCAGAAGATTGGTCGTGATGTAACGATTCTTTTGGATCTGCCAGGCCCTAAAATTCGCATTGGTAAACTTGAAAAAGAACCCTTGATGCTGAAAAAAGGTGAGAATCTAACTCTCACCACGCAAAATGTTCTCGGCACACCTTCACTTATAGGTGTCAATTATGAACGATTACCAGAGAGCGTGTCTAAAGGGAGTATCATCTATCTCAATGATGGTTTTATCCAATTAAGGGTTCAGGAAGTCAGGGGAAATGAGGTAAGGTGTAAGGTCATTATTGGTGGTCCATTACTATCTTATAAGGGATTAAACCTTTTAAGAGCAAAAAATCTTCCAGAACCTATAACAGAGAAAGAGCTTGATTATGTTAATTTTGGATTGAAAGAGGGGGTTGATGTCTTTAGTGTTTCCTTTGTTGAAAAGGCAGAAGATATTCTTAAGGTCAAGGAATTTGCGGTTAAAAGGGAGCATTCTATTAATGTGGTGGCAAAAATTGAGCGGGAAGAAGCGATTAAAAACATTGATGAAATACTGGATGTGGCAGATGCGATTATGGTTGCTCGTGGAGATCTTGGGGTACAGATTCCTATAGAGGATGTACCTGGGGTGCAGAAAAGACTTATCAGCAAGGCAAATCTCCTGGGGCGTCCCGTAATCACTGCCACCCAGATGCTTGAATCCATGACGGAGAACATTCGTCCAACACGGGCCGAAGTAACAGATGTGGCCAATGCCATTTTGGATGGTACCGATGCGGTGATGCTGTCTGAGGAAACAGCTATCGGCAGCTATCCAGCGGAGACGGTAAAAATGATGGCTAAGATTGCGACGTCTATTGAATGCCAACGAAATACTGTAAGGTTAGCTTCTGATTTAGAGAACTATTTTAGGATGGGCCCTGGACGTAACAACGTGACTGTTGAGGACGTTGTATCCTTAAGTGTAATTGAGGCCATCAATACGCTAGATGTACGCATTATTGTGACGCCCACCGATAATGGTAGTATTCCCTGTCGTATTGCCCGCTTCAAATCTCATTGTTGGATCATCTCTTTCAGCAGTAATGAAAATACACACAGATTTTTAGCATTATCTTATGGAGTATATCCAGTATTGGTAACAAAGAGAGTTGATAGGTTAGATGAGGAAGTGATGAAATCCTTGATAAATTTTGGAATAGTAAAAAAAGGTGACAGAGTGGTAGTAACAGAGGGTATATCACAAGGGGAGTGTGGTGGTACTAATGGACTGAAAATAATTACAGTGAATTGACTTTCCCTGGTGTCTTTTACCGGTTAAAGCTCTTACCGGCATTGTTTCAAAGGAAAGTAGTTCAAAGATAAATTTCCACGTTATAGGTTTATATGTAGTAATATAGTGAAAATTTTATGCACGTGCTTTGAAAGAGGCATAGGAGGCAAGAGTGATGGGGGGTATTTTCAAGGCTTATGATATACGAGGTTCCTATCCCGATGAATTAGATGAAGCGATGGCCAGAAAAATCGGGGCTGCTTTTGTCAGCTTACTCACTGCCCGGAGAATTGTTGTTGGACGTGATATGCGACTTTCTGCTTTAGCTCTTGCCAAAGCCTTTATAGAGGGAGCTATTTCATCAGGAGCGAGGGTCAAAGATATCGGCATGATCTCTACCCCCATGCTTTACTATGCCATCATCGAAGGAAAGTTTGACGGTGGAGCCATGATTACGGCATCTCATCTCCCCGGTGGGATGAATGGCCTTAAGCTCTGTCGGGAAGAGGCTATCCCATTGAGCAGAGATCATGGGCTGCCTGATTTGGAGCGTTTGGTCAAGGAAAAGCTGCCTACGAAGAGGCATCACACCTGGGGGGATTCTTACCAGGAGCATAAATTTCTGGATAAGTATATTGATAAACTGGTCAGTTTTGTCCATAACTCAAAGCCATTAAAAATTGTGGTTGATGCAGGAAATGGCATGGCCGGCCCTGAAGTGCTTCTTTTATTAAAAAGATTCCCTTCTTGGACCTTAGTACCCATGTATATGGAACCTGATGGAAACTTTCCCCATCATATTGCTAATCCCCTTCTGCCTTCTACCACCAGGGAGCTACAGGTTAAGGTTGTGAAGGAAAAAGCGGATCTCGGGGTGGCATTTGATGGAGACGCAGATCGCTGTGGATTCATCGATGAGAAGGGAGAAAGGATTCCTGAAGATTTAGTGACGGCCCTCATTGCTGAGTTCATTTTGACAAAGAACCCTGGAGCAATCATTCTTTATGACTTGCGTTCAAGCCGAGTTGTTCCTGAAACTATTACCCGTTTGGGGGGAAGAGCGGTGAGAAGTCGAGTAGGCCATGCTTTTATCAAAACCACCATGAGGGAACAAAATGCCCTGTTTGCCGGTGAGCTTTCCGGTCATTATTACTACCGTGATATGGGATTTACCGACAATGGCATTTTTACCATGATTCAGATGTTAAACTTTTTATCATTAAAAGAGAGGCCCCTCTCATCACTCATTGCTACACTTAAAAAATACTACTCAACCGGAGAGATCAATCTGAGGGTAAAAGATAAAGATGCCATTTTAGCTGCACTCGAGGCTACCTATAAGGATGCCAGAAAAGATCATTTGGATGGATTAACCATAGAATACGACGCGTGGTGGTTTAACCTAAGGGCATCCAACACAGAGCCGGTGATGCGACTAAACCTTGAGGCAAATGACCCAACGACTGAAGAAGAAAAGAAACAAGAAGTCCTCACCATCATTGGTAAGGCTGATACTTCGATGATGATTGAATGATCGTTGCATATTCACAGAGTATGGTAACGGATAAAACTGTTTTATCACCGGTTATAGTGCTTAAATGATAAGCCTTAGAAGCGTAAAGGGATATTAAAAGGAGGTGTGAGAAATGAGAAAAACATGTGTAGTTATAGTAATCCTTCTTCTGGCGCTAGGTGGATATACCTGTGGTCGTTCCAATGATGAATCTGGAGTGGAATCAAAAGTAACGGAAGAAGTAAAGTCTTTGGAAAAGAAAGCATCTGGAGAAGTGAAGAAGCTAGAGGAAGATTATAAGGTTCTAGAAGCAGAAAAGGATTATAGGAAAGCTCTTGAGGAAGAACCCAAGGCTCCACCGGAGGCAATTGAAGAAGCAGAGGGAGGAGCTTCCTTAGAGGAAGGGCTTGCTTCTCCCCCAGAGTAAGCAGTATGGTGGCCGTGATCTAAGGATGATTGGGATGTAATGCCTGCTTATATGGTAGGCCATCTGTTTAACAATGTTAAGAGAAAGGAAAGGTGAGGAACATGAAATTAAAAAATAAGAGAATTATTGTTCCCATAGTAGCAGGAGTAGCCCTGCTGTCTATAATGATCGGCTTTCTTATCTCATCAAGCCTCAAAACCACTCCCCTTATAAAAGCCTTACATGAAGAGGCCGTTGAGAGAGGTGAACCCAGCCCTCTTAAAGATTCACAACTTTTTGTTAAACTTGCAGAACAGTTGATGCCCGTGACGGTTAATATCAGCACTAGCAAAACCATCAAGGGAAGGGAAAGACCTTTTACCTTTCCTTTCGGTGAAAATGATCCTTTCAGAGAATTTTTTGGAGATGAATTTTTTAAGAAATTCTTTGGACAGGTCCCCCAGAGGGATTATACACTGAGGAGTCTCGGGTCAGGTTTTATTATTGATAAAGAAGGCTACATTATAACCAATAATCATGTTATAGAAGAGGCAGATGAAATTAAAGTTAGGTTATCAGAGAACTTGTCTGATAAAGAACAGTACGATGCAAAAATTATTGGAAGGGATCCTAAGACAGATGTTGCCTTAATCAAAATTGCTCCCCATAAAGGGCTTCAAGTAGCTACTTTAGGGGATTCTGATAGGTTAAAGGTGGGAGAGTGGGTGATGGCAATAGGTAATCCGTTTGGTTTAGACCAGACGGTTACGGTGGGTATTGTGAGTGCTAAATGGAGAAAGATCGGGATGGGACCTTATGAAAATTTTATTCAGACTGACGCTGCCATAAATCAAGGTAACAGCGGCGGCCCCCTTTTCGACACCCGTGGTGAGGTGGTGGGAGTGAACAGCGCGATTTTTTCACCTAGCGGGGGAAATATAGGAATAGGGTTTGCCATCCCGATAAACTTAGCAAAAAATGTGATCGAGCAGCTTAAGGAAAAAGGGAGAGTAGTGAGGGGATGGTTAGGTGTGGTGGTACAGATGGTTACCCCTGAATTGGCCGAGTCCTTTGGTTTGACACAAGGAAAGGGGGCTCTGGTGGCAGATGTTGAAGGGGGCGGTCCTGCCGATAAGGCCGGAATTAGAAGGGGAGATGTCATCACTACCTTTGACAGAAGAGAGATCAAGGAGATGAATGATCTTCCTCTGATGGTTGCCCAAACACCGGTGGGGAAAGAGGTAGAGGTTACTATTGTAAGAGACGGGAAAAAGATGAATAAAGAGGTTACCATCGGAGAATTGAAGGAAGAAAAGACCTATGCAGCCGCTGAAGGAGAGACTGGAAAAGATGTCGGGATGGAGGTCAGCGAATTGACGTCAGAACTTGCACGAAGATATGGGGTTGTTGATACAAAGGGTGTGTTAGTAACAGGTGTAGAGGATGGGAGCTCTGCAGATGCAGCCGGCATCAAGGAAGGGGATGTGATTGTAGAAGTAAATCGTGAGCCTGTGGAAAATTTAGATGCATATAACAAGGCTGTAAAAAAAGCTCTTAGAGAAGATAAGGTGCTCCTTCTCATAAAGAGAGCAGGAACTTCACTGTTTGTAGTTATAACTTTAGGCAAATAGAAGGGTAATCCAAGTGCTCAAACGATTCTAGCAAATAATGCAATCGCTCATTCATAAGATTTGATTGTCAATCATGGGGGATTAATTGAGAGGCGCAGAGTGGGCAACTGATTTTTTGAGAGTTTTATACTTATGAGGAGGTAAGAAATGGGTCTGCAAACAAGGATGTGGCTTTTGGTAGCTTTGCTTTTTGCAATCCTCTATGGAGTGATTACCGGCATTGGAAGCTATCTTGGAGCAGGAGGAGCGTTTTCCTACATCGTCCTAGCCTTTGTGTTCTTGGGCTTTCAGTACCTCATTGGGCCTTCTATGGTGAAAGCCTATTAGAGAAAGAATTAGAGGTTCAAAGGGGCGTATTAGAAAGATGGGAGCAGATTACCTCGCCTACTCTTTAATCGATGCCATTGTTGATAGCTATTTCATGATACTTGAAAGACTTGGAGAAGAGATTGAAGATATGGAAG
>SMTZ1_10008888_pt1 | contig 10026 bp, 8 predicted proteins | sample DeeMarSWOR136_30_FD_25667 | JGI IMG/M metagenome (IMG submission 25667)
CGTTGATCACCGTGTCGATATGAGACCCGGCCATGATCGTTTTCCCTTCGCCTTCCATACGGCCGAAGATGTTACCGGCCCCATCTTGGCGGAGGATAAGCCCAGCTTCTCTGATTCTTTCCTTGAGCCATTCACGAGCCTCTAAATCCGGGGGGCTGAAGGAAGGTCGGCTGATGCCTCCTTTTGGATCCCGGCCAAACTCAGCCAGCGCCAGTGTCTCTCCTCTGAGTCGATCCGGATTGATTCCGATCTCCATTTTTGCCATTCCTCCGAACAGGGAATATTCCTTAGAAAAATCATTATCAAAAATGGCGATGGATGTCAAAAGAATCGCAGATCCTGCTTTTCCTGTTGACAATTTTCTCATCCGGGAATATGGTATCTCGGATGGTAAGCCTGTGAGACGTGAAGATGCCTAAGGAAAATGAATCCTGCCCGGTCGAACAGAGGGGAGTCAGCAAACCCGTCACAGAACTGGCCCGCGACATGGGCCTGATGCACGTGACCATGATCGGTGTCGGAGCGATGATCGGAGCAGGCATTTTCGTCCTGACCGGTCTGGCTGCCGGGATTGCCGGTCCCGCTTTGATCCTCGTTTTTGCCTTGAACGGCCTGGTCACCGGATTGACGGCCATGTCCTATGCAGAACTCGGCTCTTGTTTTCCTGAGGCAGGAGGCGGCTACCTCTGGGTGAAGGAGGCTCTTCCCCAACCTAACGGTTTCCTCTCGGGGTGGATAAGTTGGTTTGCCCATGCAGTGGCCTGCAGCCTGTATGCGGTGGCCTTCGGAGCCTTCAGCGTTGACCTTCTCCAAATGGGGGGGGTAGACTTCTCTCGAATTATTCCCGAATCCATTAAAGCCGAACCCCATGTCTTAGGAGCCAAGCTTATTGCCGTCATCATCACCCTCCTTTTTGTCTACATCAACTTCCGTGGCGCCAAGGAAACGGGTCAGGCTGAGACCTTTGTAACTCTTCTCAAGATTGTCGTCATCGCCCTCTTTATAGGGTTCGGGATTTTTGCGATGTTTTCAGGCCAGCAGCCTGAACCCTGGCAGAGGCATTTCAAAGGCTTCTTCCAGAAGGGACCGCTCGGCATCATCATGGCCATGGGGCTTACCTTCATTGCCTTTGAAGGCTATGAAATCATTGCCCAGTGTGGGGAAGAGGTGAAAAATCCCAAACGGAATATTCCCCGTTCGATTTTCCTTTCGCTTCTGATCGTTGTCCCGATTTATATCCTGGTGGCATTTGTAGCCCTAGGAGCCGTCTCACCAGAAGGGGGCCAGCCAACCTGGCAGTACCTGGGCGAAAAAGGCGAATTGGCCATGATCGAAGCTGCCGAGAGCTTCATGCTCGGTAAATTGGGACGGATCATATTTCTGATAGGGGGGCTCTTCTCGACCATGTCTGCCCTGAACGCGACCGTTTATTCTTCCTCGAGAGTGAGCTTCGCCATGGGGCGGGATCACAACCTTCCTGGCCTGTTCGGTCGAATTCATCATAAAAAAAGAACACCCCATCTGGCTGTTTTCATCTCTGGGGCGTTCATCATCTTGATGGCAGCGGCCCTGCCGATCGAGGACATCGCCAGTGCCACCGATGCCATGTTCCTTCTGCTGTTCATTTTTGTCAACCTCGCTGTGATTAACCTCCGGAAAAATCGCCCTGACCTGGACAGGGGATTCAAGGTTCCCCTGTTTCCCTACATCCCTGTCCTCGCGACCTTCCTCAATTTGGCCCTGGCGATTTTTCTGTTCTTTTACCGGCCTCTAGGAGTCTGGGTTTGCATCGGTTATCTTCTCTTTGGAACGTTGATATTTTATATCTACTCTCGGAGGAAGGAGCTTGTTGCCAAGGCCGTCCCTGTTGTCCACGCTGAGCAGCCAGTGATTTCGGTCGGCCCCTGTAATTATCACATCCTTCTTCCTGTGGCCAATGAACAGACTGTGAGATCGTTGCAGCGATTCGCCGTCCGCATGGCCAAGGCCTACAAAGCAGACATCACCGCCCTCAACGTGATCCAAGTCCCGCCTCAGTTGCCGCCGAGCGAAGGTCGTAAGTATCTCAGCAGATCGCGAGCTTTATTGGAAAAGGCAATCGATATCGCCGAAATCGAGGAGATTCCTGTCTATGCTCTCATCAAATTGACTCATAATATCCCCAAAGCCGTCATCGAGACCTGCGAGGAAAGAAAGATCGATCTGATGATCCTCGGTTGGGAGGGGGAAAGACCGGCTCACGATCGGGTTTTCGGGACCATTCTTGACGAGATTGTCCTGAACACAACCTGCGACATCGCTCTCATCTGCCGGGCCCCCACTGAAGATACCCAGATAAAAAGAGTGTTCATCCCGGTGAGCAATATCAAGTATGCGACACTTTCTCTAGAGATCGCTGAGGCTCTGTTAGGGGACAAGGAGACACCGATCGTGCTCTTCCATGCTACGCAGGCAGAAGATGTGGATGATATTCAGCAGCGATACCTGGAGGACCTTCAGAAACTGAAAAACAACATCAGTCCTGAGCGCTACAGAATTGTGGTAAAAAATGCACAGAGTGTCGTACCGGCGATCCTCGAGGAAATCCTGAATTATGATCTGATTATCATGGGCGCTCCCGAAGAGGGATTGGTCAGACGGGCCATTTTTGGCGATATGCCCGTTGAGATTGCCAAAGCCACAAATGTCCCTCTTATCCTGACCAAGAAGTATACTGGGCATGTTAAGTCCTGGTTTCAGAAATTCTTCGGCTCCCGGAAGACGATGCTGGATTAGAATAATAGCCTCTCCCTCTTTTTTGTCATTCTTGCGAAAGCAGGGATCCAGACTTGTTCCCGCGAAAGCGGGAACCCAGACTAGTACCCGCCAAAGCTTGTGCCTGCGAAGCCTGTACCTGTGAAGACAGGTAGCAGATAGCGAGAATCAAGACGCGTGAAAAACGTCATTCGATGAGGGCGATCATCTCTTTAACAGCCTGCTCGATACCGACTATGGCCGCTCTGGCTACGATCGAAAAACCGATGCTGAATTCTGTGATTTCAGGGATGGCAACCACTGGCTGGACATTTCGGTAGTCGAGGCCATGGCCGGCGTGAACCTCAAGATCTGATTTGTGTCCTGCAGCGGCTGCTTTTTTTATCTCTTCCAAGGCTTTCTCTCTTTCTTTCCCGGGCTTGAGGTCGCAATACTTACCGGTGTTGATTTCGATGAGATCGACTCCAGCTCGGCAGCAAGCCTCGATCTGGGGAACATCCGGATCGACGAAGATGCTGATTCTGATCTTGGCTTTCTTAAGGTCCTCGATAAAAGGCGCCAGATGTTTTTCGTTAGCGATGACATCCAGCCCCCCTTCCGTCGTGAGTTCCTCTTCTCTCTCGGGGACTAAGGAGACGACATCGGGTTTGATTTCCAGGGCAATCTTCTTCATCTCATCAGTTGCTGCCATCTCCAGGTTGAGTTTGGTTTTTATGACCTGCCGGAAGACTCTCAAATCCCGTTCCTTGATGTGACGACGGTCCCCTCTGAGATGACAGACGATCCCTTCTGCCCCTGCCTGTTCGGCTAATAAGGCCGCCAGAACAGGTTCGGGCTCATCCCCCCGACGGGCCTCTCTCAGAGTGGCAAAATGATCGACGTTGACCGCAAGCCTCATTCTATCCTCCCAGGTGCTCTTCGATGATGCGAGCCAATCGATGAGCATGTTCTTCTATTTGTTTCTGATTCTCCCCCTCGATCATAATCCGCGCGAGGGGCTCGGTTCCCGAATACCTGAGGTTAAACCGGCCCGATTGGCTCAAGTCTTTCTCTATCTCTTTAACAGCGCGCATGATCTCAGGATAAAGATGGAAATCATCCTTCCGGGAGACTCTGACATTCAACAGGATCTGAGGAAATTCTTCGAGGCCCCTGACAAGTTCTGAGAGCGAAGCGTTGCGCTCTGTCATAACTTCGAGCAGCTTGATACTGGTCAGGATTCCGTCTCCCGTCGGGCAGTCATCCAGGAAAATGGTATGGCCCGATTGCTCTCCTCCTAGGTTAGCCTGCAGTCTTAGCATCTCCTCGAGGACGTATTTGTCGCCGACTTTTGCCCGGTAGAGTTTTAAGTCGAGCCTCTCGAGAGCCTTTTCCAGCCCGAGGTTACTCATCGTCGTGGCCACAACGTACTCGGATTTTAGGATTCCTCGTTCTTTCATAAACTGAGAGAGGATATAGAGCGTGTGATCGCCGTTTAAGATGCGGCCTCCTTCATCCACCCAGATAGCCCGGTCAGCGTCGCCATCGTAGGCAATCCCGATATCTGCTTTGTTCTCGACGACTATCATCGCTAAACTCTGGGGATAAAGAGAACCACACCGGGCGTTGATGTTTTTTCCGTCTGGAGAGTCTCCGAGGGAGATGACCTCAAATCCCAAATTCTTTAAAATGGCGGGAGCATACTGGGTGCTGGCGCCGTTGGAGCAGTCCAGGGCGACCTTTATCCTGCGAGGAAGCTTGAGGTGAGAAAAACGACTGGAAAGGAAATCAATGTATTCACCCTGGAGGTCAGAGGAGGGGTGAAAATCGGTTCTTGCCTTCTCAACCCCTCGGTTCGAGGTATGGATGGCTCTTTCCAGTCTCTCTTCCCAGGCCTCCGGAATCTTCATGCCCTCTGAGGAGAATATTTTTATCCCGTTGTCTTGATAAGGATTATGGGAAGCCGAGATGACAATCCCCGCTGAAAAAGCATGTTTTTTGGTGAGGAAAGAGATGGCGGAGGTGGGGATGATCCCGGCTGAGACAACTTCTCCGTGGGCTTCCCGGATCCCCTGAATAAGGGCCTGTTCGATCCAGGTTCCTGACTCGCGCGTATCCCTGCCGATAATCATTCTGGATTGAAGCTTCTCCTGTTTGAGTAGCTCAACAAGAGCGTGGGAAAGAACATAGATGGAGGCATAATCCAGCGGGAATTGTCCGGCCACCGCTCTTAGGCCATCAGTTCCGAATAACTTTTCCATCAGAGACTCGGGGATTGAAATGAGAGATACATTATAGCCAAAAACGGCGAGGTTTCAAGAAGAAGGTGACTTCTTGTCCTTTTTCACTTTTATTTCTTCTTCGGTTTGTTCCTGTTGGATGAGGATGCGGACTTTGACTCTGGTCAAGGAAGAGGCCAGCTTTAATTCGGGCTTGGGGAGGATGAGGTCAGCCACGATTTCCGTGGTCTCGGTAAGATTAGAGATATCGATAGGGCTGGTCCTGACCTTGTCCTTATCATTGACCTTGCTTTCCGGTCCTCTGATCGGGACTTGAGGAGGGATGACTTCGATCTTCTCTATTTTATAGCCTTCCTGCAGTTTTCCGGTTATGTTCGCTTCAATCGGCATCATGATTTCCTTGGAACGCTCCAACCTCAACTCCACCTGGCTGGGATATATATCTTTGACCTCTGCCCCTTCGGGAATACTGATCATATCTTTGTTCAGTGGATACTCTGTCTGGTCCAGCCGGGCCTTCTCAAGGTTTAAGACGACATGGACCGTGGCCGAATTGATCTGGTTGATAAGCCTTTGAGGCGCTCTGATCTTGACATCCACGATCGAAGGAGGCTTTTCCACCAATTCCATAGCGGGAGGAATGTTGTGAAGCTCCAGGGGGACAGTCAGCATTTTTTCGGAGAAGACCTTGACTTCCAACATGAGCGTCAGCCATAGGACCAGAGCGAGAAGAAGAGAGAAGAGTTTAAGTTCCCAGTTCCTTAAAAACACTCTGACGAAAAATCTTCTCATGGTTATTTCAAATAGTCCTGAAGACGATCCTTGAGTTTCTCTCTATCCAGATTCTTTTCCAAACGGCCTTTTATGGCCAAGGAAACCATTCCGGTTTCTTCGGAGACGACGATGACGGCCGCGTCGGTTTCTTGGGAGAGCCCGAGCGCAGCGAGATGGCGGGTTCGTGTTAAATAGTTCGTTCCCAGACTGTGGGTGGCTGGAAGAGGAAGAAGGCTTCCTGCCGCAAGAATCTTGTTCCCGCGGATGATCACGGCCCCATCATGAAGTGGAGAATGAGGAAAGAAGATACTGGCCAGCAGGTCTTTTGAAATCACGGCATCCAGTTTTGTCCCCCGGTCAGCGTAGCTTTTTAAGGATATTTCTTTTTCGATGGCGACCAGCGCTCCGATCCTCTTGGAGGCCATGTAATCGATAGCTATGATAACATCCTCCTGTTTTTCCTTGAAGGATTTTGAAGATAAAGAGCGGCCGAAAGGACGGGAGCCGATGGAGGTCAGGAATCTTCGAATTTCCCCCTGAAAAAGGACGATGATGGCGATAATCATGTAGGTGGTAAAGATTTTAATCAACCAGTGAGAAACGGTCAGGTTTCCCCAACGGGTGATGAGGTAGAGGATTCCGACAATGCCCAGCCCGAGGGCCATCTGATAGGCCTTGGTATCCCTGATCAACCGGAAAAAAGAGTAGAGGATGACCGTAACCAGGAGAATATCGATCAGGTCTCCGATTGTAAATCTGGTCAGGGCGTTGATGATGTCAGCAAACATAACGATCCTTCCTCTTCTCGTCCTCCTCGAAGGGAGGGTGCCCCAGGTCGGAATCCATGATCGCTTCAGCCACCCGCACCGCTCTTTTGACCCTCCCCAGATCATGGACCCTCAGGATGTGAGCCCCACGGATGATGCTCAGGAGGGCTGAGGCAATCGTTCCTTCTAACCTTTCTTCTGGGGGAAGATTCAAAATTTTCCCCATGAATGATTTCCGGGATATCCCGACCAAGATGGGCCTTTCCAGATCCTCAAAGACATTGAGATTGTTGATCAGGACAAGGTTATCCTTCAAAGTTTTCCCGAACCCGATTCCGGGATCGATAATGATTTTTTCTCTATCGATCCCATGGGTGTAAGCCTCTTCGATCCTGCCGCAGAGAAAATCCTTGACCTCTTGGAGTAGATCTTCATAGTGAGGGTTGATCTGCATGGTCTTGGGTTTTCCTTTCATGTGCATCAAGACGATGGGAATATTCTTCCGGGCAACGAGCGGTATCATCTGGGGGTCGAAGCGCAAGGCGCTGATATCGTTGACCATTTCTGCCCCAGCCTCAAGGGCGGCTTCAGCCACTTCGGATTTTGTGGTATCCACGGAGATCGGCACATCAATTCTCTTCCGGAGCTCGGATATAACAGGAATCACCCGCTTTATTTCTTCATCCTTGGGGATGGGCACTGAGCCTGGTCGCGTGCTCTCCCCCCCGATATCGATGATATCGGCCCCTTCAGAGGCCAGGTCTAAGCCTCGCTCGACGGCCTTGTCTTTGTCGAAATAGAGTCCTCCATCAGAGAAGGAATCAGGAGTGATGTTGATGACTCCCATCAACCAGGTGCGTTGGCCTAAAAGATGTTTATGATTGTTTAGCTGGAGTATGTACTCTTTTCTCACCTTTACACTTTAACGAGTTTTGGTTCCTTGACAGGTTGAACCCTTTCGGTTTCTTTTTTCTGGTCTGTTTCTTTGGCTTTAGGCTTAGGCTGAATCTTCTTGCCTTTGACGATGGCATCTATCTCATCCGAGTCTAAGACTTCTTTTTCGAGGAGAACCTCTGCCAGTTTTTTCAGTTTATCTTTGTTTTTCCCCAGAATGTCCTGGGCTCTATCAAAATTTTTGGTGATGATTTTTTTCACCTCTCCATCGATCAACTCGGATGTTTTCTCGCTGAAGTTCTTGTGCATGGCCAGGTCCTTGCCGAGGAAGATAAGATCGTCTCTTTCACCAAAGGTCAGCGGACCCAAATCAGACATGCCCCATTGACAGACCATTTTCCGGGCAATCTCGGTGGCCTTCTCGAAGTCGTTGGCTGCTCCGGTAGTGGTTTTCTTGAGGAAAATAATCTCTGCGACTCTCCCCGCCAGGAGAACGGAAAGCTGGGCTTCAAGATAGGTTTTTGAATAGGTGTAGCGGTCATCCAGGGGTAACTGCTGGGTTAAGCCCAAGGCCAGCCCTCTCGGAATGATCGTGACCTTATGGATGGGATCCGCTTCGGGGATGAGGGCTGCGACTAGAGCATGCCCGGCTTCATGATAAGCCGTGCTTCGCTTTTCTTCGTCGCTGATGATCATGCTCTTCCTTTCTACACCCATCAGGACTTTGTCCTTGGAGTTTTCGAAATCCTGCATCGGGACTTTATCCAGGCCCTTCCGGGCGGAAAGAAGAGCGGCCTCGTTGACAAGGTTGGCCAAATCTGCTCCCGAAAATCCTGGCGTGGAACGAGCAATGACTTTTAAATCCACGTCTTTTGCCAGCGGGATTTTTCGGACATGGACTTTGAGGATATCCTCCCGGCCCTTGACATCGGGCATGTTGACCACGATCCGGCGGTCAAATCGTCCCGGCCGGAGAAGAGCGCCGTCCAGGATATCGGGCCTGTTCGTGGCCGCGATGAGGATGATTCCTTCATTGGAGTCGAATCCGTCCATCTCCACGAGAAGTTGATTCAGAGTCTGTTCTCGTTCATCATGGCCTCCGCCCAGCCCGGCCCCACGGCTTCTTCCGACGGCGTCGATCTCGTCGATGAATACCAGACAGGGAGCATGTTTTTTCCCTTGGTCAAACAAGTCTCTAACCCTGGAAGCGCCGACACCCACAAACATTTCCACGAAATCGGAACCGCTGATAGAGAAGAAGGGAACATCGGCCTCACCGGCCACGGCCCGGGCCAAGAGGGTCTTTCCAGTCCCCGGTGCGCCCACCAGAAGGACGCCTTTAGGAATCCGGCCTCCCAGTTTTTGGAATTTTTGGGGGTCTTTCAAAAACCCGATGATCTCCTGGAGTTCTTCTTTGGCCTCCTCCACGCCAGCCACATCCTTGAAGGTGACCTTTTTCTGCAGCCCTGAGAAAAGCTTAGCCCGGCTCTTCCCGAAGGAGAGGGCTTTATTCCCCCCAGCCTGCATCTGGCGCATGAAGAAAATCCAGAAGAGAATCAGGATGAGGATCGGAAACCAGGTGAAAAGATAGGAGAACCAGGGGCTTCGAGAGGTATCTTTGACTTTGATGTTCACATTATGCTCACGGAGAATCTTCACCAGATCATCGAACTGCGTTGGAGCGACGGTTTTAAACGGTGTTCCGTCCGTGTATTTTCCTTTGATCTGGTTGCCGGCGATCTCGATGTCCATCACACTGTTGCTTTCCACCTCTGACATGAATTCACTGAAATTGATCTCTTTTTTTACGGCTCCGGGTGACTGGAGGAGGCTCCAGAGGACGATGATGACCACTCCGGCGGCGATCCAGAAAAGAATGTTTCTGTATGATTTACTCGGCTTTCTTGCTCTTGGCATTGATCAATCCTTTTGAAAATATTCTAACATAAATTTGTTCATTTTGTAATAGGACTCTTAATATTTTGATAATTATCTATCTTACACAATTCATTATAGTTATACTCGCAGAGCGGGTATTCTATTCAAATTAAGGTTAGAAATCTTACAGGAATTCTTTTTCTCGGGAAGAGGTCGCATTTTTGGCGGGGTTTTCTCTGTCAGGTATCTGTGAGGAGTTGGTAAAATCCATTTTTTTGGATTAGGAGGCACTCCCGTCGTCTTGACTGGGACGGTATCTTCCTGTAATATTGAGAATCCCGGTGGGGCTGTAGCTCAGTTGGGAGAGTGCTTGACTGGCAGTCAAGAGGTCGTGGGTTCAAATCCCATCAGCTCCACCATCCTTTCCCCTGTAAATCAAGAGTTTTCCTTTAAGCATCATTAAGCCAAGTTAAGCGGGTTTAAGCAGAATCTGTTACACATTTGTGACATGGGGATAAGTCTATCCTTACATTCTTGCCTGTTTACATAGGAAAAATCGTTCAAAATCCGCATATTCTATCAGAGCCAAAATAAGCCTCTTTTATGCGTTTACCCATGTCCAGATATACCCCTAATAAACTGCATCTCTAACTCCAAATATATCAACAACTTACATGATGCCACCAGGGTTAAACCACTCCATCTATAACTCTATTATTTTGAGCCACTTACAAAAAACG
>SMTZ1_10008889_pt1 | contig 10026 bp, 8 predicted proteins | sample DeeMarSWOR136_30_FD_25667 | JGI IMG/M metagenome (IMG submission 25667)
GGGAATCTTAAACTCGAAGACCTTCGTATCCAGCTTTTTATTGACCTTCGGCTTGTGCAGTTTTATCTGATGAATATCCTGTTCGGTGGAGATGGCAACTATTTTTGTCGGCAGGCCCAATTTCTTATCAATCCAGAAATCGATGTGTGTATAGTCATCCTTATAAGCCGAATCGGCTTTTACCTTCAAATGCAGATGAATTAAATTTTTCGGCTCGTCTTTTTGTGGCTCAACCAATTTTATCTCAAACTGTCTTTTCAAATCTTTTATTTTAGCGAAGCCGATTATGGGAAAATTTCTGCTTACCAGCTCAAAGGCGTCTTTGGGTTCATTGGCATCTTTGTATTCGTTTGGGTCGGTCAATTGATAAAGCTTAACGGCTTCGATTTGGTAGTCAATTTGAGTAAGCCAGACGCCGTCGAAGATAAACTGCACAATTTCTTTTTGCTCTTTTTCGTCATCCTGTTTCAGTGTTTGAAAATTTATCCGAAGCTTCGACTTTTTTTTGTCGAACCTCGCATAATACAAAACGCCCTTCCTGAGCGTTTCTGATTCGAAGAGCGGCTGGCTGAATCGGTATTCAATTTGGCCCTCGTAGGATTTTAGCTCCGTGGTCTTCTGATTTAATTGTTTTAATACCGCCTCAACCGGGTCTGGCTTTACTTCTTTCTCACGCAGCGAGCTTGAACTTTTTATACAGCAACAAGCCCAGCAAGTGCCGACCATTGCCACGAAAATAAGGGCAACTTTCGTTATTATTTTTTTATCCATTGTTATGCTTCCATTCTTTCTAAACACTATTTGTTATCTTCTATAATTTGAAGTATCCGGTCGATTTTTTCAATCGTAAAGTCCGCATAGCCGGCAAATTCGGCGGCCCTGTCGTGATTGGCCAGCAGCACCGCAATGGCACCTGCGGCTTTTGCGCAGAGCAAATCAAAAAGATAATCGCCCACCAGCAGAGTTTCCTCCGGCTTTACGCCGAATTGCTCACAGATTCGCAGCACGCCGAAGGCATCGGGTTTTACCGGCCCGTCCTCTCTATCAACAACAGCATCGAATTTCAAGCCGTGCTTTCGTGCAATAGCGAGGGCATTGCTTCGCTTGTTTCGTGTCAATATCCCGATACGAACACCGGCCTTGCGGAGTGCCGAAAGTGTCTGTTTTGCACCGGTGTTGAGTCTTGATTCTGTTACCGCCCGACTCTCGTGAAGATGCAGTATCTCTTCAGCGCGCTGTCGCTGCTGCGGCGTCATTTTCTCCATCGACTCCAGGACCGGCCCGGAATCTCTGGCTAACCCCATTTCTTCGCGAATGGCATCAAAGTCAAAGTAAGGCTTCGTTATCGTGCCGTCTAAATCAAATATTACAGCTTTAATTGACATAGCATTCGTATATCGTTTCGCGTATATCGTATTGCGTATGAAGATTCCCGATTTTCAATCGGAAGTCATAAATTGAATATTATTCCTACTCCCTACACGCTTTCTGCTATTTTTCATTTAGTTTTCTTGCGTAGCAGCTCGATAAAGTATCGGCCGGCCTCGCCCAAAAGCTTGTTCTTGCGAACGACTATACCCGTCGGCCTTACAAAATTCTCATTCGAAAATCCAATCGCCTTTATTGTTCCGCTGCCAACTTCCTGAAGTATAGCGGTCTCCGGCAAAATGCTTATCCCCGAGTTTATTTCCACGGCGCGTTTGATGGTCTCGATATTATCGAACTCCATTATCGGGCGGACAACAACATTATAACGCTGGAGAATATTGTCTATCCACAGACGCGTAGGGACTTCTTTCTCAAAGCTGATGAACCTTTCAAACTGCAATTTATGAATATCGACCTGTGATTCGTGTGATAAAGGATGCTTCGGGCTGCAGGCCAAAACCAGCGGTTCATCCTCAAAATCATACACATCGAGTCTGTTGTCCCTTTTCGGAACAGCCACAAGACCGATATCGATATCGCCGGCCAAAACCAGCTCATAAATTCTATCGGCGCTAAAGTATTCAATATGAACATTAACATCGGGGTAACTGGCCATAAATTTTTTAACGTAGTCCGGCAAAGTGTGCATCCCGATACTGTAAATTGCAGCCACATTTATTCTCCTGCCCGGAGTGGATTTCATAGCATTCAGCTCACTTTTTAACTGTTCATATCTCTCAAGCATATCTTTGGAGGCCTTGTAAAGTAACCGGCCTGCCTTTGTAAGTTCGATTGGTCTTTTTTTTCTGTCCAGCAGTTGACACTTGTGAGTAAGTTCCAGTTGTGCAATCTGCTGTGAGACCGCCGATTGACTTATAAGATGCTTTTCGGCGGTTTTTGAAAAGCTTCGCAAGTCAGATAAATCGCAGAATATCTTTAGCGTTTCTATATGCATTATAAGTTATCCTGATAGATTATATTATTATTTAATCCTTTGCGCCGAGCCGACAAAATATTATATTACAGTATCTGCCTGCCGTTTTCAAGGCAATTATGTATTTTCGCTATTAGTTTAACTTATTATAACAATCGTGGAAAATGGAAATCTTAATTTCTAATGGAGGTTGTTCAAGTGGCAACAAACACTGTAATCCAAGCCGTTTATGAACAAGTCCTCAAACGTAATCCCGGCGAGGTGGAATTCCATCAGGCGGTAAAGGAAGTATTAGATTGTCTGGGGCCGGTACTCGAAAATCATCCGGAATACATAGAGGCCAAGATTCTCGAGCGTCTGGTAGAGCCGGAAAGGCAGATTATGTTCCGTGTACCCTGGCAGGACGACAAGGGCAATGTTCATATTAACCGCGGATTTCGATTTGAGTTCAACAGTGCTCTTGGTCCATACAAGGGTGGGCTTAGATTCCATCCTACGGTCAACGCAAGTATCCTGAAATTCCTTGGATTCGAGCAGGTCTTAAAGAATGCCCTTACTACTCTGCCAATGGGTGGGGGCAAGGGCGGTTCAGATTTCGACCCCAAGGGCAAGAGTGACAACGAAGTTATGCGTTTCTGCCAGAGCTTTATGACAGAGCTTTTCCGTCATGTTGGCCCTGACACCGACGTGCCCGCAGGTGATATTGGTGTCGGCGGGCGCGAAATCGGGTATATGTTCGGACAATACAAACGGCTTCGCAATGAATTCACGGGTGTTTTTACCGGCAAAGGCCTTGATTGGGGCGGCTCACTTATTCGCACGGAAGCAACCGGGTACGGGTGTGTGTACTTCGCTGAAGAAATGTTAAAGACCCGTGGTGATAACTTCGAGGGCAAGGTATGTACGGTCTCCGGTTCCGGAAACGCCGCGCAGTACACAGTAGAAAAGCTCAATCAGCTCGGCGCAAAAGCCGTCAGTCTCTCTGATTCCAATGGTACAATTTATGACCCGAACGGGATTGACGATGAGAAGTTCGCCTTTGTGCTGGATCTGAAGAACGTGCGACGGGGCCGCATCAAGGAATATGCGAAGAAATTCGGGGTCGAGTATCTTGAGGGCAAAAGGCCTTGGAGTATTAAATGCGACTGCGCCTTCCCGAGTGCAACACAGAACGAGATTAGCGGCGATGATGCGAAAACACTGCTCAAGAACGGCTGCTATGTTGTTTCTGAGGGAGCCAATATGCCGAGTACTCCGCAGGCAATTGAACAGTTCGTCGCTAATAAGATTCTCTATGGCCCGGCAAAGGCCGCAAACGCTGGTGGTGTTGCCACATCCGGCCTGGAAATGTCGCAAAACGCCCTGCGCCTTTCCTGGACGCGCGAAGAGGTCGACGAGCGGCTTCACAATATTATGATTGCCATCCACAAGCAGTGCTACGAAGCCGCCGAAGAATATGGTCAGCCCGGTAATCTCGTAATGGGTGCAAACATTGCAGGCTTTATAAAAGTTGCAAACGCTATGCTGGACCAGGGCCTCGTATAACAAAGACACGGCTCATTATTAAAGTGAGGCAGATGTGAAAAAAGAAAAATGCTCTCACTTGTGGAAAATGGTTAATGTTGCCAGCGGTTTGGTTGTAATGAAAAAATGTTTTCATTGTGGCAAAATATCAACGTGCTTCACTTATCACGACAAGCCGCCTTTGGAGACCTGCCACGAGGAAGACCATTTCTGGAATTTTATGGAAGGAGATCCGGCATTTCATTTCGACCTCAAGTGTGCCAAGTGCGATACCCTGCTAAAGTTTGATGAATTGGTGGGGCTGATGATGTGTACAGGATGTGATGAAACATGTCAAGTCGATATTCTAAAGCGAAAGCTCGAACCAGAAGGCACACGGGTTTACATAGCTTTTGGGTGCCGGCCCATCGACGAAAGAAAACAAATTCCCAAGGAAAATTTCGCTGCCCTCGAAGACTATTTCAGCCAGCAATCTAATTCCTTAAAATGCAAAATAAAGATTGTTCCTCATGAAATGGTGAAAAGCGTTGACAAGTGTTATGCGGAGGCGATTAAGGATGTAGAGACGCTTTTCAAAGCACCTTCTGAAGAAAAGTAACTGTTGAACCAAAATCTTTTTCCGGGATGTCAGAAGGTAAATAGTTTCACTTTAGGCGGAGCTTCAACATTATTTGCCTGGTTCATAGATTCTTAAAGGGCGCTTCTTGTTAAAAAGCGTCCTTTTTTATTGCGTAACTTCAGAGATGCGATTACAATTAGCAGCGATGGAAAAAGACGTGGATATTAACAAAGTCGTTCGGCAGCACCTTGAGATGGAGAATTTTCTTTCCGGCGGCTTTGCAGTCAAGGGTAAAAAGTCGGTGTCCCAACAGCCGGAACAAGAGGACAATGCGGCTGTCGCCGAGGCCGCCGGGGAGCTTGAAAAAATCGCCAGCGAAGTTCGCCGATGCCGTAAATGCGACCTGGGGTCACTGCGAACCAATGCGGTACCCGGCGAGGGTAATCCGAATGCTCGCATACTCTTTGTTGGCGAAGCACCCGGAGCCGACGAAGATGCCCAGGGCCGACCTTTTGTCGGAAGAGCCGGACAACTATTGAATAAGGTAATCGCAGCTATGGGACTAAAAAGAAGCGACGTGTTTATTGCCAATATCTTAAAATGCCGACCACCAGAAAATCGCGACCCCCGCGCTGACGAGATAATAAGCTGTTTTCCCCACCTTCAAAGGCAGATTGAGATAATAAATCCACAGATTATTGTGGCTCTGGGAGCTCCCGCAGCCAGGACTTTGTTAAACACCAACAAGTCGATAGGCCAGTTACGGGGACAGTTCCACGAATACTACGCAGGACTCGGCAGAGCACCCATAAAGCTTATGCCGACGTATCATACCGCCTATCTGCTGCGGAATTACTCAGAGGAGAACCGCAAAAGGGTCTGGGAGGATATGAAAAAGGTCCTCGCCGAACTCGGCCTTCCGGTTCCGGAACAAGGGAAAAAATAAACCTCCGGCAACGCTAAAATGCACTTTTCAAGCCAAATCCGGCTGCGTAACCCAAAAAACCAAGAATGGCTTTTTGGCCCAAAAACACACTTTTTTAAAAAAAGCGCTTCGTCAGCCAAAAAAAAATAAAAAAAATAAGAATTTTTTCAATTTTTTTATTGACTTTCCCAAACTAATCCATTAGTTTAGTTAAAACAAGGATGGGTGATTTAGTAAGGATAATATGTGATGAAAATAGCTCTTGGAGGAGTGTATAGGATGGACAAGTCGAAGCTTTTCCTCAGTTGCTTAATAACTATTTTGATAACGACCACTGCGCCGGCCGCTTGGGTCGAGCTGACCGATCTGGTACCAATAAGTGACTTGCCGGGTGGGCAGTTAGAAGTGGGGGACAAACTCTTTACAGAGTTCGAAGTGACCGGCATAGCAGATGGGGGGCCACCTACTCCCAGCGCCGTTACCGTGCTCGTACAGGGCGGCCAGGACAGCGTAAGTGGAAATTATGGGCTGAGGTTTCGGCTTGCCTGGAACGCTGGTACCGACCAACTGATTAACGCTAACATAAACTTCAAAACTGAGATTCTTGAAAGCTATCCCGACTGGTACATCACAGACGCTGTTTTATGCCTCGCCGTAGCTGGTGCTACAGGTGACGGCTTAGTTGACGCTTCCGAAATGATCTATGATGCGTCATTTCTCGGAAATTGTCTTGCTGCACTATGTAGCTCGAGGGAGGCAGGTGACGGTGGAGCCAATCTTATCGACCAAAGCCTGCTGAAGTTGGATAGTAACCCTGTTGAAGTGAAAGAGATTTGGGTCCGTACAGGCGTCATCGTCCGCGGTGGCAGCGGTGCTAATCCCGGTACTGCCAATCTGAGTGAGGTATTTATGCTTTACAGCCAGGTCCCTGAGCCAACCACGATATTTCTGCTCGGTCTTGGCGCATTGGCTTTGTTAAGAAAACGAAGGCAATAAATTAGAATTAGCTTTGGCTATTAATTAAAGGGCTGTGAGATAATGCAAAGCCTGCTTTCGGGCTAAAGGAAGAGCATAAAATGAGAAGGGGGTATTTATTCTTCGTTTTAATGGGGGCAATTGTATTTAGCTTGTCGGCTAATTGTTTGCGCGCTGTCGAGGTTTATCCAATCGATATCTTTACTAAAAACGGGCTTTACTATGACGACATAGACCTGTACGTGGAAGTGTCTGATGGAACGACCGAAATTGATTTCACATTTCACAATGCAAGCCTGATTGATTCTTCTCTCGCAAGAATTTATTTCGAAGACTGCCTGTTTTTAGGTACTGCCACTATCACTAACGGGGCCGGAACATCCTTTACTCAGCCTGCAGTCCCGGGCAATCTGCCGAATGGCAATCTGCTTCAACCGCCATTCGTGGCGGTAAGTGAATACTCCATCAGTGGCACTCCACCCCCGTCCCATGAGGGTGTAAATCCGGGCGAATGGGTTAAAGTTAGTTTCGCCCTAATTAACAGCGGCACGTATCAAGGAGTAATCGATGAATTGAATGCCGAGACCTTGCGTATCGGCGGCCATATCATTGCTCTGCCTGATGGCTCAAGCGAATCAGGCGCTGTTCCTGAGCCGACAACTGTTGCTCTGCTAAGTTTAGGTGCATTGGTTTTGCTGAGAAAACGCAGGGCTTGAGTAAGAATTAGCTTTAGTTACAAATTCAAGGGATGTGAATTTTCTCACGACTTTTTTTATTTGCAGCCAGCCAATTCCGCAAACTTTTTGTTCGTGTCAGTTCTCTTATCCTTATAGGACCCACGGCAAGTTAGTATTCAGTAACTGCAAATTCGGTAATTCGGCAGGATTTTTGTCTTGACTTGACTCCCACATACAATATATAATAGTGTTTCAGGGGTGTAAAGCATACTCTTAAATTAAATATTGTATCTGTACGAATAAGCCTTTGGTGCAACGTGCAAAAGAATGCGGGCAATATAGTGAGGAGGAGGTATTTAGCGCTTACTTTACTGGTGGCCATTGTATTAGGCCTGCCGGGCGATGTTTTACGCGCTGTCGAGGTTTACCCAATTGATATCTTTACTAATAACGGGCCTTACTATAACAGCCCAGACTTGGACCTGTACGTGGAAGTGTCTGATGGAACAAGCCAGGTTGATTTTACATTTCATAACGCAAGCCTGATCGATTCCTCTGTCTCAAGGATTTATTTCGAAGATGACTTGTTTTTAGGCATTGCCTCCATCACCGACGGCCCCGGAACATCCTTTAGTAATCCTTCAATTCCGGGTAATCTGCCTGGCGGCGATTTACTTCAACCGCCATTCGTGGCGGCGAGGGAATTCTCTATTAGTGGCGCTCCGCCCCCCTCCATTGATGGTGTAAATCCGGGCGAATGGGTTCAAATTACTTTCGATTTAATTAACAACGGCACGTTTCAGGGAGTAATCGATGAATTGGATGCCGCTTCTTTACGTATCGGTATTCACCTCATCGCCCTGCCCGACGGCTCAAGCGAATCAGCCGTTGTTCCTGAGCCGACAACGATTGCTTTGCTCGGTTTAGGCACGTTGGCTCTGCTGAGAAAACGCAGGGCTTAAGTCAGAGTCAGTTTTAGTTTTGAGAATTCAGGCAATTTAGCTATTGACGTTTATCAAGAAAACTTGTATAGAATCATAACTGGTAAAGAGGATAAGGGTGTTTGCCGGTTTCATTAGAGAGTGAGGGTTTATTCGCCTTGTTATCAATTTAGAAGGAAAAGGGGCTTAAGAAATGAAAAATTACGGTATGAAGAGTTTTTTTTCACTTTGGGTAATAGTCATATCCATCCTGCCTGTGGTTATGGTGGGCACTGCTTCCGCACAATCATTGTATCTCGTGTCGGAGCACGGCCAGAGTCTTTTTGATGCCTGGAACATAAATCCCGATGGTACATTAACTCAACAAGCGACCTATACGCTACAGCATTCGACCGAACCGGCGGGGATAGCAGTCGATGGAGATTCACAGACTATCTTTATCACAGGCGAGTACAATGGCGGAGTTGAACTGGTAGATGCGGTCACACTGACGTATATTGGTTCGTCGTCGGGGCCGGTGGACCTCGCCGGAATTGATGTAGACGACACGGCTAATATAATCTACACCGTGCAAAGATGGACTGATAACCTCTATGTATATGACTGGGATCCGAATAACGTTCCGTCACTCAACGAAGTCGATGAATTCGAAAATAACGACACGTTTTCAAATCGCAACATCTTTGCCGGCCAGGGCCACCTTATTATCAATGGTTCGCTCAGCCCGGCAGGGGACCGGGACATTCTCGAGATCAGCGGACTCGGCAGCGCCCCTATAGATATTGAGGTGGTCTCAGGCGATTTTGATAGTATCCTCGGTTTATTCGATGTCGGCGGGAACATAACAGAAATCGACGATGATGGCGGTTCAGGCTGGCTGTCACGCTTCTCCAATGTAATACCAGACAACGGTACGGTGCGAATTGGAATCACCGGCTATCCTGACTATAACCTTATAGGAAACCACTCCTGGACCGGCAACTATCAAATTGTTGTCGGGCCGATCCCCGGAGTTCTTACACTTCGACCAGGCTATCCCATCGATTTGCCCAACTGCGAAGGCGCCTTTGGCATAGCGCTTGATGAGACAAGAGACATACTCTGGGTGGCGGATACTGCTTTAGGTACAACAGGTATCCCCGCTCCAAACGAGCCCCAGGTTACCGAGACCGAGTATAACACCACATTTCCGGCTCGCAACATCTTTGACAGCACGGGCCAAATTGTCATCAATGGTGCGCTCGTAACACTCGGTGACCGGGACATATTTGAGGTCACCGGCCTGGGAACAGAGCCCGTGGACATTGAAGTCGTCTCGGGAGAATTTGATAGTATTCTCGGATTATTCGATGCCAGCGGGAACATAATAGCAATCGACGATGACAGTGGTTCGGGCCAGTTGTCACGATTTACCGGGATTATCCCGGACAATGGGACGGTGCGATTCGGAATCACCGGCATCCCCGACATTTTTTTTATTGGATTCCACTCCCAGACCGGGTCCTATCAGATTGCCGTGTGGCCTCCGGGACCACTGCGAGGCGTGGTTAGAGCATACGATATCAGCGATTTGAACAATGTGACAGAGGATGCGAATCTGAGTTTTGCCCCGAGCCATGCGCCCGTTGACGTTGCAGTCGACAGGCTGCGAAACATTGTCTACACAGTTTCTATGTCCCACGGTGCAACGGTACCACCAGAAGCCGGTTCCAATCTCCTCAGCAAATACGACGTAACAACGCAGACAGAAACGACGGTTGACCTGGGACATCAAGGCATTGGTGTCACTGTGGACGAAATTACAGGTTTCGTATATGTAACCGGCGGCCAAGGCGCTCAGAATTTAGAGGTTTGGGACACCTCTATAATCCCCTGGACGCAGGTGCAGGAAATTGGCAACATCGGAACTCCGGCAGGAATAGCCCTCGGAAATATCAGTTGGAATCCGCTCGCACTTGAGAAAAATGATATTGCTGTAGGTGAGGTTTACATCGGTAGTACCTTTACATACGAGATTTCCTGTGATAACGAGTTGGATCCCAATCACGATGCAGAAAATATCA
>SMTZ1_10011559_pt1 | contig 10026 bp, 7 predicted proteins | sample DeeMarSWOR136_30_FD_25667 | JGI IMG/M metagenome (IMG submission 25667)
TTGAAAGAAGAAGATTACGACTGGTACGTTGATTTGAGAAGATATGGAACCACTCCTCACATTGGTTTTGGATTAGGGGTTGAACGATTACTAGCTTGGATGCTTGATCTGGAAAACGTGATGGACACCATTCCCTTCCCACGCACAATCAGAAGATACTACCCTTAATTTTACAGATTCTACCCTGTTTTGTCACTTGCGCTTCCTAAACAGCTTGTAGCTGTTCATGTCAGTTACGTAGTCGAATCCAGCTTCTATCAATCCTTTGGCCTCATAGATGGTTTTAGCTGTTTTACACGTGAACTCGTCGCCTTCAAAGTTGATCAGGTGAGTGTAGATCATAGTGCTGTTGATGCTTCTGTGACCCAGCAATTGCTTAACGTGGAGAATGTCCTTTGTGTGATGGTACTCCATCGTGGCTTTCCAGTGGCGAAGTGTATGGAAACTTATCTTAAGCAATCTTGGGTTGTGAAGCTTCTGTGCAAGTCGTTTTCTCTGAAGGTTGAAGCTCGCTCTATGTGTCTTGAGGCCTGTGGCGAATACTTTCTCGGATCTCTTGGGAAGGGCGTTGAGCATGGCTAGTAGTTTGCCGCTGACCTTGAACATTCTTGGGTTGCCATACTTCTCGGATTGACATCTTATCGTGTGCCTCTTGTCGTCTATGTCTGTCCACTCGAGGCTCCAGACTTCGCCTATCCTCATTCCGGTTTCCTTCATCAGCTGAAGTGACGTAGCTACCTTCTTGCTGCATCCAGCGATTAAAGTGTCGACTTCTTTCTCCAATGGTACGAAGGGAAGCTTTCCAAGTGGCTTGCAGATCGGCGGCTTCCAGCTTATCTTCAGCATTTCAGTGAAGTTGTCGTAGGCGTAGATTACAATCTTCTTGTAGTTGTTGCTCCATTCATCATGTGTCGCCAGCACATCCTTGACTGACTCAGGGTTAAGCAGGTTGACGCCCATACGCACCAGTCGCTTCAGAGTTTGCACCTTCGTTTTCACGGTAGATTTGGTGTAACCTCGCTTCTTAAGAAACCACAGATACTCTACGAGCTTGCCTTTAATCTCAGCTTGGCTTAGCTCTGTGGCCCCCGCAGCCCGCTTTTCAATCTGGGATTCCACTTCGACCAAGTTTTTCGCCGCCTTTGTCTCGGAGGCGCATACTCGGTGTTCCCTACTATTGGGAAGAAAACTATAAATATTTTTCCCTACAATTGGGAAGCTATGAGAACCTACATCTTTACCGACCGTGAACGCCGAATCCTGGAAGCCTACGTCGCCCACCGCACCGTCGACAAGATCCAAGTCTCCAAAATCATGCACCGAATCAGAAAGTACACGACCCTGTTTGACGACGTCTACCTTTACCTTTCCGTCAGAAAAACGATGACCACATGAACGACACAAAAATCGTTTACATTCAGGGCATTGAACCACCTAGTCTTCCACCTTTCTTTCGGCGTTTGCCTTTTGTTTATCTTGAGCCTCGTAGACAGCCACGTAGACTCCTAGTTCTGGAAGAAATCTTAAGGCGCGTATGGGCGGGTTCTTGTCTGCATGCTCACGCTTGCGAGCTTCAGCCCTAGCCACAGCAAGCAAATCTCCCACTTCTCGCGTTCGAGAATTGGGAATTATGACTAGGGCCTTCAACACTTCAAAAATCACCTTTTGTAGCAGGGATCGATCTTCTCAGCAAACGCTTCTGGAAGAGTTTTCTTAGGAGTTTCAATAACCTCTAGCCGTGGCTTCAGCAACTGGCCGTCATGGCGCATGTAAATTCTGGCTAGTTCATTAAACCATGTCTTAAAAGTAACATTAAACGCTGGTCCACTGATTTCTCGTGCACCGTCTCTGCCATAATGCCACTGGACTACGACCCAATCACATACGTCTGAAACCATTTGTTCATCAAACTCACTGTCGATCGAGGTGGCAGTATCAACTAAGCGAATGCGAACACCTCCAAGAAAAGAAACCAGCCTTACAAGCCCATCTAGAGAAACCTCAACTGGACACTCGCTACATCCAAGATAAGAAGTAACTTTCCCATTGCGATGCAAAACGACTTTGAGGACGCGCCCCCTTGACCAAACAAAAGAGCCAAACTGAATGTCTTTGGAAATCCCAGTCGAGTGTCCAATATCATTCTTCAAAAGAAGATCATATAACCCATCTACAGAGAAACATAAAACAACATCATGAACCCTACAAACATCCTCCCAACCCAACGAATCCAAAAAAGCACCAAAATCAATCCGAACCCCTCTAACACCACCCCCACCCACTATATGGTCTACTGTCATTGGTTTGGAAGAGACTTTCAACTTAGAAGATGAACACACGTAAAATGCAGGGCCACTCCTACAATACAGCTTTAGTAAGCCCTTCTTTTTCAACTTGGAAAAAACGTTCCGAATAGTGCCGTGTGCATACCTATCCTTAAAATCTAAGAAACAAAACGGCTCTTCAGGTCTGAATTTTGCACTCTCATATATGTATCGTTCAGCGGGCGTAAGTGAATACCCTAGAACGTCATTGTCATTTTTCGCCGTGGATGTCATCATGTCATCTCCTTCAGATCGGTCGGGGCGTTGCGGGCGTAGCTTTGTTGGTCATTTTGTTTTCCTCTTTAGTTGTATGATCACTTTGTCGTTTGACACGATTTGCACATGGTCTTTGTCGCTTAGCTTGAAGTATCGAAGCCATGCTTTTGGTAATGTTACTGCAAGGCTGTTTCCGACTTTGATGATTTTTCTGGTTTCTACGTGAGGCAAGTTTTTTCCTCCGCAAGGTTATTACTTGTGTCAGAACATACGGATTGTGTGTTGAAATTGTCCAATGTCAAAAGAATGGATATTTGGACAGTTGTTCGGACAATTTTGGAAAAAAGTCCAAGGGTTAAGGCTAAGGAGTTAATCCTAAAGATAAAGCGTAAAACTGGTCTTTCTAGGAGCACTATATACGAGCATTTGCTTTCATTTGTGCTTCGGGGCAAGTTATGTCGGGAGAAAGGATGGTATTGGCTGCCTAAGAGGACGCGGAAAAGTAGTCGTGCAACGTTAGGGCACAGCCGGCAATTGTCTTTGGGTTTGGAAGCCATACTTGCTGAAGACTGGACTCTCTATCGGTATCAGGAGCCATCCAAAGAACGCGCCCGCTGGAAGGATAAGATCGAACGTGAAGGCAATAAACTTAAGAAGTTTGCAATCGAGCATTTGAGAAGCAGCTACCCAGACATTTATGAGAAAATGAAGCGTTGGAGGGAACTGAAAGCAAAAGCTAAGAAAATGCTTTTGGATGAAGGAAATCCAGAAGACGTCACTGAAGGTGTTATCAATTTTGTTTCTTTTGTGGGCATATTTCCCAGAATTTCCGAAGAGTGTCAGGAAGTTCTTGATCAGCGTATTGAGGTTTATCAGGCTCTTACATCTGACATCGAACTTGTCAATTTGAAAATTGAAGCAGGTAAGCCCTTGAGGGGCACTTGCAGGCTGTGCGATGAGTAATGCAGCTGGTTCCATGCGAGATACCACAAACAAAGAAACGTGGAAATTTTCTTTCACGCCCCCTCCTGCATTATATGTATTCTGGAAATAAGCCCAAACTTTCGAGAACGGGACATCGGAAAGAAAATGTATGTTTTCTTTCAAACGAGCACCTTCATACTGTAGAGCTAAGGGTTAGGGCGCATAGCAAAAGCTAATGCCAGCGGTTTCGTAACGTTTCCTTGCCGAAAATAACATTTGAAATAAGAGATTTGTTTTATTACACGCCCCCCACCTGCATTATATGTATCCTAGAAAGAAGCCCAAAACGTTGAGAACCAAACAACCGAAATTAAACGGTGGAATATTTTCTTCGACGTCAAAACAAGGAAAAGCTCCCCGATTTGAGCTTCTTTTCTCCGTTAATTAATATATTACCTGTGACAACTGTGATTTTTAAGAAGGTTTTGGTTCCAAACGTTCTATAATGTTAGCTCTTCAAGGTAATGGGTTGCTAACAATTTTGGGTGAGGCTTCTTTCCGTCAAGCAGCTCTTCGAAACGTCTTATGAAGTCTCTGCAAACAGTGGCTTTTTTAGAAAGGTGTTGCGCCTTCAAGTTTGTAAGCTCAGTGCGTTTAGCTTTGAGTTGCTTAAGAATCTTGTAGTCTCTCAACATCTTAAAATCCTTAGTTAAACGGCGAACTTCATTCTCTGCGGCTTTCAACTCGTTACTCCTCGAGGTTAGCATAGCATCGTATGCTCCAAGGACGTGAATAAGAAACTGTAATTCTCTGCTGTCGAGTTGTGGCCTAAGCTCTCTGACTTCACTCATGAGAATCACGATAGAAAAATGGAGTTGCGCGCGCAACTTTTGTCAAGTGTTTACTTTGATACATTCTGTCGGCTCTAGCTTACATCACATTAGATGAGCTGTGCATGATTCTACCGTTGCTTTATTTTCGTATGAAATAAATGATTCAAATAGTCATGTTTTCATTAATATAAGATTCTTCCCTAAATTTTAAATCTATTGACTTACGAATGGATACACGAAGGGAAAGGAGCAGTTCAGAGTAATCTACAATTCTTAGAGGCCGTTCATTGATTCTTGGTTTACCGCTTTTCCCTTCGGAGCGCCGAGGAGGGGCGCAATGAAACAAATACCCAAAATAAAGGAGGAATGGAAAAATGGTCAATAAGAGAACTGTTACTGCGACGGTTCTGTTTGTGCTACTTGTTGCAACGGTCCTATCAGCTGTACCTTTAGTGTCAGCCCAAGAACCAGAACCAAACGTCCTTAGTGTGTACCCATATACTTATTTTCCCGGCATCTGGCCAGACCCTCCCGATCAAATGCCATACTTGGCTGGGTATGACGCTGGGGCCAAGGATACAACCACAAAAGTTGCAATCACCGTTAGCTTTCCTGACACATCACTCTCAGTGATCCCTGCAGGCAACTATATTGCAGGTGGCATGTTTCTGCAAGGTCAGGGAGGAACTGCCATGGTAGATTATGGATTCATGGCAAGTCTTTCTTTGGACAGATACGGCACCCTCCAGTACAACATGGCCTTTTGGAAAACTCATGAACCTAAACTTGAGGGATGGCCTTGGGAATGGATTGGAGCATATTGTGATCTTCTTTGGGAAAAGGCTGAGGTACTTGATGGCGTAGATCGATCAGAACCAGTTACACTAATAATGCAATGGTATCAGGGTTACATTGAGTGGCTTTACATAATCGATGGGACCACATATTCGGTAGCTTCCTGTAATGCGGTTGAACTAGCTCCGACTATTATCGAACGCTTTTACACGGGTGTCTATCATGAGGATGTCCCCTTCGGCTTGTATCCGGGCGATTGTTACTATTACCAGTTCGGTATCTACAGCAACCCATATGTCGGTATACAGGATAGCGGATGGAAGGTGAGGCTGGAAGATCCACTCTACTACGACGACTCTCAAAATCTATGGAAATGTATATCTAAAGCAAAATCCATCACCGGGTTTACTTCTTACCTTGACCACTGGTATCGCTGGGGAGGCTTGATCTATTATGCGCGTGGACGCTACTATGAAAACGGTCTGGGCGAAGGGTATACCATAGAATTTGATTGGTCCCCTGACTCATCTGAGTGGCTAATAGACGATCACGAACTTCTTTGGGATAATCCGTCGTGCGTGTGCGTTCTCGCTGAAGATCAGTACGGCAACCTTCTCAAAAACGGAGACGTCTACATAGATGGTCAATGGACAGGATTTACCGGCTCAAGCTTAGATTTAGTGGGATACCACTCGATTCACATAAACGAATTTTGGGAACCTGGAATGACCGGATACAGATACGGTTTCACCGAATGGGAAGATGGCTCAACGAATCCTGAGAGATACAAATGGGTTTACGGGCTAGAGTGCATGACGCCACGTTTCTTTAAGAAGTGGTGTCCAGGCGATTTGGACGGAAGCGGGGTTGTCGACTACGATGACATAAACATACTGAGTGCGGCTTACGGGAGTGTCCGTGGAGATTCTCGTTGGGATTCACGAGCGGACGCTGTTTATGACGGCTATATAGATATCGAAGATGCAATGCAAATTTCCATGAACTTCGGGAAAGACTACCGGCCTGTAGGGCGTTGGCTCTTCAGTGAGGAAAGCGGTTCTACGGTGGGAGACAGTTCACTTTACGGTAACACTGGCACCCTCTACGGCGGTGCCCAATGGACCCAGTGGGGAAAGGGTGACTACGCCCTAAGCTTCGACGGCGTAAACGACTACGTATACGCGCCTGATTCGCCGAGTTTGAACCCAAAAGGCATTACGATTACGCTCTGGGTTAGACAACTTTCAAGAAATCCATACGATTGGACCTACTTGCTTTCAAAAAATTGCTGGGGAAGTAGCTGGGGAAGCTACCATCTTATTTCCGAGGACAGGTGGGACACGAATCGAATCGGGTTTACAGTTCGTGTCGGTGGCTCTGACTATAGATTATGGACTGAAAATGCCATAGGAAATTACTGGTCGTTCCTAGCGTTTACCTATGACGAATCTACGGGGACTCAGCGAACATACTTCAATGGTAAAATGGATACCGAGCATCCCCATCCACCCGGACCTATCGACATCGTTGAAGGCCCCCTCCGCATAATTGGAGCAAAGAGTTCATATCTTAATTTCAAAGGCATCATCGACGAAGTTTGCATCTACGACCGAGCGCTACCAGCGGAGGAGATATATCAGATGGCCCATGAAGTAGCGAACGGCGGTTTCGAAACCGGAGACAGCTTGGGATGGGTGACCGGCGGGTCCGGTGACCACGTAGTTACAAGCGAGGACTCCCACAGCGGCTCATACTCCATGCTAATCGGGTATAAGAGCGGTGTCGATGAAGCCAATGTGTGGGACTGGTGCTACCAAACCATCGCGATCCCAGCAACGGCCACAGACGCGGAGTTCTCGTTCTACTATCACATGTTCACCGAAGACTATGAACCATACGACTGGTTTGAAGTTTACGTCAGAGACTCCTTAGGGAACAACCTAGAGCAAGTGTTCTATAAAGCAGGCACTCCCGGGGGAGGCTTTCAAGAGTTCGGGTGGGAACAAGTAACGTGCGACCTCAGCGCCTACGCCGGACAAACCATACAGCTGAACTTCGCCGTCGCCAACTGGCGAGACCAGCACTTCAGAACGTGGTGCTACATAGACGACGTCTACTGCACTGTCTAGTCCACATAATCGGGAGAAATCCCTCATCCCCCCTTTTTTCATTAATTATCTCTTGAACAAACAATCAAAGAACCAGTTAAATGCGTGTATGAATGTACTTCGCAAAACGATTTTGAGAACCCTTTGAAAACAGAAAAAAGGGGATGTCGCGGGGGATATCTCCATGCGCATGTCTATAGAATTTGATAACCTTCGTTGTGTTTGCTTTGATGCATTCTGTCAGCTTTAGCTTACATCAGCTTAGATGAGCTATGCATGATTCTAACGTCTACTCAACTATTTGATGGATAAACAATTCAAGTAGGCTTATTTCGATTCAATAGAAGAATGTTTCTGAAATCTTATAAGCACTATTGATACCTTAATATACATTTGGAGAAAGAGAACCGTTTTTTCAGAGGGTTGTGGGAAAATGGGATTGAAAGCAATTAATGGAATAATGCTAGCACTGTTTCTAGTAAGCATGGTAACTATGCTATTCAACATAGCACCAACAACTGCTAGCCAACCAGTCCATAATATTGATACATTAGAGGATTTTGCAATAATTCAAGCGGCAATAGATGATGCTGATACATTGGACGGGCACACAATTCTGGTTGACGCAGGAACTTATCACGAGCATGTGGTTGTAGATAAGTCTTTGACGCTTATTGGAGAAAACCCAAGCACAACCATTATTGACGGGAATAATACTGGGAGGGTTATCCAAGTATCTGCAGATAATATTACCGTCAGTGGCTTCGCCATACGAAAGAGTGGTGGAGCCATAACAGATGGTGGTATCTTCGTAGCAGGTTATAGCGGCAACAACATAAGTCGCAACATTGTAATAAACAACCTCTACTTTGGAATCCGCCTTATTTATTCCAGCAATAACACGGTTTCTGGTAACAACGTTACTTCAAACCACCTCTGTGGAATACACTTTGACCATTCCTGCAATAACACCCTTACTGGTAATAACGTTTCCTCGAACGATGTTAATGGAATATACCTCGGGTATTCCAGCAATAACAACCTTACTGATAACATCGTCTCAACCAACACGAATGGAATCACGCTCAGCAATTCCAGCTATAACACGGTTTCTGGTAACAACATTTCCTCTAACTACTATGGAATCCGCCTCTATGGTTCCAGCAACAACAAGATTTTCCACAACAACTTAATCAACAACATATACCAAGTCACCATTCAATCGCATTACAATGCTTGGGATGATGGTTATCCTTCTGGTGGTAACTATTGGAGTGACCATGCTTGCACTGGTAATCCAAGTGGTGGCTCACAGCCATACGTTATAGATGCCAATAATACAGACCATTATCCATTCCAAGACCCAGACGGTTGGTTACTTTCCTCTACTCCAGTTGGTGGCATCTCCATTCCAGTAAACAAACTCAGCCTGTTAGCTCCCTACATCGGATTAACAGTACTGTTAGCTGTAGCTATTGTAGCAGTGGTCTATGTTAAGAAAAGAAAGAGACACAAAAACTAGCTCTTAAACAAACAATCAAAAACCAGTAGAATGCTGCAGCGATTTGTTAAGAAGTCTATTTGTGCGATCAATTAAACGATAAGTAAAACAACCCCTAAGAAACAGAAAAAAGAGGGGGGTTTGCGGGGAGGAGTGTCGGGAGATATCTCCACGCTATGGAGGGTTTAGGCGAATCCCCATTCTTTTTGGACGAATCCCTATACTCCCGATACATGCACGGGATACCTAACGTTATGAAGTTGTTGATGCTTTAACATTCTTAGGGCCTTGAGGATGACTTCTGTTTTTGGGTTTTCGCGGTTCAACTTGATCATTCTCAAGCGACCGTAATATTTAATCTCAACGATGTTTTCTTGTTGTAGGATTTTGAGGTTTCTATCGACTTGAGTGTAGGTGCTATTAACCTTGCGTATAAGATCCATCATACGCGTCTGGCCGACGCTTGCCAAAGTTGCAATAATCTTCTGCCTACACGATGAAGCCACCAGTCGCCCCAAGTCCAAGGCCTATCCCTCAGAAGTGTTGCCCAAAATCATCTTATATGCATGGCGAAAAAGCTGACAAGGGAGAGGGAGAGAGAACACTGAAACTAAAAATGCGAATATTTGTTTCACTCATCTCTACATTTCTGAAACATTTCGTTAATGTTTTAAAGACAATTGTTGACTCAATTACGGAGCGCCGAGGAGGGGCGCAATGAAACAAATACCCAACTGAAAAAAGGAGGAAAGAAAAATGACTACCGATAAAATGTCTAAGAGAACTGTTCTGTGGAGTTTCTTTCTAATTTTCTTGTTGTCAGCAGCTCTTGTAACAACGTTGATGACATCGATTTCAGCGAGCCCTCCAACTCATGATGTGGCTGTCACCAAAATCGCACTTTCGTACAACACTACGGTGGTGTTTCCCACTTGGGAGAGCCCCCTAAACATCAGCGTCACGGTTAAAAACAATGGGTCGTTCAAAGAGACCTTCAACCTTACCGCCTACTACTACAATGAAACACAGTGGAATTCAATTCAAACAAAAACCGTGGAAGATCTGGCCAAGGGAACCGAGAGAAACGAGACATCCACCTGGGATTGCCGAAATCTGCCCGGATATCCCGATGACCCAGATCTGGCGTGGCCATATCCCGTTTACGAGATTAAAGCAAACGCAACTCTAGCCAACGATGCTAACCCAGACGACAACGAACTTATCAACGGCGATGTGACGGTTCAGTGGCCAGGAGACTGCAACGGCGACGGACACGTAAACGACGACGACATGACAATAATTCAGGACGCAATGTTTACTCAGTT
>SMTZ1_10016591_pt1 | contig 10026 bp, 6 predicted proteins | sample DeeMarSWOR136_30_FD_25667 | JGI IMG/M metagenome (IMG submission 25667)
ACCGGATACTTGCCGGCCAAATCGGTGCACGGGCTGCATACTGTAAGCATACCGAAAACACAAATAAAAGTGACGCCCGAATGAAGCCGAACGCATACCACACGAACACCTTCAAAAAAAGGAAACCCCCAAAAGACCAACGCAATCTTCTGAAGGTTCAATCACGAAACCTCTAACACCAGGGATGATCGGACCACGGTAGCGGGTACGATCGATCCCTTTGTTGGAGAATTATCCAATTAAGTGACTATTCTCTCTGTTAAAGAGGCCTATCAAACGACCTGTGACCATTAATGAATACATTCCTAAGAAGAAGCTGATGAACCAGCCCAAGAATGGGATGTTGCTCAAAACAGTATTCAGAAGACTATTAATTATAGATAATCCCCCAAGTACCAACACAAGAACAAGATATTGAGGAAGGCAACGGATAATTAAAGGCACCGTTGTCGCCCAAAAAGCTGACCTCATAGTGCCACATATTGCTACGCATAGGATTGACATGGGGAAATGAACAAAACCCAAAAGGAGAAGGACGATTGATAGGGGCCCTTCCTCTTCAGACATAAAAGACACCCCAGCATAAGGCCCGAATGAGAAAAAGGACGCAGATAGCATACACAGCCAAGGCACAACAAGATCACTAAAGAAGTCCTGAAAATCAGGCCAATCGCAAGCCTCATCGTGGCCGCATGCAGTAGCATTGATTACCTTAAACATGTAAGCTGAAAAGAAACCGGATGCTCCAATGCCAAGAATTAAACCCAGCACAGGCACATATGCTCCTACAGACAACAACAAGGATAGTATTGCCCCAATGACAAGTATATACTTGCCTGTGCCTTTTAATGGATACGCTAATGCATCACCTATCATACTGATTCTCTAACGCTCGGCATGAGCTGCGAGCGTTGGACCGTCGGCTCGGTGCCGCTGTTCGGCGAGGTTACGCCCACTTCTGCAATTCTATGATGTTTCCCTCGGGGTCGGTCAGATAGACGAACGTGATCCTACCGGCACCGGGGATCTCCACAGTGACCAGGTCGCCAACGCGCGCACCACCTGCTGCGATAACCGCGTCTCTGGCTGCTTCGACGTCGTCGACCTCGAAGGCAAGATGCGCAAGGCCTGGACGATTGATTGCTGTTTCCGCCCGCTTTTGTGCTCTATTGTACTGGAATATCTCAAGGGTGGGCCCGTCATCGCCATAACCCGGCAGGCGCAAATGAATGCCAGAGACCTCGGCACCGGGCACGCCTGTGCATCGTTCGACCCACTCTCCGGTACTGGCTCTCTCCGGGAGGACTGGAACGCAGCCAAAAATCCGCTGGTAGAACTCAGCAAGCTTTCGCCACTCCTGGGCAACGATGTTCGTGTGTTTGTATTTGGCTTTGATCATGCTCTTGCCCAACATTTAGGATCACTTGCGACTATGGAGCGGCAGCGGAATAGTCGTTAAGTGTATCCTCTGGTTCGACATTTCTTTTTCCTCAATAGAACATATAAGGCAATTCACAACCCGAAATGAATTTCCCGGAATCAGAACACAACATTGTTACCCCTTCAGCAATGTCTTGTGGGGTCGTATTCTTCCGGTCCTGCCACTTTGAACCGTGTTCGCAAAGTTCTATGGCATCCTTCAAACTGGATACTTCCTCAACTGGACCAGGTGCAATTACATTGATTGTTACCCCGTTTTTCCAGGCATCATTTTGGGCAAGAAGCAACGCGTTAGTCCGTGCTGCTTTTCCTGAATTATAAGCATATGCAGGAGACGGTTTTGTGGAAAGCAGAGAAATGCCCACAATCCTTCCCCATTTTCGCTCATACATACCAGGCAAAACCAAAGGCATGAGATTGTAAACTGGAGCAAGCTCTTTCTGGGCATCATCTAAGGCCGCTTGTGAATCGAGTTTGTCTATGCTTTCTGGATGCCATCCCCCGCCTGGCCCAATGATACAGATATCAATCTTACTGAATTCCCTAATTCCAGCCTCAACTAATGCCTGACATTGTTCTCCATCCGTAATATCTGCCTGTAAGGCAATCGCATTACCTCTCTGGCTCTCAATATGTTTGACTATCGAATGTGCACTATCTGCACTCGTCAGATAATTCACCACCACCTTTGCACCTTCCCGAGCAAAGGTGAGGGCAATGCTACGCCCCATGCCATTACCTGCTGCACCAGTTACAATTGCGACTTTGTCTTGGCACATCATCATTTGTTTTTCCTCCTGTCGAACGATAGAATTCAGGCGCGCGAGAGCGTTGCCTGGAATGAATTGTTAGCCAGGCTTTCGATATTGCCGCGGTCAGTACTGAACTCGGCAATTGGGGAGACCCCTTCTAATTCGCTGTATCCCGTTTTCTGTAATGGCCGTGTTTCTCAGGTCTAAACGTAACAAGTGCCTGAGTTTTAACAAATAGGAAATGCTCTCGTCAGTTATGTTTGTTCCACTTAGGGTTAAATCCTTTAATGAGATTACTTCGGCAAGATGAATGACACCAATATCCGTTATTCTCGTGCTTGTGAGATCCAGTCTTTCCAGCTTGCTCAAACCAATAAGACTGGCAAGATCCCAGTCGCGGATATCAGTACCAGCCAAAAGCAGCCAATGCAGATCATTCATACGAGACACAACAGGAAGATCTATATTTGTACGCTGAACGACAAGTGCTTGAAGATCCTGCGGTCTTAATGCGGCAAGAGACAAAAAATCAATATCATCGGTTCTCTCGGTCATGTCGAGCAAAAGGGCCTTGCTTGGAGGCACGACAACGTAGCTTTTCGCATCACACAGAGGCTGCCATGGCTTAAATGAGAGCCAGGATGTATTATCATCCCTTATGTGTAGAGAGCCCAGTGATTTATTGGCAGGAAAACGCACAACTCGTCCACCGCCGGCGTCTGGTTCCTTCTCTTTTGGCCAAAGCGTCTTGGTAGATGATTTAGGTGTTTTATCAAGATACTCCTGCAGAAGAAATTTCATTTGCAGGAGATCGTCATCTTCGAATGAAATGACACTAATTGATCCAGTAGTCGCCTGAGCATTATAGATCAAGCTGCGAAAATCGGATGTGCCTCCACGACCATGGGCTTTCACATCTAACGTATCTTGGATGTCTTTCTGTAATTCGGCGATAACCTTATTCATAAAATCTAAGTGCCGTTGCGGTTTTACGAGATTGGCCCCCTTTTTTGCTATGCCAAATCCAATATGTTTTTGTATAAACTTCTCCCCGTAGAACTTTCCTGAAGATTTATTGCCTTTAGGTTCCAGGTTCTTTACACCACATGCCGCTGTCACGACACTCCACAAATACTCTTGGTCAAACGTCTGAAAGTAGGTCGAGCCCTCTTTCGCTGGCCCTGAAGAAGCGTAGGAGACTGTCGAGTGTCCAAGGTCTACGATGATAATGCTACAGAACATGAGAGCCAGCGTCGGCCAGCTATTGGGCAACGGACGCAAGGGATTCCCTTTCCTGGCCAGGTTCTTTATTTTTTCGATTCCTATCCTCAAGTCTGACCAGCGCCAAGTGCTTTTCTTACGTAAATATCCAACAGATCGTTTTTCTCGAGTCAGGTTCATTAATTGCCTCCTTTCGTGGCTAACGGCGCACCTGACCGGCGCTGGAAGGACGCCGTCTTCGGCGGCCTTTCAGCGTACGTGTCCAGGTGCTGGTTTGGTGCTCTTCATTCCCCCTTCACATCGAGAAGAATCTTCTGACAGGTTTCACACTTGTGACCGTCGGCAAACGGGCGCACGGTGAATCTCTGGCGCAGACTGCGACTGTCCACTGGCTCCGCACCGATGGCCCAGATTCCGAAAAATAGGCGCTTCGACTTTGGCAACCACTTGTGCGCGTATTGTGACCCGTAGAGCCTGCCGGGCACCATGGTGCTTCCGCAAATCGGACACTTCATCTCATTCATCATCTACTCACCGAACTATGTATATATGGTTTCCAGATAAAAACCCACAAGCACCCGACTGTCCGCATAACACCTCTTCGCCCAAAGTCCATAAGTAATCCCTTGGAAACGACTTAGGCCAGTTCTCCTTCTTATTAGGGGTCTTATATGGTTTCCGTATAACATCCCAAGCCTCTCGTCGCTCAAAGGGAACCTATCGGACTTCGAACACCTTGGCTTCTGCTTTGCAGAACATGCGTATAGATCATGTCGTTATCTCAGACTCCGTCCCCCTCGGCGTCCTGCAAACGGCGAGCACGCCCGAGAACCTTCACTCCTGGCTCCAAAAGTCAGAGTGTCACCGCTACGGGAAATCTACACTCCAAGAGCCAGACTTTCAAGGGAAAAAGCGTGTAAGAACGTGCAATATCAGGTCCACGGGCAGGGCACAACTGCCGGGCCAACTGCTTCGCTCTGAGCAACAACTCGATTTACGCGGCAACACTGACGCTCAGGGCAGACGCCGCAACACTCTTCCAACGCTAAAGTCCAAAATACAATACTTTAGCTCACCGTGAGCTCCATCGAGATATACTTGTCCGCGAGGGCTTGCCATGATAAGATTGTCGAAGCAAAAACTGAACGACTGCGGGTTACTTGAGCCTGGAAGGCTGCTGTTACGGCGTTCTTCTCTTATTGTTATTTACCATGGCCTATGTAGAAGTCTGGAAAAGCGGAAAAATGGTTACGCGTCGCCGCGTAGATGAGCAGAAGGCGCGGAAGGGATGCAGGATTCGTATAGGCTCGGCCGGCGAAGTGCGTGTAGCCGTAGGTCAATCGGAAAAGCTCGGTAAATTTGAAGTCCGCATGTTCGGCGGAGAACCACCCATAGCGGACCACCGAATCGCAGAGACTGTATCCAAGCCAGCTGATGATGATCAAAGCCTCCCATCCGCTTCGGTGACCGCTACAGATCGTCGTGCCAGCCAGATGGATAGATATCCCGATATCGAAGGATACAAGATCATCGAACCTCTGGGCGAAGGCGGCATGGGAATGGTCTGGCGTGCCGAGCAGTTGAGCACGCGACGGCAGGTGGCCCTGAAACTTATGGTCTCTCACAGGATCGAATCCCCAAAAGCGCAAGCTCGTTTTCAGCGTGAAGTAGAGCTAACCGCCCGGCTGGATCATCCCAACATCGCCCGTATTTATGACAGTGGCCTGCATCGCGGCATGTATTACTATGCCATGGAACTGATTGACGGCGTACCTCTGGACCGGTACGTCAAGAGCAAAGCCTTGTCACAGAATCAGATCCTGGTTCTCATGCGGACGGTCTGCCAGGCTGTTCTATGTGCCCATCTGCGCGGCGTAATACATCGTGACCTCAAGCCGTCAAACATCATGGTCAGTTCGGACGGTCAGCCCCATGTGCTTGACTTCGGGCTGGCCAAGGCCCTATTGGAGCAAGATGACGCTCTGACTATCTCCGTCGAGGGCCAGATCGCCGGCACTCCCGCCTATATGTCGCCGGAACAGGCGGCCGGTCGTCACAGCCAGACCGACACGCGCACAGACGTTTTCAGCCTGGCGGTGATTCTGTACGAACTGCTGACCGGAGAGTCACCTCATGATCGATCCGGGTCCATGTTTGATGTGCTGCGTCGCATTATGGAAGGTCAGATACGGCGTCCCCGCGAGATTGACAAAACCATAGATTGTGAGCTGGAGGCGCTTTTACTAAAGGCGCTGGCACAAAATCCGGACGACCGCTACGCCTCGGCTGGTGCATTAGCGAAGGACATCGGCAATTATCTCGATGGCGAGCCGCTGGATGCCCGGGTTCCTACGGTCCTGTATTTCCTTCGCAAGAAGGCCCGTAAATATCGATTGCAAGTCGGTATCGCGATAGCCGTGCTGGCAGCTATGCTGTTTGCTTATACGGCGATCGTTGGAGAGCAGGCCAAACGAAAAGCGGCGGAGCAAGAAATCCATATCCAGGCTCGAAAAGGCCAGTTGGCTGATGCGAAGCTAAAATGGGCCGATCTGGAACTGAAGGTCCTGGGCCAAAATGAGGAGGAAGCCCGGGCTGCTCTGCGCGTCCTTCGGGATGAGTATCTGGCCAGCCAGCAGAATATTGTGGAACTTGAACAGAAAGTGGATCAGAAAACGACCGCCGTACCGACCAAACGAGTCAATCTGAAACACGGAGCGCCTTTGGCGCCAACCGCATTGGTCAGCCAGCCCGCTTTGCCCAGAGGCGTCCAATCCTGGACGCTCGAGACACTCGGACATCGAGGAAGTATCAGTAAGGTCACCTACAGCCCGAACGGGCGCTGGTTGGCTTCAGGCAGCATTGATGGGACGATCCGGCTGTGGGGCTCGGAATCAGGGCAGTTGGAACGTGTCCTCGTAGGCTCTCCGGGTGCCGTTACCGATCTGTCCTGGTCTTCGGACAGCAAGGGTCTAATGTCGATTAGTCAGGACACCGATAATCTGATTCGCTTATGGGATGCCGAATCAGGGAAAATGCAACGGGCCTTTCCGTTAGGTGAGACCTCGATCAGATGTGTCGCGTGGTCTCCCGATGGCAGATTTCTGGCCTCAAGTTCACGTGAAGGTCAGGGTGAGGTGGCGCTTTGGCACACCGAGACCGGACAGTCCGTCCGGGTCCTCAAGAACCACACCGATACGGTCTGTTCAATTGCTTGGTCACCGGACGGTCGCATACTGGCCACGGGCGGGGCAGACAGGACTGTCAAACTGTGGGATCCCACGACCGGTCGGGTCTTGCGGACCTTTGACGAAGTCCCGGATGAAGTCCATTCCTTAGCCTGGTCGCCGGATAAACGTACCCTTGCCATCGCCGGCCGAGGTTCATCCACCGGTGATTTTGAGGCCCTGAGGCTATGGAACACCGTATCGGGAGAGGTTTTATCATCCCTGAGGATGCAAGCAGAGGGGCCTGTTCACATCACCGGCAACTTGGCCTGGACGCCGGATGGAAGCACACTCGCTTGTACCATCAATGAAAGGATTAGAATTTGGGACATCCGGTCAGGAAGGCTCAAGCCCTTCTCTCCTGGCAGAGTTGGTGCCTTAACATGGTCTTCTGATGGAATGGTCTTAGCCTTTGGAAATCGAGATGGTGAAATACTTTTTTGGGATACAGTATCCGGCCAACCGAGGCGCAGCTATGTATCTCATTCGTGTGGATCAGTGAGTTCGGTAACTTTTTCGCCGGACGGCGAGTTCTTAGCTACAGCCGGCAAACTCGGAACTGTATGCCTTTGGGACGCCCGCAGATGGCAGCATCAACAAAACACTCTTGTGATCTTGGACCCGCAAACCGGTACCGTACTGGACGCTATTCAGGAAAGCCGGCAGCCAACAGCATCTGTCGCCTGGTCGCCCGACGGCCGGCTCTTGGCGACGGGCCACATCGGTGGTGAAGTTCAGCTTTGGGATACAAAGTCCAGGCCTTACAAGTCACTGTCGAGATTCAATGCTCATACGGGGCGCGTAAACGCCCTCGCATGGGCGCCGGATGGCAATAGCCTGCTTTCAGCCGGCGAGACTGCGATCAAACAATGGCAGCCTGAAACCGGCAAACAGCTACGCAGTTTCGAAGGCAGTAGAGACACGGTCTTCTGCCTGGCCTGGTCGCCTGATGGAAAGACTTTTGCCTCGTGCGGCAAGGCTCCGGCTATTCGACTGTGGGACGTCCAATTCGCTTCAGCAAGGCGTATTTTGAAAGAAAACTCGAGCACATCAGGTGGTGAGGCGATGTACAGTAATTCCATCGCCTGGTCACCGGATGGCGCGGCCTTGGCTTGCCGCGAATCAAATGGAGATATCCTGGTATGGAATCCAAGTTCGGGTAAGTTATTGCACAGTTTTGAAGCTTGTAGCGGCCCCGTAAGCACTTTGGCCTGGTCACCCGATGGCCGGCTCTTGGTTTGTGGCGGAAATGATGGTACAGCCCGAGTTTGGGACGTTAAGAACAACTATCAGTCGTACGCAGTTCTGGTACCCTTATGGCGTTCGGGCGGACCCGGCATCGCCATCAATCCGCAAGGCGATTACCGAGGTCCGCCGGGGGCCGAGGAGCATGTAATTTATGTAGCCCAGACCGATAGAGGTCAGGAACTACTGACTCCAAAAGCATTCGCGAACCGGTACGGCTGGGTAAACGAACCCTGGCAGGTGGGATTGCACACGGCCGGTGCAGAGAAAGTGGAGAGAATCTATGTAAGGGTGGATGCAGAAGGGCCGTACGACGGCAACAGTTGGGATACGGCATTCAATGACCTGCAGGACGCCTTGAACGCCGCCCAGCCCGACACTGAAATATGGGTAGCGGCGGGCCTTTACAAGTCTGATAGAGGGACAGGAATACGGCAGGCAAGCTTCCGCTTGAAAGACGGTGTATCTATTCTTGGCGGATTTTCCGGCACAGAGACCAGCCGCTACCAGCGCGACCCGAACAATAATGAAACCATCCTCAGCGGCGATCTCAAAGGCGATGATGGCCCCGACTTTGCTAACAGCCACGAGAACAGTTACCACGTCGTAACCGCCGAAGGATCCGTTAAGAATGCTGTCCTTGATGGCTTTACTATCAGCGGCGGCAATGCCAACGGCCCGCAAGAGGATGGTCATAAGTACGGTGGTGGGATGTACAATAACGGTGGCCATTGTGCGCTTGTCAACTGCAACTTCATCGGCAATAGGTCAGATCTCGATGGGGGTGGGGTATCGAGTTGGGGCAGTCTGGCAATCAGCAACTGCACGTTCAGCGACAACTTAGCGCGGGGAAAAGGCGGCGGGCTATGGTGTAGCGGTAACGACACTTCCGTATTGACTAACTGCATTTTCACCGGCAACAAGGCTCACGCGCACGGGGGAGGGGTAGACCACCGTGGGCAAGCGGGAGCCATATTCATTCGCTGTAGATTCGTAGGGAATTCCGCTCCGGACGCCGGTGGATTACACACGCAATCATCCTTCTACACGGAGCCAATTCTGATAAATTGTGCGTTCTACGCGAACGTGGCATCCGAGGTTGGTGGCGGCATGATCAACCGGGGCTCCAGCCCAATGCTCGTAAACTGCACCTTTATCGGAAACAGTGCAGGTGGTTACGCGGGTGCAATGCATAACCTTCAGAAAGCCTCCCCTGTGCTCAGCAACTGCACGTTTGTTGGAAATAGCGCACATGGTAACTCGGGTGGTATATTCAACGGCGACGACTGCCGCCCCGTAATTACCAACTGCGTTTTTTGGGGAAACACATTCGCCGCGGACAACGTAGAAGCCGCGCAAATCAACGGTGGCGGACTCATCAATCACTGCTGCATCCAGGGCTGGAGCGGCAAGCTCGGCGGGGTAGGAAATTTCGGAGATGACCCGCGGTTTGTCGATCCCGATGGGCTGGATGACAAATTCGGCACCGAGGATGATGACCTGCGCCTGCGCCCCAATTCGCCCTGCATCAACGCCGGAGACAATTCCGCTCTGCCTGCCGATTCATCCGATCTCGATGGTGACGGCGACACGCAAGAGCTGGTGCCATTCGATATCGAAGGCAAATCCCGCGTTCTTGACGGTACTGTCGACATTGGCGCGTACGAGGGCGGCTGAACCTGCTTTATGCTTGTTAGGGAACCTCCGCCCGACAGCGTGATCCTTCGGTCACGGCTTACTCTTGCGACAAAGCTTACAGGCCTTTGTGAAGAGTCTCACCAGCTCGGCCGGCATCCACGGCTTTTAGCCAGGTTGCCAAACGAGGCTCTGAGCGATCCATAGGAATGTGTCGTGATCTTCACATCGTGAAATGTCAAAGCATTTGCAATCGCGGCGAAATAAATAGCTATGGCTACGGCATGTCTGGCCTTGGAACTCTTTCGAGAAGCCATCCTTTTCGCATATCGTCGGATACTCCTGATCGTATCGAGGTCTGATTTCGGGTCCGTCAGGACATCGCCCAAGGTCTTCCCTCCATGAGCTATTAGGTCATCGCGCAATCGACCGATGATGGCTGGCAGCTCGTCAGTCACCGCGGTCTCGAATGGCAACGTTCCCGCCAGATGGGCCTGGATAAGGTCGGA
>SMTZ1_10008890_pt1 | contig 10025 bp, 8 predicted proteins | sample DeeMarSWOR136_30_FD_25667 | JGI IMG/M metagenome (IMG submission 25667)
TGGACACACTCAAAAAGGGGTATCAGTCCTTGGTGGCTCGGTTTCGGGAGGCGGGGATCACGGGGGAGAAGGCTCACGAAGACGCCCGTTTCGTCCTTCCCCAAGCCACCGAGACCAAGATTGTGGTCACGATGAACTGCAGGGAATTGCTCCATTTCTTCAGTCAGCGATGCTGTAATCGAGCTCAGTGGGAGATCCGAGCGTTGGCCAACAAGATGCTGGAGATATGCCGTGAGCAGCTGCCAGCAGTATTCGAAAATGCAGGCGCGAAATGTGAGCGTCTGGGATACTGTTCAGAAGGCAGGTTTTCCTGCGGTAAGTTCCCGACGAAAGAGGAACTGCTCAGCAAAGGGGAAGCTAAAGGCTAGGGAGTGCAATCCTCTACTGTTGCATGACTGCCGCTTTGCGTTTCTTGAAGCTCCTGCGTTCTGCGGCGGTCAGAGCTCCTTCCTCTACAGTAACTCCGAGGGCGCTCTCCAGAGCACTGATAACTGTCTGCCGAAATTCTTCAGTTCTCGGCACTCTCCCAATTTCCTCCTGGATCGAACGTAACGGCTCCAGAACCTTATCTCGCATCTCCGGGGGAACCCATATAACGGAGAAGAAGTCTGTTGGGTCGAAGGGGGCAAGGAAGCAGATCATGTTCAGGATATACAGATCGTGAATCTCGGAGAAGTAAAAAGCGGCTACTTTGCGACTCCCAACACGCAGACTTCCCCGATGCTTGTACCATACGTCGCGAAGGCCTAGCGTTCGTAACGCATCCGCCAGAGCATCCCCTACAGTCCGATACGCCTGATCCAGGGTGCCGAACAGGTCACGGGCAAGAACGCCCTGCAGGAAAATCGTGGATTGAGGGTGCGCAAACGTGAGACTCCGTTCACCGGTGGTGATGAGGTGTTCCAGACAGGGGAGCGCCGGTTTGATTTCGTTGATAAGCGGGATGGCGGCGGTTGAGGTGATAATGGTCTTTGCACCGCAGTCCCGGAGGATGTAAAGAAGCTCTCCGCCCTTGTACAGCGTATTTACCGGGACAGCCACGGCGCGCAACTTCTGACATGCGAAAAACGAGTAGACGAACTCTGGAGTGTTGGGAAGCATGATAGCCACCCGGTCACCTCGGTGGATGCCGAGATCCTGCAAACCATTAGCTAGCCGGTTGACAGACCGATTGAGCTCCGCAAAGGTAATGACGCGCTTATCATAGATGAGGGCGGCTCTTCGGGGCCATTCTACGGCCCTTTTCTCGAGCAAAACTGCTAAATTCATTCTTTTTCTATGGTGCTGAGATCCTTGTATCCTGGTCGTAATGCTTTGCGCAGCACCTTGCCGGTCACCGTCTTGGGCAGGCTCTCTCTAAGCTCGATCCCGTCGGGGATCTTGTAGGAGGCCAGTCTCATGCGGCAGAAGTTGATAATCTCGCGCGGGGTAACATGCACGTCCTCAACGGGAACAATACAGGCCTTGATGGCTTCTTCTCTGCCCTCTTTTTCTTTGTAGCCGACGACGGCAGCCTCTCGGACCTTCGGGTGAGTGCACAAAATCATCTCTATCTCGCCAGGGGAGACATTGAAACCCCCTTTTACGATGAGATCCTTCTTTCTGTCAGTGATGAAGAGATAGCCCTGCTCGTCCTGATGGCCGATGTCGCCGGTGCGAAACCATCCGTCGACGAAAGCCTCCTCTGTCTCCTGTGGGAGATTGTAGTACCCGTGCGTCACGATATCGCCTTTCACCAAGATTTCCCCCGGCGTATGGGGGTCCACGGCCTGCCCCCGGTCATCGGCAATCTTTATCTGGACCCCCTTGATAGGTACCCCCACGGAACCCGGTTTTGTGGCGTCAGGAGGGTTGACCGTGACAGCAGCCGTTGTTTCGGTAAGACCGTACCCTTCCATAATGCCCACCCCAAAGGTATTCTTGAACGCGTGGATTACCTTGGTAGGCAAGGGTGCTGCTCCGGATACGCAGGCCTTGAGCGTTTGACAGGCAATAGGTGACCGTTTAGCGGCCAGCAACAGGTGGTGGTATTGGGTCGGAATGGCCATAACTACGGAAATCCGGTCTTCAACCAGACGTCTTAAAAACTGACGGGGAGCATACTGGGGGATCAAGACCGTGCTAGAGCCGCGCACAAGGGGGATTATCAGGCCTGCAGCCAGGCCATAGATATGAAAAAAAGGGACAAGGCTGGCGAATCGCTCTTCCTGGCCGGCAGGCAGTATGGGGGAGGTGGCCTCGCACTGGGCCAGGAAATTGGCATGAGACAGTATCGTCCCTTTGGGATTTGCCGCAGTGCCCGAGGTGTAGATAAGCGCCGAGGTCTCATCTGGGAGGGCGTCCACAGCGGTGAATCGGTCAGAGGCCCTGCTCATCAATTCATCCAGCGCAATGGTTTCTGCTGGGCGGGGACCTCTCGTTCCCCGCTTGGGAAGCACGGCGATCTGTATTTTTTCCTTTTTGGCTCGGTCTCTGTCCACGACGATGTCGGCACCAGCGAGAACTCCCCTCTTTGCAACACGTTGGATGATGATGGTTTCGGCGCTGGGCCGCAAGAAGGGAATGTAGCGTGCAAGTAGCCTGACTGTTGCCACAGCGGCTGGCAGGGCGTAGAGATCTGCCACGCTTCCCTTGATATTAGATATGAGTCTCCACGTCATGCAGGTTCCCAGCATGAGGAGGCTTGATGACTGCCAGAGAACGTTCTCTGTGTCGTGTGTGGTTTAAGAGAGAAGGTGTTGGGCGGTAACAACATGAGAGGCAGCGGTAGCTCACGATGATCCTCGTGCCTGCAGCATCGTACTGAGTCCCATTAAACAGGGGCCTCCCGTGATTGTCAAGGTGAACCAGGAGAAAGCTTCATGAGTTTCAGCCTGAATATTTTTGTAACCCATTAATTGTAAAGGAAATTTTGTTTTTCGTAAGTGACCACCCTTGTCCCTTCGCTTCAATGCTTTCGAAGTGACCTTAGGGGAAAGGCGAGGTTTTCCTCTTACGTTCGGCTGCCCTTGTTATGTCTTACAGGTAACGTGGCAGATCCCTGTGGGGGTCTCGACCGCAAAGGGGAAATAGCGCCTCTTAAGCCAGAATGCCACGTTTACGAGGCTGATGAGTACGGGTACTTCTATCAGAGGGCCGATCACTGCGGTAAAGGCCTGGCCTGAGTCGATGCCAAAGACGGCGACCGCCACGGCAATGGCCAGTTCGAAATTGTTGGAGGCAGCGGTGAAGCTGAGGGTCGTAGATTGCTCGTAAGTAGCCCCGACTTTCATGGATAGAAAGAACGACACGAAGAACATCAGGATAAAGTAAACACAGAGAGGGATGGCAACGCGAATGACGTCGACGGGAAGTTGGACAATGAACTCTCCCTTGAGAGAGAACATGACCAGAATCGTGAACAGCAGGGCAATGAGCGTTATGGGACTGATCTTCGGAACAAACTTTTCCTCGTACCACTGTCTGCCTTTGGTTTTCAAGCCGATGAGTCGGGAAAGGACGCCAGCAATGAAGGGGACGCCCAGATAGATGAAGACACTCTCAGCAATCTGCCGCATGGAGACATTGACGACGGTCCCTTTCAGGCCCAGCCATTGCGGCACGACCGTGATGAAGATGTACGCGTAGAGCGAATAAAAGAGGACCTGAAAAATGGAGTTGAAAGCTACGAGACCGGCACAGTATTCGCGGTCGCCGGCGGCCAGATCGTTCCAGACGATGACCATCGCGATGCACCGGGCTAGACCCATCAGGATCAGCCCGACCATGTACTCATGGTGTCCAGAAAGAAAGGAGATTGCCAGAAGAAACATCAGTATGGGGCCGATAGCCCAGTTTTGAATCAGCGAAAGGGCCAGAACTTTCGCGTTTCGGAAGACATGTCCCAACTGTTCATATTTGACCTTGGCAAGAGGCGGGTACATCATCAGGATCAATCCGATGGCGATGGGGATGTTTGTGGTCCCCACCTGAAAATGGTTGATCAGGTCTCGGACGCCAGGATACAGATAGCCGCATGTTACCCCGACAGCCATGCCGAGAAAAATCCACAACGTCAGAAAGCGATCCAGAAAGGAAAGATGTCGATTGTGGGCGTTCATAGTCAGCCTCCTGCTAACAGATTACCACACGGCAGCCACGCATCGAGGGCGCGTCAAGACAGGGGCACCGGGTGTGGGCCAACCCGACGATGCAAAATACAGGATCCGAAGCATCTGAACATGGCAATGGATGGACGCCTATGGTCGGATCCAGGAGAGGATTTTCCGGGCCTGGGGCCCGAAGTATGTAAGAACAGCAGTCTGGGAGACAAACACCGCTATTGCGCCGGCAATAAAAAAAGCAGGAAGCAGGCAGGTGAGGATGTGGTGCCGGGCGTACTCCTGCAGCATGAGGAAGGCCTCCAGGCCGGCGCCGCGCACGATGTGCGAGGAGAAGGGGATATAGTAGGCTGCGAGAAAAATGGCGGCGATGAGGAGAAGTTTCGTTCTTTCGTTCATGACTGAAGATGGTCACGGTACCGATACGAATACATGGCCAGGGAACAAGGGCTACGCGATGATCACGGCAGAATGGTCCTCTTCAACCTCCCGATGGAGAATGGTTTCTGTACGTTCGAGGATCTCGAACACCTCAGGATTTTTGATCCAGTAGATAATCCGAAGCCCGTCCTTGCGGCAATCGAGAATGCCTGCGCGTCTCATCATATTGAGATGCTTTGAGACATTCGCTTGCTCCTGGTTCAGGGCGGGGTAAATCTCACAAACACAGCGCTCACCGTCCTTGAGAAGATGCAGGATTCTCAGGCGTGTGGGTTGCGCGAATGCTTTGAGTATTTCTGCTTTTCTCTGAAAATACCGTTCGTTCGATGGCATAGTTGACTATATTCCCATATAGGAATATAATCCCTCACCGGTCCCGGTGTCAAGCGCTTTCTTCCTGGAGTTTGCTGAGTTTTGGGCTGAGTAGTTTTGTAACCTAGTGATTGTAAAGCGAATGTTGTTTTTGGTAAGTGACCACCCTTATCCCTTCGCTTCAGTGGTTTCGAAGAGACCCTTTCGGGATGCCCAGGCGGGGAATACTTGCCCCTTCCCCGCTCTAAAGGCGGGGTTTTCCCCTTACGTTCGGCTGAGCTCGCGTCGAAGCCTGCTCACCCTCGATAGGTACGCCACTTCTGCAGCAGATTTCGCTCAAGGACAACGGTGGTCCACGGAAAGTGCGGCAACTCTAGCTTTGTTCTGGTTGCACTCCAGTGCAACCGTGCCGTGGTGGCGGAATGGAGAGGATCAGTAACAGATGGTCGTGGGGACAAGCGGCTGAGACGAGCCGGGTGGGTCGGAGCTGCAGAGGATCTCAATTGCCATCTGCTTTGTTTGTAGCTGTGTCTGAAGAGCACGCGGGGAGAGGGAGTGGAGCCGATGCCGGCGCTTGACAAAGAAAGGAAGAGTATGATTGAATAAGAGAATTTTGGAATTGTTGCGTTTGCAGTGGGGGAGCGGGTGCGATGAAGAGAACCTATCAACCGAGCAATATCAGCAGAAAGCGGACACATGGATTCTTGAAGAGAATGAGTACGAAACAGGGACGGACGATAATAAAAAGGCGCCGGGCAAAAGGGAGGCACAGACTGGCGGTATAGCGATGGCCCAGCCGAGCAAAGGGGAGGGCCTTTGTAGAGACGAGAGGCTGCGATACAAAAAAGATTTTGAACGTGTTTTCAAAGAGGGTGCACGTCGGGATACGAAGCATTTTGTAGTTATTTCGAGAAAAAACGATTTGGGTTTTTCGCGTATTGGGGCAGTAGCCAGAAAAAGAATAGGGAAGGCGGTTCAGCGGAACAGGGTAAAGAGGTTGATACGAGAGTTCTTTCGGAGATATAAGTATGCACTCCCGGCCAGCACAGATTACATCATACTGGGTAAGGACGGTGCTGTCGAATTGCACTTCGCGCACGTGGTTGAGGAATTGAAGGTCCTTGCTAATGTGGGGAAGCACGGTGAAAGCCGGGACGGAGAAGGTACGCGCTGAAAAGCGCATTTGGATACGTTTGGCGCTAGGCGTAATCAGGTCATATCAACTACTCCTTTCGCCCATATTGGGCCCCTCGTGCCGTTTCTACCCGTCCTGCTCCAGCTATGCCATGGAAGCGATTAGCGGGTATGGATTATTGCGAGGGACCATGCTCTCCATTAAGAGAATTCTCAAGTGTCATCCGTTACACCCTGGCGGGTACGATCCGGTTAACTAAGCCGCAGCGCGCAGGCGATCTCGGAGGCGAGCTTCATGAATATGCGATTAATTGTCGCCCTTGTTCTTTCCATACTTGTGCTGTTGCTGTACCAGTCATGGATGGGCAGCAGATTGAAGAAAGAGGCCCCGGATCAGCAGAAGATCGCAGAGGGACAGCGCAGGGAGGGGGAGGAGAAGTGGCTTGAAGAAGAGCGGCAGGCGCCGCGGGTTCCCGAAGCCAAACCACAGCTGGCGACCGGGGTAACCTACGAGGACGTTGTGGTGGATACACCGTTGTACACGGCCACCTTCACAACCTACGGGGCTCGATTGAAGACCTGGTCGCTGAAGGAGTACAACGACAAGGTGCCGATGCATCCCCTGGGGAAATTTGTTCAGAATCTGGTGGGATCAGTCCTGGGACGTGATAAGGCAGACGACAGTCCGGCACAGGCTATTGATCTGGTGAACACGGAGGAGTTGGAATACCTGCCGCTGGGCATGAGCCTTCGAGCAGGAGTGCAGTATGACGAGAGCATCCCGTTTGTCCCGTCATCGAAAAAGGTGGTGTTAGAGGAGAATGGGGAGAAGGCAGATCTGTTGTTCCAGTGGAATGGCCCCACTGGCGTTAGGATCCTGCGCAAGTACTCCTTCTTCGCTGATACATATGAGGTAGATACGGACGTGGTGATAGGTAATTCACGAGGAGGGGGCGTTGTCAACGGTACGTTGGGGTTGACTTGGCAGGCAACGATGGGGGAAACGAAGCGTTTCCGAGGGTTTTATGGACCGGTGTACTATGGTGGAGGGAAGCTGGAGAAAATAAAATCCAAGAAACTGAAGAACGAAGATAAGGTTGTCAGAGATGTTGAATGGTTCGGCTTCGACCAGGATTACTTCATTTCCCTAATCTACCCGGCGTCGGACCGGAAGAAATTGATTTTGAGCCGTGAGTCTGGGGAACGAATCGCGGGACAGTTGCTGAGCCCGGTGGAGGTGCAGTCAGGGGACACGGCACGGGTATCGTATCGGCTGTTCTTGGGACCGAAGGTCCGAAAGCTGCTGGCAGAGGTGGGTCCTACGACAAAGAAGGCGGTAGACTACGGATGGTTTGGTTTCCTGGCGATACCGATCCTGCAGATAGTGAATTTCACCAATAAGTTCACGGGGAACTATGGGGTAGACATCATCCTGTTGTCTGTGTTCTTGAAGATCATTTTCACCCCTCTCACGCACAAGAGCCAGCAATCCATGAAGGCAATGCAGAAGCTGCAACCAGAACTCAAGCGCTTGCAGCAGAAGTACAAAGGTGACAAACAGGCGTTGAACAGGGAAATGATGGAGTTGTATAAGCGAAGAAAGGTGAATCCGTTCAGTGGCTGCCTGCCAATGCTTGTCCAGTTGCCGGTATTTTTTGCTCTGTATCAAGGGCTTTTGAACTCGATAGAATTGAGGCATTCCCCGTTCATTCTGTGGATCAGGGATCTGGCAGACAAGGATCCGACATATATTAGCCCCTTGCTGATGGGGGCAAGTATGTTCCTGCAGCAGAAGATGACGACCATGCCGACCGCGGACCCGACTCAGGCAAAAATGATGATGTTGATGCCGATATTCTTCACCTTTATTTTTCTCAGTTTCCCGTCTGGGTTGGTGCTTTACTGGCTGGTGACCAATATTCTGACCATTGCTCATCAGATGTACGTGAACAGGAGGAAGTAGGGAGGTTTGCGCGAGATGATAGAAAAGGAAGCAAGGAGTGTAGACGAGGCGCTGGAAGAGATTTGCAGGGAGCTGGGGAAAAAGCCGGAGGAGATTGAGATTGTAAGCGTTGAAGAGAAACCCCGGGGACTGTTGGGCCTGAGAGGGAATAAACGAGTGACGGTGAGGGCGCGAGTCCGGGAGGACGTAAGGGAGAAGAGTGAGGATGAGGGACTGGAGTATGCAAAGACGGTGTTGGAAAGAATTGTCTTGGAAATTAGTGATCGCGCCCGGGTGGAAGGACGGATAGAGGAGGACAGAATTCATTTGAACATTTGGGGCGATGGAAGCGGAGTCCTGATTGGTCGGCACGGACAAACCCTGGACGCCATACAGTATATCGTGGGACGGATTGTGGGGAAGCGACTGGGAGAGAAGAGGAGTGTCGTTGTGGATAGCGAGGCGTATCGTGAGCGCAAGAAAGAGACGCTGGAAGAGCTGGCACGGCGCATGGGAGAGAAGGCAAAGAGCACGGGGAGGGTAGTCGAGCTGAAGCCGCTGAATGCACGGGACAGAAGAACCATACATATTGCCCTCAAGGGTGACGATGCCGTAGAGACGAAGAGTGCAGGCCAGGGGGAAATGAAGCGAGTGAGAATAATCCCACGAGGAAAGGGAAACCAGGGGAGTGTTTCACGTGAAACATTGAAATGACCAGCCCATTTCGCTCCCACCTCCCACACATAATGCCAGAGCACGTGGATCATACCGTCATTACAGTGCGTGTGTAAGCTTTAAACGTTATACGCGCTTGCCAGACTGTGGGGTGTCATGCTGTCTCCATTGCATGATGGCGATACCATTGCTGCAATAGCGACCCCGCACGGAGAGAGCGGCATTGGAATCGTGCGCATCAGTGGTCCAGATGCCAAGAAGATCGCACGCAGAATTTTTGTGCTCAAGAGGGGGTCGCCCAACCTGCGCTCCCACCAGATTCGTTACGGAGAGGTGATAGATCCCCAGGACGGGGCACCCATTGACGATGTTCTCGTCACCTTCATGGCTGCACCAAAGACGTATACCCGTGAGGATGTGGTGGAGATCAACTGTCATGGGGGCCCCCTTGTCCTGAAACGTGTCTTGGAATTAGTTCTGCGGGAGGGGGCGAGGCAGGCGTTGCCGGGAGAGTTCACCAGAAGGGCATTCTGTTCGGGCAGAATTGACCTTACACAGGCTGAGGCGGTCTGTGACGTCATTCAGGCAAAGACTGAAGAAGGGTTGCGTTTGGCACGCGCACAAATGACAGGCCGGCTCTCGAGAGAGGTGCAGAAGCTTCGAGGTGATCTTTTGAATACCCTGGTTTCTATAGAGGCGTACATAGATTTCGCCGAGGAAGACATAGAAGAACCGTGCAAAGACGCAGTAGTGGAGGTCCTACGGCAGAGCGTTGCGAGAGTTTCCGTATTGATACGTGCCTGCGATGAAGGCGAGATCTACCGAACGGGTGTAGCCGTCGCCATTGTAGGCAGGGCCAACGTGGGGAAATCGTCTCTCCTCAATCAGTTGCTCGACAGACGGCGAGCTATTGTGACTTCGATCCCTGGAACCACCACCGATGTCATAGAAGAAAGTGTGAACCTTTCGGGGGTGCTGGTCAAACTCATGGACATGGCGGGAATAAGCGATTCCCGGGATGAGGTAACACTAGAAGGCGTGAAGCTGGCGCGGGAAAAGTTGGACGAGGCGCAGGTGGTACTCTTCGTGCTGGACAGCAGTGTGCCCCTTGACCGGGAGGATCGAGAGATTCTGCAAAAGATCCAGGAAGATCAAAAGAAAACCCTTGTTGTCCTCAATAAAATCGACCTCCCGGCGGTCGTGGATGAAGAACAGGCAAAGACGGCAACGGGTACCTACGAGATTGTGCCGATATCGGCTCTCAGAGGAGATGGTATCGGCCGGTTGAAGGAGGAACTTGTTACTCTCATTCTGCAAAACCGAGTACAGGTGGGGGGAGCCGAACTGATTCCGGTCAACGTACGGCACAAGAGGGTTTTGGAGGGCCCCCAGGAAGCGCTTGAGGAGACCTTCGAACGTTT
>SMTZ1_10008891_pt1 | contig 10024 bp, 6 predicted proteins | sample DeeMarSWOR136_30_FD_25667 | JGI IMG/M metagenome (IMG submission 25667)
AAGGCCGTTGAGTACTTGATCCTTGCCGGTGAAAAATCAAATGAAAATGGCGCTGCCCCGGCTGCATGTGAATTTTTCAGAAAGGCTTTAGAGATTTCAGATAGCGCAAGTATTACACTGGATTCGGAAAAGAACGTGCGAGTGCATCAAGGACTGGGCTCGGCCAGCCAGGTCATTGGAGACATCGACACGGCATTGGCTGAATATGAAGCCGGTCTTGAAATCAGCCGCCGACATGGTTTGATCGAGCATGAAATGTCCAGTTTGGCTGGACTTGCTTGGGCAATGTGGTGGACGCCTATTTCAACCATGAAGGGCGATGTGATCAAATTTCTTGAAGAAGCAATCGCACGAGCCAGGGAGGTCGGCAATAAAGCGACTGAGACTCAAATCCTGTCGATTAAGGGTATGTATATTTCTCTATTGGGCCAGAGATATGAGGAATCGGGAGCATACAAAGGGAACCAGATAATGGTCGATGCAGAGCAGATGGCCTTGGAGACAGGGGACCCAGAGGCGATCTTCAGGAGCCGCGGTTTGCGCGCAATATCAGAGAGATGGCTTGGCAGACCCAAGAAAACGGTGGAGTTGACCGAGGGAGGGCTTGAACTGCTGCGTACTATGTTCAATTTGAATCAGCTTTCTGGTCTGATCTTCATCCGTGGCGTTGCGCTTGCAGAGATAGGCCGAATTGAAGAAGGCATGGAACTTCTCAAGGAAGGTATTGATATTTGTGAAAAGCTTGGCGGTGAACTTATGCTCGGAAGGCTTTACAACTCTCTTGGTTATTGCTACCAGGAGATTCATGCTCCAGAGCGGGCGTGGAACCTCAATGTGCGAAGCGAGAAGGTTTCGCGCGAACTGATGAGGAAATATCCGATGGGCCGCGAAATGGCTGGGGAGGTAGTGGCTCAGGCGAGCGTCAACCTGATGGAGAATCTCTTCGAGCAGGGTAAAACAGAAGAGGCATGGCATAGGTTGAAGTCTTTTGAGGAAGAATCGAAAAGCGGTGATTATGTTCGAGCCCGCGATCAAAGAGGATCCCGAATGAATTATCTGGCCGCTCAAATCCTTCTAACTCGAAACGAGCTGAGTCAGGCTGAGGCGCTCATTAGAAAAAACTTGCAGAGGGCAAGGGAAGAACACGCTAAAAAGAGGGAGGGAGGGTTTCTCAGACTACTTGGGGAGGTTCAATTCAGCCAAGACGAAACTGACAATGCCCTTAACAGCCTTAACGAGGCGATTCAAATTCTCAAAGAAGTAGGTAATCCCCGACAACTTTGGCAGGCATATGCCTCACTCGCATGGGGACTTGCCGATCATGGACGTACGGGCGATGCGAGGGAATATTGGGGGGCCGCTGCAGAAGTCATTCAGAATACGGCAAATGGTTTATCAGATCGCGAGCTCCATGCTGGCTTTCTTGATGCAAAACCGATTCGAGAAATTTTTTCCAAAGCAGGAAGTTGAATAGAGGGTAAGAATGGTTTAAGGTTGGGACAAACCCCGTTTCTCAAAATGAGAACGGGGTTTTTGGTGGGGAGTCACAAAAATGAAATGCCTGAACTGCCAGTTTGAAAATCCTGAAGGAATGAAATTCTGTGGGGATTGTGGGGCTAAGTTGGAAATGATCTGCCCCAAATGTCATTTCTCAAATCCCCCTCAGTTTAAGTTCTGTGGCGAGTGTGGTCAGGACTTAACTGTCCCCTCCGAACCATCCATTAGAGAGCTCTCCTTTGAGGAGAAAATAGACAAGATTCAACGCTATCTTCCTAGGGGCCTAACTGAGAAGATCTTAGCCCAGAGGGATAGAATTGAGGGTGAGCGCAAGCAGGTCACGGTGATGTTTTGCGATCTGGTGGGATTCACGCCTCTCACTGAAAGACTCGGCCCTGAAGAAGCTTACAGCATCATGGACAAGGTTTATGAGCTCCTGATTCACAAGGTGCATGACTATGAAGGCACCGTCAATGAGATGACGGGTGACGGGATCATGGCCCTTTTCGGAGCCCCCATTGCCTTGGAGGACGCGCCCCAGCGGGCAATTCGCTCAGCCATGGCGATTCACCGGGAGATGTCCAAGTTCAGTGACCAGCTGAAACAGGAGGGAGGAGGCATCCCACCTCTCAAAATGAGAATCGGCATACACACAGGTCCAGTGGTTGTGGGCACCCTTGGCAACAATCTCCGGGTAGAATTCAAGGCCGTGGGAGACACGGTCAACTTGGCCTCGAGGATAGAGGGGTTGGCAGAGCCAGGTGCCACCTATGTGACGCAGGAGACATATGGGTTAACCGAGGGATTGTTTCAATTCGAGGCCCTGGGGGAAAAGGAGATCAAGGGCAAGAAAGAACTGGTCAAGGTATACCGTGTGATCGCTCCCAGCCCGCGAAGGACACGGTTTGACGTGAGTGCCGAGCGGGGGCTTACACCTTTTGTAGGAAGAGAAAGAGAGCTTGAGCTTTTGCTCGATGGTTTCGAGCGCGCCAAGCGAGGCAGGGGGCAGGCGTTTTCCATCACGGCAGAAGCCGGTGTGGGTAAGTCCAGATTGTTATATGAGTTCAGAAAGGCTATATCCAACGAAAATGTCACCTTTCTGGAGGGCAAATGCCTCTCTTATAGCAGAGGGACCCCTTACCATCCGGTCATAGATATACTAAGGTCCAACTTCCATGTCCGGGAGGACGACGAGGATTCCGCGATCAGGGAAAAGGTGAAAAAGGGACTCATGACCTTAGGGGTAGATGAGGAATCTACTCGTCCATACATTCTGGAGCTCTTCTCTGTGAAAGATAGCGACAGGAAGCAGACCCCGATGAGTCCCGAGGGCAGGAAGGGCCAGATCATTGATGCCATAAACCGGATCACCCTTAAAGGCTCACAGATGCGGCCCCTGATCATGCCCTTTGAGGATTTGCACTGGATGGATGAGAGTTCTGAGGACGTTCTGAGGTATCTTTTGGAAAACATATCCGGGGCAAGGGTGTTCATGATATTTACCTACCGGCCCGAATTTGTGCACACTTGGGGCGGGAGGTCCTATCACAGTCAGGTGAATCTGAATCGGTTTTCCAACAGGGAGAGCCTGTCCATGGCGGGCCACCTATTGAACACGCAAGACCTGGACAGGGATCTGGAGGACTTTATTCTGGAAAAAACAGAAGGTATTCCGTTTTTCATCGAAGAGTTCATAAGATCCTTAAAGGATTTAAATATTATAGAGAAAAGGGACGGCAAATTTTGCCTAACAACGGGCATCCAGGACATCACTGTTCCCTCCACGATCCAGGATCTCATCATGGCTCGGATTGACTCACTTCCCGAAGGGGCTAAAGAAATACTTCAGACTGGAGCTGTCATAGAACGGGAATTTGGCTACGAGCTCATAAAATCCATGACAGACCTTCCAGAACACGAATTACTATCACGCCTTTCTGTCTTAAAAGATTCAGAGCTTCTCTTTGAGAGGGGAATATATCCTCAATCCACCTATATTTTCAAACATGCTCTCACCCAGGAAGTTACATATGAGGGTTTATTGAAGCAGAGGCGTCGGGAGATCCATGACAGAATCGCCATTGCAATGGAGGAAATTTACGCGGATCGCCTTGAAGAACACTACGAGAAGCTAGCCCATCATTATGAGCGAAGTGGAAATACCGCAAAAGCCATTGATTATTTGATATTGGCCGGTGAGAAATCGAACAGACATCATTCTGTCCAGGCTGCGAACGGGTTTTTTCAGAGAGCGCTTGAACTCATACAGAACACAAATATCTTACTGGATGCTAAGACAAAGGTGCGGCTACACCTTGGACATGCGAGAGCCAGCCTGCATATCGGTGACATCGACTCAGCAGCGGATGGATTTAAAAAAGTCATTGAAATAAGCCGAAGCCATGGGATGCAGGAGGAGGAAAGGAAAGGGCTATCGAACCTGAATTCCATTATGTACATGCTGCCGGTGCGAACTGAGGCTGAACGAACCCTGAAAGAGGGAATCACTTGGGCCCGAGACCATAAGGACATGGCATTTGAGAGCACCCTCCTATCCAATTTGAGTCAGATCGCAGCCGTACATGGCCAGCCCCGCGAGGCAAGGCAAATGGTGCTTGACGCAGAGCGGATAGCCATTGAGACCGGAAAGCCCACGCCTATCTTTACAGCGCGTGTTATACGAGCATTCATAGAGAGACTGCTCGGGAATCCCCAAAAGACCATAGATCTGACCGAGGGCATGATCGAATCCCTGCGTAAAACGTTTTCTCTGCCTGCCCTTCCCAATGTCATGTTCATGAGGGGCGTTGCCCTTGCGGAAATTGGACGCATCGACGAGGCGATTGCTATGATGAGGGATGGGATTGATACCTTTGAGAAGTTCGGGGCCGTTTACCGACTCGGATCTCTCCTTAACAGCCTTGGTTATTGCTACAGCGAGATCCAGCAACACGCGGATGCATGGAGACTAAACCTGAAAGGCGAGGAGGTCGCTCGACGGCAGATGAAAGAATATCCACTGGGACGCCATCTCTACGCTGAGATCGTGGCTCAGGCCAATGTGAACCTCATGGAAAATCTTTTCGATCAGGGCAAGGTGGATGCAGCTTGGGATCGAATGAATGCCTTTAAGCAAGAATCGAGGAGTAAAGACTATGATCTGTTCCGCCAGCAGTGGGAATCTCGAATGAACTATTTGGCTGCCCAAATTCATCTGTTTCGAAATGAATACGACAAAGCGCACGCCCTTATTCAAGAGGGGATCAAGACGGCTAGGAATCTAAACGCCAAAAAGAGGGAGGGTGGTTTTTTGCGGCTGCTTGGCGAGATTCAGACAAGGCACAACGAACCTGAAAATGCCATCACAAATCTGGGAGAAGCGATCTCTATCCTTGAAGAGGTTGGGAATCCCCGCCAACTCTGGCAGGCTCACGCCTCCCTGGCATCAGGACTTTACAAACGTGGACGGACTAGCGATGCGAGGGAACATTGGGGAGCCGCGGCGGAAGTCATTCAGAATACAGCAAATGGTTTATCAGATCGCGAACTTCGTGCAGGTTTTCTTAAAGCAAAGCCGATTCGAGAAATTCTTTCCAAAGCGGAACGCTGATCACCCCACCCCAACCCTCCTCCTTGAGGGGGAGGGCAGGGAGGGGGTGAATTTTAACAGAGGAGGTGGATTGATGGAAGATGTATATGAAAGGTTGAGGCAAAAGTTGGACGATCTGGCGACAGGATACCCTGCCACAGAGAGTAAAGCGGAGATTCGGATACTAAAACAGTTGTTCACCGAGGAGGAAGCGGAGTTTTTCCTCCAGCTCGCCCCGCTTCCCGAGACTCCGGCAGACGTGGCCGAGAGACTGGAGGGCGATCCGGAGGAGACTGCGGCGATGATGGAAAAGATGGCAAAGAAGGGTTTGCTCTTCCGAGTAAGAAAAGACGAGACCGTGCGTTATGCTGCAGTGCCTTACATCGTGGGTATTTTTGAGTTTCAAATAAATAGAATGGACCGTCAGTTGGCCCTCGATATGAATGAATATTTTGAGACAGCATTGGGGAAGACTGTCCAGGCATTCAAAACCCCTGTAATGCGGACCATTCCTGTGAATCGGGAAGTGGCAGTCAAATGGCCGATTGCCCCCTATGAAGATGTTCTGAAGATTTTGGAAAGCCAGGAGGACATGGCTATTGTTCCGTGTATCTGTAGGATCTGGATGAAGTACGCTGACAAGGGTTGCGATAAACCGGTGGAAACATGCTTTATGTTTGGCTCCCATGCGCACTATTATGTGGAGAACGGCATGGGCCGGTATATTGATAGGGAAGAGGCGCGCGAGATAGTAAAACGCAATGAAGAAGTGGGCCTGGTCATGCAACCCTTCAATTCACAGAAGGTGGGAGGCATGTGCAGTTGCTGTGGGGATTGTTGCGGTATGCTCAGGTCGTTGAAGAAACAGCCCGTGCCGGCCGCCGCGGTCCAGAGCAATTATTATGCGGAAGTGGAGGCAGATGAATGTGCTGGATGCGAAACATGTCTGGACCGATGTCAGATGGAGGCTATCGACATTGTAGATAATAAGGCGGTAGTTAATCTTGATCGATGTATTGGTTGTGGCCTGTGCGTGACCACCTGTGAGACGGGTGCCTTGCAGCTGGTAAGGAAGCCGGATGAACAGCAATACATGCCTCCCAAGTCGAGCGCTGAAACCTACATGCGTATCGCACAGGAACGCGTCAAAATCTGATGTCGAGCACTTGGCCTCTGTTTTGACTCCCCTATCATCAAAGCAGGGCAGGGTGGTGGGCAGCTCAAAGAAGGGTTTGGGAGAATGGTTATTAAAATTAATCACCGATTGTGGTATAATATGTAATAGTTGAAACAAATCAGGTCCAGAAACAGTTTATATCGAGTGGGACAACTCCTGGTGAATAAATAAAGGCTCATACGAGGATTTCATTTTGTATGAGCTTTTTGGTTTTTGGGAATTGGAGGTTTTCCAATGGGGAGTGATTCAAGCCGCAAATCAGTTGGATAAGAAGAGCGCTCCCCAATGGCAGGATCATGGCTCCGTATTATTATGGGAGAAGAACGGGTTAAGGAGAAAATGAAGGGCAGCCGGAACGAAGGGTGGGTTCTGACAAAATTCCTGCCGACTGAGGAGTCTGATTATCCGATCCGCAGCAAACGGTATAGTGCCTTTGAACGGGCTGCTACTTCATTTCTGTGCAAGCAGGACTTCATTGATCCAAATCACATAACATATTTTAGGGTCATCGTCTGTCTGTGCTTGCTTCTATTTGCATCTCACCTCTCCTACATTCAGATTATGATCCTAACCATACTCGGGGGGCTCTCAGATTTCTTTGACGGAGCATATGCACGATCTGCTTCAAAAAAGACAAGATTAGGTATCATGCTTGATCCCCTCGCAGACAAATTTTTGGTATTCACCCTCCTTTACATACTCGTAACAAGAAAGGCACTTAATCCCATACTTGTCCTCTTGATGATTGTGGTGGAAGGACATGTCATCGTGGTCCCAATGCTCTCGTGGTTATACGGCCTGCGTAGACGCAGGAATGACGATGCCCATGCCGTTTCAGAGATAAGAGATAGAAGTGCTTTTATTTTGAGATCAGAAGCAGTGCTCATTGGAAAAGTCAAATTCTTCCTGTATGCCTGTGCCTTGCTTGGTATCTTGCTTGGCAAGGCATTTGACTCCTTATTTATCTTGCAAGTGGCAAACTGGCTTCTCGTTTTGGGGATAACCGCAGGGGCCATGGCTTTCTCCTCCTATGTTGTGAGATGGGTAAAGCACCCATATTCCTTTTCTTGATTTTTTTTGCCATCCTGAATACCATAAAAAATTGACCTAACCCTCCAAATACTGCTAAAGCTGTAGTGCAAGGATGCATGATCGGAAAATATCCTGTGCGGAATCGAAAGGAGGGTCTGACATGAGCGATAAAAAGGAAAGAATCGTCATTATTGCCACCCACGCTGAAGAGAGTCCGGACAAGGCCACGATCCCTTTTGTCATGGGAAGCACGGCCTTAGCCATGGATGTGGATGCGAGCATCATTTTACAGGTCACCGGGGTTTATCTGGCCTTAAAGGGCTACGCAGACCACGTGCATGCTGCAGGATTTCCGCCTCTCTTGGAGCTGCAGGAGACCTTCTTTGAGGCTGGAGGGAAGCTCCTGGTCTGTTCGCCCTGCATGCAGGCCCGCAAGATCCAGCCTGAGGATCTGGTTCCTCAAGCTGAGGTCATTGCCGGAGCCACACTGGTCGCAGAGGTGCTCTCAGCAACGAATGTGGTAAGTTATTAAGGGGCATGGATTCGGTAAAATAAATGGGCTCTTTTGATTCACCTCCGGCTTCCTTATTCTATCCCTTATCAAGCAGATATCCACATGAGCGAAGAAGAAAAGCATTTTGGGCCTGTATGGTTCATTCCCGGCAAAAACCGCGGTAAATATCCCTTCTGCCACTCCATCTATATCGATGGCGCAAGGGTCTTGATTGATCCTGCCTCTGACAGAGCGAGGCTCGTTCAGCTGAGAGATAATCCTGGGGTCGAGACGGTTTGGCTCAGCCACTGGCACGAGGATCATTTCATGCATCTGGATCTATTCGATGGTCTCCCGTTGTGCACATCAGAGGCCGATGCCCCACCCCTTTCAGATCTTGAAGTCCTTATGGATGCTTACGGGATTGATGAAGATACTCGAGACCATTGGCGCCCTATCTTTGAAAATCAATTCCATTTCCGGCCACGCAAGGTGACCCGCTTCCTCATGGGAGGGGAAGTGATTGATCTTGGCACGGTTAGTATAGAGGTGATCAGCACCCCTGGTCATACGCCCGGTCACCTGTCCTTTTTTTTCAAGGGACCCGAGATTCTCTTCTTGGGGGATTATGACCTGAGCAAGTTTGGGCCGTGGTACGGAGACGTACAATCAAGCATCCAGGGGACCATCGACTCCGTGGAACGCCTGCGGCAGATCCCTTCAAAAACGTGGCTCACATCCCACGAGAGTGGCGTATTTGAGGAGGCGCCAGGAAAGATGTGGGACGAATACCTGGGTGTTATTGCCGCAAGGGAAGGCAAACTTATAGATTTCCTGGAAGAGCCCAGGACCATGGAAGAGATTGTAGAGGCCTGGATTATCTATAAGAAACCACGGGAACCCAAGGTCTTTTATGAGTTTGGTGAGCGGGTACACATGAAGAAGCACCTGGAAAGGCTTATGGAGCAGGGCATGGTGGCGCTTGAAGGAGATAGATATACCAGGGTGTGAAAAGTGAGAGCCATCTTGGGTTTTGTTATTTAGGGCTGGACATAATGAGTGATTCGTAGTAGTGTGGCACACCATGCAAGAAAGATTGTGCGAACCGTAAGCGGTGGATGAAGCGCATATAAGAGGGTATGAATTATGGGGATAGGAAACAATTCCATAGAGATCACAGAAAAGCGAAAAGGGAACAGGGTCAAGTATGAAATCCCGGATTTTGTATACGCCGAGTTCAGCCTGCGAAGAAAAGACCCAAAAAAGGATAAATCATATGTCCTGAAAGTCATGGATTGGTCAAAGAATGGACTCGGCATGGTTGTAACTCCAAAGGATTTCGACCTGCTGTATCAAGTGAAAGTGGGAGATACCCTGCAAAACATGGCCTTTTTTGCTGAATGGGCAATGGTCAAGGTGGATGGAACGATAAGGCATAAGTCGGTGATCAATGAAGGTAAATACAAAGGATGTTTTATGGTAGGCATCGAGTCGCCTGAGATCCTGGAGAGTTGCAAACCGGTTAGACATTGAAATTATAATTAGCAGCAGTCACTCGACGTTTAAGGCAGAGGCATTTCTCCTCTGCCTTTTTTGTCTCCTCAAGCCATACTTCGGATTATCCTTGACTTTAGCTGCTTCTTCCTGTGACATGAACAGCAAATTTTTTCTTCAATGGGGTGGAAAAAAGAATGGCTGAAATTCGGGTTCATGAAAAAATTTTTGAGTCCTATCCCAGCTTTCGGCGCGGGATTGTTGTGGCTAAGCGGATGCAGAACGCCGGTCATTCAGAGGAACTTGAGATCATGCTCAAACAGGTTATTGCAGAGGCTGCTGAGATGCCCATTGACCTGAAAACGGATCCCCGGACCCTGGTTTGGAATGAAGCCCATCGTCAATTTGGCTCTAATCCCAATAAATATGCGCCAGCCCATTGCGCCCTTCTGAAGCGCGCACAGAAGGTGGGGGCTCAGATACCCTTTATCAACAAAACGGTGGCCATCATGAACTATAACGCTGTCAAAGACAAGATACCCGTGGGCGGAGATGATCTGATGCGGGCGGGCGAGACACTGGAACTTCGCTATGCTGAAGGCAGCGAGAATTTCACTCCCCTGGGTAAACCGGACACCGTGGAGCACCCTGACCCTGGTGAGGTCATCTACGTGGTTTCAGAGTCAAAAGAGGTGATGTGTCGTCGGTGGAATTGGCGCAATGGGCACAAAACGCTTATCAC
>SMTZ1_10009388_pt1 | contig 10024 bp, 11 predicted proteins | sample DeeMarSWOR136_30_FD_25667 | JGI IMG/M metagenome (IMG submission 25667)
CTTGCTGCGTTAAGCCAACACCCAGACCGCTTGCATATTCCGGAGGGCCAACCATGTATAGCATCCTCAGATGTTCCTTGACCTTTGAAGTGTCACCCCGCCGATTGCACAAACCAAAAAGCCCGATGCCAATGGCAGCCTTTTGATATTCACGGAGAAAATCCTCAGGCATGGGCAGCCATTTAACATCGTATTTGTCAGTGTGACCCGAAGTTCGTACCCATCTGGCGACCTTGGCCGGCAACACATCCTCTCTCTTTTCCGCAAGCTCAGGCAGGTAATCACTATAGGTTGTCAATGGTACCTGCTCTCGGAATTCTTCCACAGTAATGGTACCTGCTCTCGGAATTCTTCCACAGTCTCAGGCATGGCACCACGCACTATTCTCCTGCCCAGCTCGCAGCTCTTTAATAGTTCAATCTGCTCCAGAAGCAGCCTCTTCTGGATGTCCATAAATTGCTCCAGGCTAAGATCAATGAAACCGCAGCACATTTGCCACAACTCCTGCTTTCTCCCCTGTCGCAGTAAATCAATAGGCCTTGTCATAGCCATCCCTCCTGCTTTCCTCCGTGTCATTCAAAATGACAAACGGAGAATCGCTATCATGAGGACAGTATGGCAAGGCTGGAATAGCTTGGGAAGAGATTGTTTTCTAGAAGATAGTTCTAGTTGAAGCTGTGGAGAATGTGGTCAGGCGGAAAAATCCTGGGGGACGCAAATTAGGAGCTCTTTACTTTGCCCGAGCCGCCCAGGCTCTGCAATTTGTGGCTCAGGTGCTCGAATTCGCTATTGCTGGGTTGCTTGCCTAGCTCCAACCCATAGCTGATGAAGAATTCCAGGAAATTGCGCAATAGCTCTTTCGTGCCTTCCTGAAACTGGTGAAATTCCTCTCGGGTTACGCCGCCTTGCTTCGTGCCTTCTTCTTTTTCTTTCAATTGACCCTCGATAAGAAAGTCAATGAACTCGGACCGCCCCACGTCACCGCGGTTGTCATCTATTTTTTTCACCAGTTCGGCATCTACTATTAGCATTCTCTTTTCAGACATATACCGCTCCTATCATGACAACTCCTTATACTTTTTATGTTAAACAAGGGGTGACCTCACTGTGCTTTCAGCCACCCCTCTTTAACTCCGCGACCGACTTGAGCCTCAAGCTCCATGGCCATTATTGCCATTTCGGAGATCGAGTATCTCAACTATGCTGTCTATATTTCTGAGTAGCTCTCCACCTTTGTTCGTTACCTGATAGGTAACTACAGGATTGCCTACTTCCACTTTGTGAATGAACCCGTTACTCAAGAGAAAACCAAGATATTTTTGTATCTGGGCGTAGCTCATGTTAGCGCTGTACATAATCTCCGTCTTGCCAGCACCGTTTTCGCCGACTCGGAGCATGTCAGCTATTATCTCTATATTAGACCTTCGCCGGTTCATTACGCAACACCACCTGCTAATAACTTTGACCTACCACCATTATACTACCTCAATGGCAGTTGTCAAGCCCCTGTACTCACTCATATCAGGGCTGACACTTCCCTTTCGTCATTGGGAGCGATGCCGTGGCTGTCAGCGAAGCGTGACAGGGCGAAGCAATCCTTAGGCGAGCTGCCCTCAGCCCAAATATGAAAGGGAGGCTATTATCCAGCTCTAGAAACATATGAGGCGTCACCCATCTATCTGAAGCAGGTGGGCCCCTAGAGAAAGAGTTGATGGTGCAAAGTGATATAATGTTGACAGGGAGAGAGGATACGTTATACGATAAGTCAGCGGAGCCAAATCTAAATAGCCAAGAGGGTGTTTGAACTAGGTATGCAACCTTCATCAGGAGGTAACTGATGGATAAGATCAAAGTTATGGTAATCGATGAGCAAGCACTTTTCAGGGCCGGGGTGCATCAGGCGCTGTCTGGACAAGCTGACCTGGAGATATTGGAATGCGACCCAACTCAGAACCCACTGGAGGTAATTGAAGCTAATTTACCTGATGTTGTTTTGCTTGGCTCTGACCTGACCAGCCTCAGCGGGATTGACCTGGGTAGAAAGATCGCCCAATACTACCCAAATACTAAAGTGATAGTGTTGAGCCCTGACCCCAACGACCAGGAGCTTTTTGAAGTTATCAAAACTGCTGCGGCTGCCTGTATGAGCAAGAAGGCCAGTGCCGACGACTTGGCTGGCACCATAAGGCGAGCCCACAGAGGTGAATACCCCATAAACGAAAGCTTGATGACGAGACCTAAGGTTGCCATGCAAGTATTAGACCAGTTTCGCGGTTTTACGAAAACTATGAAAGGCGTAGCCGCTCCTCTTACCAAAAGGGAGACGGAGATTCTAACCTATGTTGCTGAGGGCAACTCAAACAAAGAAATCGCCCGTATCCTGTCAATCAGCGAGCAGACAATCAAGAATCATGTCAGCGCAATCCTTCGTAAGCTGAATGCCAACGATAGAGCCCACGCTGTTACTCTCGCCTTGCATAGCGGCTGGATCTCACCGGAAGCAAAACCACGAGGGGTACCGGAAGATTTTGATGGAATGTAGCCAGCCCTGCACAGGCAATTACCGTGATTCGTCGGGGATAGTAGCGTAGGCACCATTGCCCGACCCCCCAAAAGTCCTATTGACAAACTACTGAGATGTGCTACATTGTATTTACTGGCAGGAATAGCTATATTGCTGTGCTCCGGTCAGGTTCGACCAGGGCATCGTGAATAGGCTTGATTCTAGCCAGGGGACAAGTTAGACTTTACGTGGATTGTTGAAAGAAATGAAAGCGAAGGTGCGTCAGACAGAGATTAGTCCAGAGCTAAGGACGCGGGTCAAGGACTATCTGGAGGCGAGGGGCTACGAAGTTAGTGAAAATGCCGAGCTCGCCGGCAAGTCAAACGTCGTGCATGTCTTTGATATGCTGGCTGAAATGGACGATGGTTTCGATAGCTACAGTATCGCCATCTGCCTCATTCATGGTGGTGACAAGGACGTAGAACTGAAGACCATCTTTCACTTCGCCAACAAAGCCTACGATTGCGGCATCATTGACAGGGTCCTTATTGCCTCTCCCGCGCTCAGTCAACAGGCGAAACAATTAGCTCGTAAACAGCGAATAAAGGTTATCGACGGGGAGCTGGTTGAGCGGCTGGTGATCTCGCAACCTGAACCGGTAGCTAAGCCCAGGGAGCCGATTACGTTTGACACACGAGAAGAATTGGCCGAATCTTTAGCCAGCCGGGGCTATGTCGTGGAGGAGCGGCCCAAAGTCAAAGGCCGGTCAGGGCTTGAATACACCTTTGACATACTGGCTCATGCTAATACCGGTCAGATCGAGCATTTGTTAGGTATAGATTTTCTGACCGGCCAGAAAGAGGTGAGCCTGGAACAGGTGACCTTATTTGATACCAAAGCCTATGACGCTGAAATTGATGGCAAAGCCATTGTCGTATCGCCGGGGATTAGCCCTGAGGCAAAACAATTTGCACAACATCAGAAGATAAAAGTCTTTGACTTGGATCACAAGCCGGCTTCCACACCGGCAGCCGAAGAGAAGCCTGTCCCGCGAGAATATAAGCTGGTCAAGACAGACAAGGCTCGGGCCAAACTACTGCGGCAGACGCCCCAGCCTGAGGCGTTACGGTTGATCCCCGAGGTGGTGGCCAGAAGATATAATGCCATACCCCTGACTATATTCGGTAACACGCTGGAAGTCGCTATGGCAGACCCCACTGATATTTTCGCCCTGGAGGCTTTTGCCGCCTACAGCCACATGAGGGTCCAGGCCGTAGCCGCCAGTGCCCGGGAAGTCAGAGATGCCATTGACTTCAACTATAAAGCCTACGGCGAAATTGAACAGCAGATTTCTCGTATCTCCACCCCGGTTGAAGCCAACGACGAGAGGCTTGCTGTCAGCGCTGTCACTGATACACCCCTGGTTCAGGCTCTCAACCTCGTAATCGAAGAGGCAGTCAAAGCCCGTGCCTCCGATATTCATATTGAGCCGCAAGAAGATAGGGTGAGAATACGCTATCGTATAGACGGCACTCTTCAAGATATGATGTCTGCGCCTGTAAGCTCCCATCGGCCGCTCATTTCACGGGTCAAAATCCTGGGCGGCATGAATATCGCCGATCATTTTCGTCCTCAGGACGGTCAATTCTCTACCAGGGCCAAAGGGCGCGAAATTGACGTCAGAGTCGCCACTGCCCCTACCGTTCATGGTGAGAGAGCAACCCTGCGGCTTCTGGACAAGACAATGGCTACCCTGGGCATGTCAGAGCTGGGTATGCTGCCCGACACCCTGGGCACGTTTGAGAATATGCTCAAGGTTCCCTACGGTATGATTCTGGCTAGCGGTCCTACCGGAGCCGGCAAGACCACCACCCTATATGCTGCCATCAATTCCCTTGATACCATGGGTAGAAACATCATTACTATTGAAGACCCCGCCGAGTACCGGTTCAAGGACATTAACCAGATTCAAATCAATCCCCAGGCCGGCATTACCTTTGCCTCCGGCTTGAGGTCCATACTTCGTCTTGACCCGGACGTGATACTGGTCGGTGAGATACGCGATGCCGAGACAGCCAACATAGCCACCCAGGCAGCCTTGACCGGGCACCTGATGCTATCTTCCGTCCATGCCAATGAGGTTGCCGGTGTACTCGCCCGTCTCCTTGACTTGAAGGTAGAGCCCTTCTTGATAGCCTCATCGGTTATCGGAGTTATCGCTCAGCGGATGGTGCGCCGCATTTGTCCTGATTGCGGCCATCTTATCGAAGGTTCCGCAGTGGAGCAGATGGCCTATGAAAAAGAAACAGGGGAAGCGCAGACTAAATTCCTCTACGGTACGGGTTGTAAGTCCTGTTCTCATACTGGTTACCTGGGACGGACGGGGATATTCGAAATTCTACCTATGAACGACACCATAGGGATGATGGTCTCTAATAAAGCCAGCAGCAGTGCTATCCGGGGCCAGGCCTTGAAAGACGGTATGATATCTATGATGAACGATGGCATGCGCAAAGTGAAGGCGGGCATTACCACTCCTTCTGAAGTACTGCGCAGCGCCTACTCTCCGATGTAGCAATTGTGAGGTTATAACATGGATTTTGCTTACGTAGCTTATACTGAAGATAAAAGGTTGGTTAAGGGCAAGCTTTCTGCTGCCACTGAAGAGGCGGCCACCCAGCTCCTGGGCTATGGCGGCTATAAGGTGGTTAGCCTTAGGGAGGCCGTTCCCTTTCTTGATATTGAAAAACTGCTGGCCCGTTTCACACGCATAAAGCCGACAGAAATAGTCATGTTTTCCCGCCAGCTGGCGTTGCTCCTGGAATCCGGCACGGATATTGTTACTTCTTTAGACCTGCTACAGGAGCAGACAGATAATAAGACCCTGAGGACCATAATCGGCGAGGTAGCCGCTGATATCCGCTCTGGTAGTGCGCTGTCCGCGGCTCTCAGCAAGCACCCCCGGGCCTTCTCTCCCATGTACCACCGGGCAGTAGCCGCCGGTGAGCAAGGGGGTAACCTGGAGGTGGTGTTGAGGCAAATGGCCGCGCATATAGAGAAGTCGGTCACCACCGAGAAACAGATAAGGAATGCTTTGACCTATCCCTTCATCGTGATCTTCGTTGCTGTAATTGTGGTCATCATCCTGGTCAGCTACGTTTTGCCCGCCTTTACCAGCATGTACAAGGAATTCGGGGTTGAGTTGCCCTTGATCACCAGAATTCTTATGGCCATCACTGATTGGGCCAGCCAGTACGGAATTTATCTCATACTCGGCGTTATAGCCGTGGCGGTTGGAGTCTATTTCTATATTAAGAGTCCGCGCGGCAAACACTGGTGGGATACCACGGTGCTCAGGCTGCCTGTGCTCGGCCGCATTGTCCACCTCGGCGAGCTTTCGCGCTGCTGCCGCACCATGTCGTTGTTGATAAGGATTGGCCTGCCCCTGCCCGAAGTGATGGGCATGACTATCTACAATAGTAACAATAAGGTCGTGGGTGACAACCTGATGGGAGTGCAGCAGGAGTTGATCAGAGGCGAGGGTCTGTCCCGTCCCATGGCCAAGCGAGAGCTCTTCCTGCCATTGATGACGCAAATGGTCAGAGTCGGTGAGGAAACCGGCCACCTTGACAACACGCTGGACACTGTGGCCGACAGCTTTGAGATGGACGCCGGAGAGAAGACCAGGGGAGCCGTGGCGCTTATTCAGCCCGTGATGACCATAATTATAGGTCTGCTGGTCGGGTTTGTTGTTCTGGCCATGGTCTCGGCCATGTATTCTATCTACGGCCAGTTCAGTGGCTAGACAGCGAGGTAGGGGCTATCCATGGAGAGAATGACAAAACCCAAAATCCAAATGCCCCTCTTCCTTTGTCATTGCGAGGAGCGTAGCGACGAAGCAATCTCGGAGGGACTGGTGGGAATTGAGATTGCCACGCCGAGCACTCATGGCGCTGATTATTACTCATCTCGTAACGACAAACGTCAAAAAAGGAGTGGTTTTGGCATTTGAGAATTTGGGATTTGAATTGTCATTTGGATTTTGTCATTTGGAATTTAGATGAAAAGCGTAGGACTGACTAACAAAACACGGGGGGCTTTCCGGGGCCGCTCCCGCGGCTTCACCCTGATTGAGGTGCTGGTGGCCTTGGCTCTCTTCGGCATAATCGCTATCACCTTTGCGGGGGGTCTGGGCACCGCCTCCAGGGCTGTCCTTATTGCCGATATTCGGACCAATGCCGAAAGCCTGGCCCGCACCCAGATGGAGTATGTGAAGAGCCATAACTATACCGATGCTCCAGATGGAGGTGTAGCGCCCTATGAGAAAATTAGCGACATACCTGAATACTACACGATTTGGAGTGTCAACCGTGACGGTGATATTGTCAACGGCGATAGCAGCGACCCCGTAATAGGTATTCCATGGGATAGCGAAACTGACACGGCTGTGAATGAGGACGATGGCCTGCAGAAGATAACCGTGGTTATCAAGCACCAGGAGAGGGAGATAGTCACACTGGAGGGCTACAAGGTGAAGCGATGAAATTTGCGAGACTGAGGTCAATCCGTAGAGGTCAGTGGGGCTTCACCCTCATTGAGTTGCTTGTAGCTATCACTATCGCCGGCGTCATCACCGGGGGCATCACCGCCGCCGTTATGCAGGTGCTGACCATCAATACCCGCGCTTCCAATCATATGATTGCTGTCCGCCAGGTTCAGCAGGCCGGCAAAGAGGTGAGCAAAGACACGTTGCAGGCTCAGAACGTAACGTGGAGCGGAAATCCCGGCTTTAATCTAACTTTGACCTGGAAAGACATCGAGAATGCAGAGAACGTGGTTGTTTATACGATAGACGATGGCGAACTAGAGCGGAGCCATAGTATTAACGGGACAGCCGAAGCAACTGCTCGTCCCGTTGTGGCGGAATATATTGACCCTGACCAGACGGGCTGTGTCTTGGAAGGTGGTGTGCTTACTTTCACGGTGACCGCCGTCGTGGGCAACGGTTCAAACCAGGCCAGTGAGACCAGGGTCTATGAAATCGAACCCAGGCCAACCCCTCCGAGCGGCTGAGTAAGCTCTGCCTCTCAATCTAATCTTCCCCCCGCAAAACCAGCATAATCCTCTCCCCGTGGCGGTAGGCCAGTCAGATGCCCAACTCAGTGGCCTACAGAACCTTTGGCATTTACGCATTTGAATCTTTGCCAACGGGATTGCCACATTTCCCCTTCGCTGCACTCAGGGCTCCGGCTGACCGTAATGACACGTACGGTGTGGGCGGGGACGAGCCCCGCCCCTACGATAGTCGGGAAATGTAGTGGCGGAGTTTATCTCCGCCTGGGATTGAGAGGGCGGGGACGAGCCCCGCCAGAACGGGAATCCTAAATCCCAAGCACGAAGTTCCTTCGACAGGCTCAGGACAGGCCTAAACAAACTCGGAGCACCAAATCCCAAAATTAGTAATTAGTAGTCAGTAATCAGCATTCAGAAGATTCTCCTACTGGCTACTGATTAATGACTCCTGTGCGCCTTTGTCATTTGGATTTTGTAGTTTGGGTTTCCATCTATCGGATTGCCACGCCCCGACAAGGTGGGGCTTGCAATGACATCCGCGTTGTTTCCGACGCAGACACATAGAAATACTATAATACCCATGCAGTTGACATACCCACAAATATAGTTCATACTGTGGTATGAATAACCTCAGGAGGTCGTTATTATGGGTAAGACTGCTAAGGTCGCGATAAGCCTACCCAAGCACATCTTAGCCGCCGTGGAAATAGAGCGTCAGGCCAAAGGAGAAAGCCGGAGCGAGTTTTTTCGTCGTGCCGTTGAGACACGTTTGAACCATGAACGGGAGTCCTCCGCGATAAGAGACTATGTGCGTGGTTACCAGCAATATCCGGAGTCAGATGAGGAGGTCGAAGCTGCCCACAGGGCAAGCAGCGCCGTGTTGGCTGTGGAGCCCTGGCAGTGAGGCGGGGGGAGATATGGTGGGCAGAACTAGCCCCGCCTGCGGGGAGACGTCCTGTGCTACTACTATCCCGCAATGAGGCTTATGCTGTTCGGGAACTGGTAATGGTGGCTCCGTTGACCACCCGCATCCGCGGCATCCCATCAGAGGTTTCATTAGGAGATGAGGATGGCGTGCCCCGTGCTTGTGTTGCCAGTCTGGATACCATCACGACAATCGCGAAGGCCAGTCTGCGTGAGCGATTGACAACTCTAAGTACTGAAAAATTAGAAGCGGTAGAAAAGGCCCTGCATTTCTCTCTCGGCCTGGAATAGTAACGTGTGTCTTATGAGCCAAATGTAGTGGCGGAGTTTATCTCCGCCTGGGGTGTGAGGGCGGGGACAAGCCCAGCGCCTGCGGAAGGGAGATGCCAGGGCACGCTCTGTAGAACACCATGATTCTGTGGACTATTCAGGACATGAGGGCCTGGGACCAATTGCAGCGTCAGGGTGTGCTCAGGGGGGATGGCAGACGCGTTGCGGCCTGTTATCGCTATGCTTACCGATGGATGGCTGACCAGATGCGGCTTCGGCTGCCACCTCACTGTGCCAAATTTCCCCTCTGGGGGTGGTATCAGTGGCAAGGAGCAAAGCAGTGCCGGCCGGACCTGCGCGCCTCGGGGCATCTGGCCAAAGGGCAACCCGGCGTCCGCATCGAGCTTGAGCTTCCTGAGGATACTGTCCTTCTCTCCGATTTCAATGGCTGGCATTCTGTCCTCAACCGTCATTTTCTATCCATCAGTGAGCAAGAAGACGATGCTTTCGGTCGCGAGTTGGAAAGAGCAGGCGTAGAGTGGAGGTGGCCCTACCCCGAGCCATTTCATGACCGCGTGGTCTCCAGTTGGCAACGCATATTTGACGTGGAAGCTGGCGATGCAGAGTGGTGGGGTGCGCCAGCCGAGCGGACCATTCAGGCGACGTTCCGGGAATTGACCATTCCCCAAATTCGACGCGTACACATATTCAGGGCAAGATGATCGAAACGAGGCAGCAGTAGTAGTGGCGGAGTTCATCTGTGCCTGAGGCCGAAAGGGTCGGGACAACCCCCGCCCCCACATCTGCAATTTGGATTTTGTTTGTCATTTGAGCTTTGTCATTTGGACTTCGTACACGGGATTCCCCCGAAAGTACCGGGTTAGGTGAGGGATTTTCCTCTTTTCAGCGACTAGTACTATGACAAAGGTAATAGGTCGAGAGTCCTAATTGACAGGAGAAAGAACTATATTTATACTACTAAGGTACCCTAAGGCGGTACCGTATGGGGTGAAAGCATGAAAGCGATTATGAAGCGGGCAATAATAGGAGAAGAAGGCAACGTATTTATTCTGGTGCTCGTCCTCCTCGTTCTGGGCGGGCTCATCCTGACGCCCTTGCTGGGCTTGATGAGCACAGGGTTGATTGCCGGGCAGGTCTATGAAAAGAAGACGGACGAGCTTTATGCCGCTGATGCCGGTGTGGAGGACGCTATCTGGAGGATACAGAGTAACAACCTTACGTTCGACTCGAATA
>SMTZ1_10011992_pt1 | contig 10024 bp, 9 predicted proteins | sample DeeMarSWOR136_30_FD_25667 | JGI IMG/M metagenome (IMG submission 25667)
CGATCCGCAGCCGATTTTCACCCACAGATATCTCTCGTTCCAACACACCCACCTGGCCGATGAGCTTCTTATTGAAGGTACCGATAACGAACCACTGAGATTCGGCATAGATCATCTTATCCCAGCTGAATTCTCTTTGGTAGGCCTTGGCGAGCAGGTCTTTTAGTTGTTGGGGGAGATTGCCTGCATGTGTGATCTTGATGGTAAGGTTCATCGTTGACAAATTCCAAGGCGGAGATTGGAGACTAGAGACTGGTAAGACAAAAAGTGGATTCTAGATGCTGGTAAAGGCGAAACTCTAGACATGAAAGCGCAGCGCGGATTATACGGGACTATTACATCTGACTTCCCACATTTTGCATTTTTCACATATCATTTTTCATTCAGTATTTCTTTTCTCTCACTGCCCCCGGCCTACTTTGCATCACTCCCCCCGGCTTCCAGAATAGGCTTTAGAAACGCCTCGAAGCTCAACGCCTGCCTCATCATGCCCAGGTCGTTGAGATGGACGCCATCCACCGTTCCCTCGGTGTCAGATCCCAGCATTCCGGTATTTGGGAGAAGATGGAGATTCTCGTCCCCCTGAACCTTGAGTTTCTCATAGATGTCCCTCAGAATATCGCCATCCTTGGTCGGCTTATCCAGGAAATTAGAATCCTCAACTAGCACGATGGGCGTTTCCGGACGATGCTCTCTCAGGATGGCGACGAACGGCTCGACCCGCTCCGGGATCATCTCGGGAGTCATGTTCCAGAGACAGTCCAGGACAAATACGGCCGGGTCGAGCTCGCCGAGCAATTCGGCCATCTCCGGGTCCATTCGGCCGTTCCCTGAGAAGCCCAGGTTGATGATGGGCACATCCAGCTTCCGCCCGACAATGGCGGTGCTGGCCATTCCGGGGCGAGATGCGCAGGCACCCTGGGTGATGGAGGTGCCGTAGAATACGATTAGTTTTCGCCGTTCATCGGCCGAAGGCTCTGATTTTTGAAAGGTTCTGGTTTTGTAGGCTCCCATTTCCACCTGCTGTACGCCATTATACAGCGGCAGGTAGAGGGCATGCTCGGCATTTGGGATCAGTTTGAACTCGGCTTCATTGGACTGCCCTGTGGGTCGCCCGTTGGCCACGAACCGCCATTCTCCGCTCTCCTCTCTGGCATACAGGTCGATTCCGCTGACCCCGGTGGCCGGCATGTGGGGCAGGTCCAGCGCCTCCTTGATCAGGGTCCAACGCACCCTGATGAATTTAGCGTCCGATGTGAACCGGATACGCACCCCCGCGGAGTGTTTGCTCAAATTCCAGATCTCTTCTCTGACGATATCTCTGGCTTTTACCGGCAGGCGGTCATAGGGCGACTCGGTATCCGACCATCCTTTACCCTCCAGAGTCAACTGACTAGCGTCATGCCAGATAACACCGTCGTCCTTGGATTCGGCCTGTTCGGCAAAGAGATGGTTTCCTCCGCAGAGAAGTATTGAAACAAGCAGTATCGAAATAAGGGTGTTTCTATTTTTCATTTGTTATTATAGCTTTCTGAATAAGTGGTGACGGTGATACGCTCTGTTTCCTATCGACCTTGCTTTTATTGCCATTGCTATTGCCATTGCCGCTGATTCTCTTACTAACACGAACACGGTTCTTATTTCAAGTACACCACCTTTCCTCCAGCCCGATACATCCGGGCCACACCAGCACAATCCACTTGATACAGGTACACCCCCGCGGCCAGATCTTCCGGCCACTGCACTTTGATGCGGAAACCTCCAGCCTGAATCCTATCGATAGATCTATGATAGACTCTCTGCCCCAGGATATTGAAGACCCTTAGGGTCAGTTTTCCTTCTTCCGGAACGAAGCCGCTGAAGACCGTGAAGCGATTGAACGGATTAGGATATGCGGGAGCGAGCGTGAAATCCCTTGGGAGTCCCTCTCCTCCAACGTCGGGCACAGCTGTGGGGCGAGTGTTCTCAAAATAATTGAACGTGCCGTCGTAGTTGCCGATGGTCAGGTCTAGATCGCCGTCGTCGTCCAGGTCACCCAGCGCCGGGGCTGCATTCTGGCCGGCGGTAATACCGGCTACCACAGTGGGATTTTCCACCCAGGTGCTGTTGACATTCTCAAAATACTGTAGCTCGCGAAAAAGATCGCCGGTGATCATGTCGATGTCCCCATCGCCATCGATGTCGCCGGCGGTGGGAAAGCAGTTGCTGCCCACGTCGATGCTGCCGAAGAAATCCGCCACCTCGACCCAGGCCGCGGAGTCGCTGGTGCCCGTATTCTGGAAGTAGAACAATTGGCCGTCCTCGTTGCCGGCGACGATATCTAGATCCTCATCGAAATCCATATCGACCAATTCCGGCACAGAAAAGCCGCCCAGATCTATTCCGGCAAAGACAGAGCCATCATAAGTAAAGCTAATACCCGTATTCTTATGAAAAAACAGCTCTCCATTCAAATCCCCAACCACGGCATCTGGCAGCGAGTCTCCATCCACATCGCCCAGGGCGATGGCGGAATAAATCGAGTGGCTGATGGCGCCAAACCGATTGTGAGCAGGCTCCCAGGCGGGTGCGGACGCCGAACCGATGTTCTGGTAATATTTGATATTACCAAGCTGGCTGCCGCTGACCAGGTCCAGATCATCGTCACCATCAAAATCGAAAAGAAACGGTGAACTGGCGCCGCCGACATCAAGCACACCGCCAAAGAGGCTGCCATCGGCTGTCCAGATTGGAGAAGAGGGGCTGCCGGTATTCACATAGTAGTTCAAAGGTCCCGAAGCGGTGCCGTAAATCAGGTCCTTTTTACCATCTCCGGAAAGATCAATCAGACAGGGCGAGTTCCAGTAGGTCGATTGTGCCAGATTAGCGAAAACAGAATTGGCGGCCTGCCACTGCCAGCTGGTGGAATCCCCTGCATTGCGATAATAGTAAAATCCACTCACATCACGGCCGACCAGCAGATCGACATCGGCATCCTCGTCCAGATCGGCGAACCAGGGGTAAGCATACAATCCCACATCAAACCAGATCTGCGATTGTGTTTCCAGAAATAGGGTCGAATCGGGCGTGCCGCCATTGGGATAAAATTTCAACTGCCCGCTTTCGCTGAGTCCCACCAAAAGGTCATCGTCGCCATCGGCATCGAGGTCTGCAAAGGTTGGTATCGGGTAGGAGCCAACGGTTATTGCCGTAAAAAACTCATCGATCTTTTGAAATTGAGGTTGAGCCGAATCGCCCACATTTTCGAAGAGATGCAAACCGGTGTAACCGCCGGTGATTAGATCCAGGTCGCCGTCGCCATCCAGATCGGCACAGACGCCCATCTCGGCGTCCAGGGCGGAGATGTCAGCGAACAGGTGCGGACCGATTTGAAAGGTGGGCGCGTTGGGCGTGCCGGTGTTCTGGTAGTAAAGCGGTGGCCCATCGATGCTGCCCAGGATTAGGTCAAAATCGCCGTCGGCGTCCAGATCGGCAAAACGGGGTTGGGAGAAGGGAAGAGAGGGAATGCCACTGGGATTGAAGATGAGATCATTTTGTTGCCAGGGCTGGGCATAAGTCCCTGAAGCTAGGAGGGAAAATCCGGACAGTACTTCGAGGAGAAACAGACAAAGTCGAGGGTTCATTTTACTTTATCACGACCATGAGCTCGCGGCGGCTGTATTCATCCGCAGCGGTTTTTCTTCATGTTCACAATTAACGAGGATAGCTAGCCTTGCTGACGACTGCTTCCGCCTCCCGAGAGAAGCCGGTAAACTACCGAGGAGATCTTTTCCCAGACGAGCCGAAGTTTACGATGCTAAAACCCGAATGACTTTCGTTTCTGCTGGTCCCGCTGGGCGCGACTGCGCTGTCTCGCCTCTGCCAGATTCCGAAGTTGGATCGTTTTGAGAAGCCTTTGAATAGTAGACTCGTCAGGATCTATGAATCGAATGCCAATTTTAAACGGATCTGTTGTCGATTCTTGTGGAGATTCAACACGCACCACCTCTCCTTCACCTATGACCAGTTGATCCCCAGCAAAGCTGGTGTCTGCTACCTCTACAATGAACTTCTCCCCAACCTCCACGCGCTCATGCACGAAAGCACGGAGGCCCAGTGAAGAGAGATTTGCCGATTTGGCCTCGATGGGTTCAGACGATCCAGTCGTTCTCCTGAGTGTCACATTGAATTGAGCGGGAAAGCGCCTATAGGTGCGTCTCTCTTCCATGTTCAATCTCCTCTTCATTATGCCGATAATATCGGTAATGCTTTATGGTTTGCGCATAAGCTCCAGCCTTTAAAGTGCCAGCTGGATGCGGTGAGATGGAGAGGCCCATTACTCATCAACCGTTTCACCTCGCACTCTGGCGAAGAACTCTCGGTTGAGAGACGGAACTACCTCATCGGCCTTCACCGCAGCCATGTATTCCGCCAGTGAATCCACCAACAGCTTCCGTAGAACAAGGCCTTTCTCTTCGCTTGCCGTCCTGGCATCTCCCGCATAGTGATCCGGATAGTTGCTGTACCAGCGGATACCCGTGAAGGTCGGCGGCAAATGTTTCATCCGGCCCTGTGCGCTGGCCGCTTTTGTCGGCACCTGATGCATTTTGACCAAGTGCGCGTGGTTCGCCAAGGAAATGCTGGTCTCGCACTCACAGGCATGGCCATGTTCGTCTGTTTGGCAAGTCTGTTGCCATTTCTTCTTTCTTTTCGGGCCGAGAAGGTCCTGGGGGAGATACAAAGAGTATGACTTCTCTTCCCACAGACTGCATTGCGCCACAAAGGCCAAGAGATGATCGTTGCCACCGTGCCCGTTGTAGACCACGATCTTTCCGAATCCATTTCGACCGATTTCTTCAAACACCCCTTGCAGCAGCTCAAGAAGAAGGGTTGGCTTAAGGGTGATGGTGCCGGGGAAACACCGGGCTTCGTAGATCTGGCCGAAGTAGAAGGGAGGGAATACGACCGCAGGCTCCTTTTGTGCCGCGAGAGTTGCGATTTTATGAGCATTCAGGAAGTCAGTACCAAGAGGGAGATGCTCCCCGTGCTTTTCGACGACCCCCATGGCGACGACGCATACCCCAGTTTCCTCCACCGCATTCTTGAAATCCGTGGCCGTCAGTTGCTCCCATTGCATCTCCTCCTCCTCAGCTTAGCGTCTGATGTGAATAATAGCGTCGAACGGTCGGCTTCAAGCAGCCCCAGCCGAAGGGTCAGCGCTCTGTAGATGAGAGCCTTTCTAAAAACCGCAGAACTTGCCCTCAATTGTGAACCTGTCTCTTTTGACGTTCCCAACATAAGTTACTTTTTAAAATGTGTCAAGAGAAAAGCTCATATAAATAGGGGCACAGCAAGCAGTGCCCCAGGATTCTCCCGGGGGACCTTCAGACCCCACATCTGCACAGGCGAAAGCCTCTTAAAGCTATCTATGCCCTACCCAAACCGGATCTTCAAAATTACGATCGTTGTCTTTGGAGATAACATATCCCTTGAGAATTGGTGCAGTGACTTTGGCTGGACTGACAACAGGTTCAGTGATCCGGTAGCGGATTTCTGCCATTACATCATCAAGATCAACAATTCTGCCTATTATAACGATCGCGTCCCCTGGAGAAATTGATTGGGTCATATCTCCAATACCGGTCTCTCTTGGCAGGGGATGATCCAATAAGAATACAAAAAAGTTATATCGCCTCTTTTCTCCGGGGCCTAGAATATGGATTTTGTCGTCCCAGATTTTATGAACATTGCCATGCCACTTCACTATTTTTCCGCGGACCGTATCGATGGAATCTATTGCATCGCTTTCAGTTACTTCGTAATCTATTTGTTGTTTGATGGCTCCTACGAACTCTTCGTCACCCGTACCGGATTCTCGAATACCAACCTCTTTTTCAGGTACAGTCACGGCGCAGCTCAAGAAAAACAGGGCCGCTGCTGAGAAGAGAACGATCACCCTGAATTGTAAAACTCCATTGACCATCAGCTTCACCTCCTCTTTTACGCGCTGTCGGCTGAGCTGATCCCACAGCCACTAAGTCTTTTCAGGCGTTCGAACAACGAGATTCCTGCTGGCCACTCCCCGCTCCCCGCTTTCGCGGGGACAAGCTTCGCAGGGACGACATGAATTGTATCCATCAAGGCTTGAGGCTGATGTATGTGTGTAGAAGCTGGTAGGGATGCTAGAAGCTGGAGGCTCGCATGACGGCAGCTTCTCTGAGAACCTGCAGCACTTTGTCCACATGGGAATTGATGCTGTATCCTTCAGCAGTTTTTCTGGCATTCCTTCCCAATCGCTGTCTTCGCACCGGATCGAACAATAGGGCAATTTTGCGCGCCAGGACGGTATGATTCGTAGGATCATCAAGCACATATCCATTCATATCATCGCAGATTATTTCTGAGGCTCCATTGTTTTGGCTCGTAATGACTGGAAGTCCGCTGGCCATGGCTTCCAGGCAAACGTTAGCAAAAGGATCGTAAAGAGTGGGGAATACGAACGCATCTGCAGCTGCATAGTACTCCTCTATATTGGGTTGACTGCTCTTGGTATAGATCACCTGCCCTTGTAGGCCTCGCTTCTGAGACAAATTCCTATAGGTCCTGGCTTTCGATTCATGGCCAACTATAAGAATCTTAAAATTCGGGGCCAGCTTCATCTTCTTTAAATCAGCCGCTGCTTGGATTAAGAAACGGACACCTTTTCTCTTGAATCCTTTTCCAACGAACAAGATCAGGAAATCCTCCTTCGAGATGCCATAGCGCTCTCGGATCGTCATTTTGAACCTGCTTCTGTTATCTGGATGGAACCGCTCATTATCAACTCCGTTGTAAATGACGATAATGTCACCGTCCGGAACATTATACAGTGACATTATGTCTTCCTTTACCATCCTGGAGTTGGCAATGATTTTCACATAGTTTGGCTTCTGAAACTGCTTTTTCTCCATGTACAATAGGACGCGGTGCTTCAGCCTGGCTTTGCCGAATAATCTGGCAATAGGATTTTTATACGAATTATAGTAGTGTCTCATGAATGCCCGGTGACATCCTGAACCAACACGGAATACATCTTGACGAATGGTTTTCTCAAATCCAATAACGACGTCAAAACGACTCTTGCGCAACATCCGACGAGTGAGCATTTCAAACGAGATGTTTCTCAGCTCCAGAAATCTCACATTAAGACGGGATACATGGTGAAGAACAACCTGGGGTATTTCTGGATGATCATCAGTAGTGTAAAGATGAATGATATGCCCCTTGGATGAAAGGGAATTCATCAAGTTAATAGTATACCCCCCCATTCCTCCACCTAATTTGGGGATAACAAGAGCGATTTCCATCTTAATCTGCCTGTTTCGAGGGATATTCTCGATGTACGCGTGATTCTGACGAGAAGGTAAACAGGTTTCTTGGGGATACATCCTCGCCTTCGCGGGGACAAGCTTCGCAGGAATGACATGCTGAGAGATCGGATCTCGGCATTCGGTTAGCGGTATCGAGGTGCGTCACGTAAGTCGGTTTTCGGAATTCGTCTGTCGTAGGAAGCGCTTGAATTGCCATTATGGCTACGATTCACGACACACGATCCACGTTACACACTTCGAGGCCGATAAACGAGCCACGCTTGACGATATCTTCCCAGCTACTCCTTGTCAGCGAAATCGCCCACCGTGGGCTTGACCAGCTTTTGGAAGTCTGTGTAGTGCAGCCGAATGAGCTCCGTGTGCGAGCCTGCGTTGAAGGCGATCTCCTCGTCTTCCGAAAGGGGCTTGGCCACGTAGACGTCCATTTCGTAGAGGTTGCCGAAGGGCGGCATGGCTCCAACCTCAGACTCTGGGAACAGGTCCCGGAACTCTTGCTCGGAGGCCAGCTCAACCTTCTTCGCCCCGGCGAGCTTCTTGAGACCCTTGAAATCGACCCGATAAGAGGCCGGGAGGACGGCCATGGCCATCTGCCCATCGATCTTGACCATGACGGTCTTGGCCAGCTCCTTGCCGGGGATGTGCGCCGAGGCTGCGATCTCCTGTGCGGTATACGCCGGCGAGTGCTTGATGGCCACATACTTGACCTTGTGGCTGTCGAGGAATTCGACTACTTTTTTGCCGGGCATGTTTTCCTCCTTTTTGAATGATAGGAAAGGATTCAAGGGGTCTAGGATTCAAGGATTCGAGAGAGAGGGCTAGCGAGATGCATGAAAGGTAATAGGTATTTCATGTTGCTTCTTGGGTGAGATATGCCTTCGAATGAATCTCTAGCAACTTCCTGAACCCCGGATCGCGGTTTTACGGTTTTCGGGTCTCGATTCTCGATTCTCGGTTTTTTCCGAATCCCGGTCCCGGCTTCCGATTCCCGAAGCCTACTCCAATGGCAAGTAGTCATCCGGAATCGGTGTTCCCGGCCGCTCGATGTGGAAGATGATGCTGGCGATCTGCCAGCGTCCCCCACGATACAGCACCTGAACGCTGTTGATGCCCCGGGCTACAGGCTGGTTCTTTGGATTGCCCACGCGGGACTCATAAGTGCTGAATATGTGAGCGATATTCCCGAACCGGTCCGTTTTATGGCCGATCTCCCTCTCCCAAAAACCCGCCTCACAGTATTGCTTCGCTGCCTCCCGGGAGAACTCCTCTACGGACCAGTCGAGCGAGCGAACGGATTCATTCTCCTCCACAAGCTCCATCCGAATGCGCGCTCCCGGCAGAAACAGCGACACAATTTCATCCCACGGCCGCTCCAGATCTGCTGGGCCGGAGATCAGTTCGTAAAGCTTGAGTATGGGATACTCGGGGGACATGTTGTCCAATGAAGTCATGGATTATTCCGATGGAATTTGTCAAGGGAATTTTTTAGGAAATGAAGGAATGATATTAGTCAGGAGATAAGAGATTGAATGGGGGATGGGTGGTGGGTTGACTTGCCGAAGATCGATGCTAGTTTATAGGTGAGGAAGCTGGTATGGATGCTGGAAGCCAGAAGCTGGAAGCTGGAACAAGTTCGTTCTTTTAGCATCGTCCGAACATCAAGCTTCTAGCATCATGCCTCTAGCTTCCAAACCAGCATCCACAACTTCAAACAAGCTTGTAGCTTCAGCATTTTCTCGGTTCCTCCGGCCACACTTCGTCAGGACTGACCGGCTCGGGCTGATCTGGTCCGAGATTACGGGCATCGATGTCGGCCTTGATGAAGTCCTCCGGCGGCACCGGCGAGCCGAATAGGCGGCGAAGTATGGCCAGTTGACCGACGTGGGTCATGGCGTCGGAGAAGGGACCCTGCAGGAGTCTCTCAGGAGTCGTGTTCTTCAGTGGCGTGCCCGACCTCAGGCGCGCCGAGAGATCCGCAAGTATTTCGTGAAACCGTTGGATCTCGGCCTCCAGAGTTGGTAAAGGTTCAGCCCGGTAGCTTCCACCGATGAAATATGTGCGAGCATAACCCAGCACATTGGTCATATGACAGAGGACCTGGATGGGCGTGCGGACCTGCTGCCCGGCTCGGAAATGACCGAAACCTGGAGGCGCTTCGCGTAGGGCTTTTTGAGTCCGATAGGCCAGGGTGGCCAGGAAGTGGTGGAGCAGGGTATTGGTTTCATCCACGAGTTTTAAACACCTGATAAGCTTAATAAATTTGCGCCTGAGCCGCGTATAGATTCGATAACTGTGCAGAGCGGGTGCGCTGACTTGGCACAATTTGAATATAGTCTTCTGGCATCAATATTCAAAGATTTTTTCGGGCGTGGTGATGGGATTCGATGAAAGGAACATCCACTGGAGCAGGTTACCCCCCTCCCCCCACCACCAACCCGTGATCCGTGAATCGTGATTCGTCACCACCTCCTCCCTAAAAGCAGAGTCTTCGTCTATTCGCCTTGCAGCACTCGGCTTCGATCCTCTGAATGACAGGCTGGGGATAATTTATCCTTCATCACAAACCTCCAGCTCTAAAAAAACTTCCCTAACCTCTTGACAATTCTCTCAACTTATGCTAAAATGGTTAAAAGGACTGGTTAAAATTGACTGAGTCCTTAAAGAAGAGTTATATGCTA
>SMTZ1_10008893_pt1 | contig 10023 bp, 9 predicted proteins | sample DeeMarSWOR136_30_FD_25667 | JGI IMG/M metagenome (IMG submission 25667)
GTGTGTCGGACTCCTTGGTTCAATCGCGGAACAGGCCATCCCCCGCCCCTTTAATCGCTATATCTTTGATGCCGTGGTGATAACATCCATGGGCATTGTCTATTACATCATGCGCTGGATCTTTGTCTCGCGCTTTGGGCCTATGGGGACAAAAGGCCGCACCTGACCTCCAACCGGATTTAGGCCATTAAAGCTGTCAGAAGAGATGCCCATACATAAGGGATAATAGAAATATTCCAGGGTGATTAAAAAGGGTTATAATGCTAAAATAAATTAGACAATCAGTAAGGTGACTTTAATCTGAATATATATAATCGAAGACCTAAGGAGGGTAGAGATGCGAATAGGCATGATTGGGCTGGGGCGCATGGGGATGAATATGACCAAACGCCTTTTGAGGGGAGGACACAAGGTGGCGGCCTATAACCGTACAAGGGATAAGGTTGATCAACTAATTAAGGAAGGAGCCGTAGGGGCTTACTCACTTGCGGAACTGACAGAGGCCCTTCCTTCGCCCAGGATTATATGGATAATGCTCCCTGCTGGAAAGGCAACAGAAGACCAGATAGGACAACTTGCAGACATCCTTTTTCCGGGTGACATAGTAATAGACGGCGGCAACAGCTACTACGGGGATGATACACGCCGGTCTCAACTCCTGTCACACAAGGGAATAAGGTTCATGGATGTGGGTGTGAGTGGCGGGATATGGGGCCTTGAATCGGGATACTGCCTCATGGCCGGCGGTTCGCGGGAGACCTTTAACTACATGGAACCCGTTTTTAAGACACTTGCGCCTGAGGAGGGATACCTATACTGCGGCCCCACGGGCGCAGGTCATTTTGTCAAGATGGTCCATAACGGTATAGAATACGGGATGATGCAGTCATACGGAGAAGGCTTTGATATACTCAGGTCATCCACCTATTCCGATTCTCTGAACCTGGCCGAGGTGGCCCATCTTTGGAACCATGGGAGCGTGGTTCGGTCATGGCTGCTAGAGCTGGCAGAAGGCATCTTCAAGAGAGACTCGGAACTTTCCGGGATTGATGGTTACGTGGAAGATTCCGGGGAGGGCCTATGGATGGTTAAACAGGCCTTAGACAGCGAGGTCCCCTCTCCTGTGATAGCCCTGTCACTGATGCAGAGGTTTCGGTCACGAAAAAATAATACCTTTTCCGACCGGTTAGTTGCCGCGCTCCGGCAGGAGTTCGGGGGTCATGCCGTGGGTTCCGGCAAAGACAGGTAACTGCCATTTCTGATATCCATATTCACAGGAGAAAAAATTGATGGCTTTAGACAAAGATAACAAAGGCTCTCCAGGTAATATAATTGCTGCAGTGTCAGCTGATAAAGCTGGGAATCATTACCAAACCTGTCTTATCGAGAAGATCCCGGATCCCTGTGCCATTGTTATTATAGGGGCATCCGGAGATCTGACCTCCAGAAAGATCCTCCCCGCCCTCTTTAACCTTTACCTCTGTGGCGCCATGCCAGATCCATTCATCATTGTAGGCTGCAGTCGCACCAGGTTGACCGATCAGGAATTCAGGGAAAAGATGGAGGGGGCTGTCAAGTCTTCGGGGATCTTTGCTCCGTCGGAGTGGAAAAATTTTTGCTCATCTATCCACTACAAGACCATCAATTATGATGACCTCTCATCCTTCAGGGCCCTGGAAGAATTTCTCAAAAATCCCACGAAGACGGATAAATCAAGATGGAACGTCCTGTTCTATCTTGCCATCCCTCCATCTCTTTACAAATCAACCGTCAGAATGCTCGGCATGTCAGGGCTTTCGGCTGAAGGAGGCAATTGGTCCCGTATAGTTGTTGAGAAACCCTTCGGAAGGGATCTCAATAGTGCCGTTGACCTTGATCGGTCTCTTCATGAACATTTCGAGGAGCATCAGATCTTCAGGATAGACCACTACCTTGCCAAGGAGACCGTGCAGAACATATTGATCTTCCGTTTTGCGAACAGCATCTTTGAGCCAATATGGGACAGGAGATATATAGACCATGTCAGTATTATAGCCGCGGAAACTCTGGGCGTTGAACACAGGGCAGGCTATTACGAGCAGGCCGGCGTTCTGAGGGACATGTTTCAAAACCATATGATGCAGCTCCTTGCCATGACGGCAATGGAACCTCCATCCATCTTCGAGACGGACCGTATCCGTGATGAAAAGGCCAAGGTCTACAGGGCGCTTAGGCCTTTTCCGGTTGAAAATTTCAATGAATATATTGTCCTTGGCCAGTATTCCCGTGGCATAATTGACGGCAGGATGGTCCCCTCCTATCGAGAAGAACCGGGGGTAAGCCCCGAATCCCTGGCCCCGACCTTTGTTATGATGAAGATCTTTTTAGACAACTGGAGGTGGCAGGGAGTGCCCTTCTACCTCACCTCCGGGAAGAGACTAGCAAAGAAGCTTACGGAGATCACGATCCAGTTCAAGCAGATTCCCCACTCCATGTTCCGCCTTACCCTTGATAAGGAGATATCAGGTAACAGGCTGACACTCGGCATCTCCCCTGACGAAAAGATGACATTGACATTTCAGACAAAGAGTCCCGGCACCGAGGTCTGCCTCAGATCCGTGACAATGGATTTTGATTACCGCCAGGGATACACGGGCCCGATCCTTGAGGCCTATGAAAAGGTCCTCCTGGACTGTATGCTGGGAGACCAGATGCTTTTCTGGCGCCAGGATGGTGTGGAGTTGTGCTGGTCATTCCTGACCCCTATTCTGGACAGGTGCGAGGCATGCGATAACAGATCCGAAATACTTTTACCTTATGAGTCAGGGACATGGGGGCCAAAGGACCTAAGATAATAGTCACTGACAATCCTTCCTCCCTTGCGCGAACCGGCGCGGATATATTAACCTCCGATGCGATAAAGGCCGTTGCGAATAGGGGACGATTCACAATAGCCATATCCGGAGGTGCCGGCCCAAGGCCGATGCACAGGCTTCTTGCCATGGACCCCTATCTCTCACAAATCCCATGGGCCAACATGCACATCTTCTGGGTCGATGACCGTTGTGTACCCCCTGGCGATCCTGAGAGCAATTATGGCAGGGCACTAGAGGACTTCCTTGGAACCGTCCCGATTCCATCGGGTTATATACATAGCATGCCCTCGGAGGAATCCCCTGAAAAGGAGGCATTGAGATATCAAAGGGAGTTGATCAGGTATTTTCGACTCAGTAGAGGGGAATTCCCTGTCTTTGACCTGATATTCATGGGTATAGGACCGGACGGCCATACAGCCTCCCTATTCCCGAAATACAGTGCCCTTAAAGAGGCTAAGAGGTTGATACTTGCCGTCAAGGGAGGCACTCCCATGGTTCATCGTCTTACCATGACCCTACCCGTATTGAATAATGCGAGAAAGGTGGTCTTTCTCGTCTCCGGGAAGGAAAAATCGGCGATCTTACGGGATATCCTGACACAAAGGCAAAAAGGACTGCCCGCCCAGATGATAAAACCTGTAAAAGGAGAATTAATCTGGCTTATTGACAGGAAGGCTGCGTCACTCTTGGATTATACAAAACTTGACTTAGAATAATTGTATTTGAGTGTATTATCTGTAATAATATAATTCATTGATTCACACATACATGACAAAAGGAGATATTTGATATGAATGAGACTATTAAGTTTATAAAAAGCAGAAGGAGCATCAGAAAATATAAGGAAAAACAGATAGAGGATTCCGATGTTCAGACAATATTGGACTGCGCCATACATGCACCCAATGCCATGAACCAGCAGAAGTGGCATTTCACTGTGATCCAGAATAAGGCGATGCTGAATCGAATGGTGGATATTATCAAGGAAAACATAATGAATTCCGATATTGAGTTCCTTATCGGCAAGGCAAGCGAGGCCAATTATCATACATTTTACCACGCCCCCACAGTAGTACTGGTCACAGGAGATGAAAACGCCCGCTTAATTGAATTCGATTGCGGAGCGTCCGCGCAAAATATCGCCCTGGCAGCCAAGTCGCTGAATATTGGTTCATGTATTATGACATCGTCCGGTTTCCTTTTCGCTTCTGAAAAAGGAAACAAGTTAAAAAATGAATTGGGCATCCCCAAGGGCTACAAGCACGTGTGTGCGGTATCGCTCGGATACCAAGACGAGGACCCGGCAGCCCCTCCGAAGGATAAAGGGGTAATCAACTATATTAAATAGATCAGAGGAGATTAAGATGAGATATTCGCAAATGCATCCTGCTTTTTTAGCTATCCTGTCCATATTATTCAGCATTGTCTTCTTCACAGGTTGCGATAGCGGTAAAGAGACGATAGATGCGGTCACGGGGAATCAAGCCGTCAAACAGTATCACAAATCGGAACAGGATGTTAAAAGAATAACTGACCAACAGTCTGAACGGCTCAACTCTATCCCCGGAGATGAAGATAATGAAGATGAAGACGAAGAAATTGACGAGTAACGATAATCAAATTCTTATTGTCTCTTGTCTATTATTGTCTTGACTGTCTTATGGAGTTGATTAAGCGCGAATGGTATTTTAAGGAATTTAATATTATAGGTATTGCATAAGGCTTCCGCATTCGGTGTGATGTCTCTCGCGCAAAAGAGAAAATTTTCAGCAATTCCAGGATCTATCTCAACAGCCCTCTGGAAAAATTCTAGGCCGCCCATTACAGGCATATTAATATCGGAAATAACCAGATTGAAATAATTATTTCTGACCTTCTTCAATGCCTCCTGGCCGTTCACCGCCGTTTGCGTATCCCCGAATGTGCTTAGCGCCTGAGCTATAAACAGTTGGAGAGGCAGCTTATTTTCCACAATAAGCAGCTTCTCTTTCCCTATGGTCGGCATCTGTTGAACTACCTCTGAGAGATCCAGCACATCGGAATATCTTTTAAGGAATTTTTTGATCCGTTCTATATGCTCATCAATTATTGAAGCGGTTTTCTTTATCTCATTTTCATCTTTATAAAAACTACTTACCACATATTGGAAGATGTTATTTAACTCCGCGAATTCCACGGCAACGATAACCTTCATAACAGCCTGTTTGCTTATCCTCGGGGCAGTCTTAATCCGCTCATAAAGGTTCTCCAACGGGGTTGCAACACGGTCCCTGGCGCTTTGATCAACGATGATAGCCGGTGTAGGAAGGGTTCCTTTGCTCAAGATGCTCTGTTCAGCCTCTTTCAGGAGCTCAAAATGCGTATCCTCATCATGGGCAAGATCGGATAAAAATTCGCTGAATTCTTTATCCTTACTAAATTTTTCAGCAGCACTCCTATAGACACTGCCTGCAAGCTGTTCCAAATATAGGAGCCAATTCAAGATCTCTTTCATCGCGTTAACCTTTAATGATCCGAAATCAATAGGATTTTATCATTTGAAAAAATTAATTCCATATCCTGCATCAGGTTGATTTTAATATTTCCCATTGTTTTAGTCAAATCCTGTGGTCTTTCTCATATATTCTGAAAGACCCATTAGGCCCCCTACTCCTCGATACAAATCCAGCACCCTTTTCCCTTTAAATTTGTAATATGTATCTGTGTCGGTTATAATCATCAATGTTATTACATCTGTCATGAACACAAGAGATAAGTAGCCATATTTACATAATCAGGCTAGTGATATCAGGAGGTCTGCTATGCATAGATCAACGACAATATTGTTTACACTAATAATCCTGGTAATTTCTTCACCCTCGGTTCTTGCATCGGATGGATCTCAACGCACTATTACCGTGAACGGACAAGGAAAGGCCTCCGCCCCGCCGGATATGGCAAACATAGAAACCGGCGTGGTCACCCATGGTGTGACGGCTATTGAGGCGTTATCAGAAAATAATCAGATTATGGGTAGGATTATGGATATCCTGATCGGGCATAAGATCGCAGAAAAGGATGTCCAAACATCCATTCTCAATGTGACTCCTGAATATATGAGGGATGAGCGCGGCCGTGTTGAAGAAAAAATTATTGGTTACTCCGTGAGAAACCAGGTTCAGGTCCGTGTGCGTAATCTAAATGATCTTGGTCAGGTGATTGACGCATTGGTGAGGGCAGGCAGCAACCAGATTTCAGGCATAAGTTTCGGGATTGATGACCCCGCCAAGATTATTAATCAGGCCCGAGAGAGGGCAATTGCGGACGCTCGAGGCCGTGCCGGGCTCTACGCGCGATCTGCCGGCGTTCGTGTGGGCAAGATTATTGCCATCAATGAGCAGACAACCGATTGGCCCAGGCCTCAGGGTGCGTACCGAATGTACGATCTGCAGGCCGTGTCTTCCGTTCCCGTAGCCACCGGAGAGCAGGAATACAACGTCACAATACAGATGGTATTCACCCTTGAGGATATGGAATAACTGCATCAGCTTTCATCCATAGATTCAGGTAAGACAAATAACCGCCATAATATTAATTTTCACGAGGAGAATGTAAGAATCCCATGAGCCAAGAAGTTGACAAGGTCATATATTCCATGATCAAGGTAAGCAAATTCTATAATAAGAAGCCGGTTATAAAGGATATCTCAATTTCCTTTTTCTACGGGGCTAAGATTGGAGTACTTGGTCTGAATGGCGCCGGCAAGAGTACCCTGTTACGTATATTCGCTGGCCTTGACAAGGAATTTAACGGACAGGCACTTTTATCCTCGGGCTATACCATAGGCTTGCTTGAACAGGAACCCCAGCTGGATAATTCCAAACGCGTGAAGGACATAGTGGAGGAGGGCGCCAAAGAGGCTGTTGATCTCTTAAATGAATACAACAGGATAAATGAACGATTCAGTCAGCCAATGTCGCAGAAGGAGATGGATAAGCTCATAGAGCTCCAGGGAGAGGTTCAGGAAAGGATTGACGCGCTTGAGGCATGGGACCTGGAGTCCAGGCTTGAGATGGCCATGGATGCCCTGCGGTGTCCGCCCGGCGAAACCCCAGTCAATATACTTTCAGGGGGAGAAAGGAGGCGAGTCGCGCTGTGCCGGCTTCTACTTCAAAAACCGGATATTCTACTCCTGGATGAACCGACCAACCACCTTGATGCAGAATCGGTCGCATGGCTGGAACAACACCTGCAGCGTTATGAAGGTACCATCATAGCCGTAACACACGATCGCTACTTCCTTGATAATGTGGCGGGATGGATACTCGAGCTGGACCGGGGCGAAGGTATCCCTTGGAAGGGGAATTATTCCTCATGGCTGGAACAGAAGAAGAACAGATTGAGTATTGAGGAAAAAGGAGAGACCAAGCGCATAAAAACCCTGGAGCGCGAGCTTGAATGGATCAGGATGTCTCCCAAAGGAAGGCATGCCAAGTCCAAGGCCAGGATCAGCGCTTATGAGACCCTTGTCAGCCAAGAGGGTCAAAAACAGGAAAAAGCCCTTGAGATCTATATACCCCCAGGGCCGCGTCTGGGCGATCTGGTCATAGAGGCAAAGAACCTCAGCAAGGCTTATGGCGACAGGCTCCTGATCAATGACCTGTCTTTCTCCGTGCCGCCCGGTGCTATAGTAGGCGTAATCGGGCCGAACGGGGCCGGCAAAACCACACTTTGCTCGATGATTACAGGCAAGGAGCAGCCCACATCAGGTTCGATCAGGATAGGGGAGACTGTTAAACTTGCCTATGTGGATCAGACGCGTGATACCCTAGATCCTGACAAAAATATATGGGAGGTTATATCAGACGGTAATGATATCATAGAACTTGGTAATATACAGGTCAACTCCCGCGCCTACGTGGCGAGATTTAACTTCACCGGACAGGACCAGCAAAAGAAGGTTGGCATGCTTTCCGGCGGGGAAAGAAACCGTGTGCATCTTGCCAGGATATTAAAGGGCGGCGCCAATGTTATCCTGCTCGATGAGCCTACCAATGATCTTGACGTAAATACCCTCCGAGCCCTTGAAGAGGCCATTGAAAACTTCGGCGGATGTGCCATGGTGATCAGCCATGACCGCTGGTTTCTGGACAGGGTTGCCACGCATATACTTGCATTTGAAGGAAACAGCAATGTGTATTGGTTTGACGGAAACTACACGGGATATGAGGCCGATAAAAAGGTCAGGCTGGGCGAAGAGGCTGTTAGACCCCACAGGATAAAGTATCGTCAATTAACAAGGGCATGATGCAAAAGTAAATCACAGATAGTTATATAATCTCTATTTGAAGACACGGGCCTCGTTTAAATTTTGAGGCCCGTATCCATTAAGAGTGGTTATATCAAAACGGATTCATACATTCGAAGTGCAGTATGCGCACCTGGTCGCTTTAATGGGAATGTCTGAAAAACAGTAAGGGCATTCCTTAGTGGTCGGGGCAGCGGGAGGAGGCGCCGCCTCCTGCCTTCTAAGCTTGTTGATGCCCTTTACTAAGAAAAAGACGGCCAGGGTGACAATAAGAAAACTCACGATAGTATTTAAAAAGGCGCCGTAGCCCCACGTAACAGCGCCAGCGCCCTTCGCAGCTGAGAGCGTGGCATAAGGCCCAGCGATCGTCCCCTGCTTGAGGGTAATAAAAAGGTCCGAAAAATCAACGTTGCCCAGGAGGAGGCCGATGGGAGGCATAATTATATCATCAACAAGGGACTTTACGATTGTGCCAAAGGCTGCCCCAACGATAATGCCTACCGCCATATCCACCACATTCCCTTTCATTGCAAATTCTTTAAATTCCTTAAGCATGATCGTTCTCCTACATTTACTTGACACGCCTCGCCTTGGCAAGGCGTGTCAAGTTGTTAAATTTTTGGATTGATCTTTAAAAAACTATTGAATCGGACTTAATTCAACCCTTCTGTTTTCAGCGCGACCTTCAGGTGTGTCATTGCTCGCCGCCGGATTGGAGATACCAAAACCCTTCGCAGTCAATCTACCTTTATCTATTCCCTTAGATATAAAATAATCCATAACTGCCTGCGCGCGTTTTTCTGAGAGCTTCTGGTTATAATTGGCAGACCCCTTATTATCGGTATACCCTTGAATATCGATCTTCAATGATGGGTTATTCTTCAGGATGGTTACCACAGCATCCAGGATCGCTGCATCACCTGCATCGATGTTTGCCTTTGCTGTATCAAATGTGACTCCCTTAAGTACCCAGCAGCCCCTCTGATCAACATTGGCGCCCTTGGGTGTATTCGGGCATTGATCCGCCTCGTCATATACGCCGTCTCCGTCGCTGTCAAGCGGGCAACCTATGCTGTCCACCTTGGTCCCGCGAGGCGTCCCAGGGCATTTATCCATGTCGTCATATACTCCGTCTCCGTCGCTGTCAAGCGGACAGCCCTGTCTGTCCACCTTAGTTCCAATAGGCGTCCCAGGGCATTTATCCATGTCGTCATATACTCCGTCTCCATCGCTGTCAAGCGGGCAACCTATGCTGTCCACCTTGGTACCACGAGGCGTCCCCGGGCATTGATCCGCGTCGTCATATACGCCGTCTCCGTCGCTGTCTTTCGGGGCGACAGGCTGCGGGGCTAGGGGCTGTCGTGCGACAGGTGCAACAACTGCTACCTTCTTTTCCCCGCCAAAGGCAAAGCTGAGTCCTGCGGTATAAAGTAAATTGCTACCGGGTTTAGGCAGGACATGTCGTACGTCGGTGCGTAATGCTATCTTATCAGTTAAATAATATTTAAATCCCAATCCGTAATCCAATGAGAACCCGTCATCTTCATCAGGATCGTCAACATCGAGGCTGCCAATACCAAAAGCAATAAATGGCGTCCATCTTGAGTCAGGCAGTAAATAGCAAATGCCTTCCAGGCGAATAAGCGAGGTATCCACTTCAGCCCCGCCTATTTCTGCTTCTGCATCAATATAGTTAAAAGAGCCTTCAATTCCAAAGTTTTTATTAATGTCATAACCAATAGTCCCGCCATAGGTAACCGAGTCAGTAAGCTTCTGGTCAGGATCAAAAAAATAACCGCCGTAAAATAGACTTATTGTGACAGCGCCGGGTTTTGACTCGGCATTCACGTTACTTGAGTATAAAGTCAGAATCCCAATCAT
>SMTZ1_10008894_pt1 | contig 10023 bp, 7 predicted proteins | sample DeeMarSWOR136_30_FD_25667 | JGI IMG/M metagenome (IMG submission 25667)
CCTGGTAGCCTCTGCCGGAGTTGCTGTACCCATGATATCAGGAAGAGCACTGGGTCATTCAGGGGGGACACTTGACAAATTGGAGGCAATTCCAGGATTTCGCACCAGACTTACCCTGACTGAGTTTGTTAATCAGGTTGAAAAAATTGGGGTTGCTATGATTGGACAAACAGATGAAATTGTTCCAGCCGATCGTAAAATTTATGCTCTTAGAGATAGAACTGGTACAGTTCCTTCTATTCCGCTTGTAGTAGCAAGCATCTTGAGCAAAAAAATAGCTGAAGGCGCAAAAGTGTTAGTGTTAGACGTCAAAACTGGTAGGGGTGCATTTTTTACATCCGAAGACAACGCCTTAAAATTGGCTGAGACAATTATTGCAATCAGCGAAAAGTTTGATCTCCACACAACTGCATTGATGACCGCAATGGATCAGCCATTGGGATGTGCCATTGGTAATTGGCTTGAAACACTCGAAGCCATTAACACATTGAAAGGCAACGGACCAAAAGATGTCCTGGAAGTTACATTGGCTTTAGGAGCAGAAATATTATGCCAGGCAGGGATTGCTGATGATGTCATCTCAGGGCAAAAAAGATTAACTGAATTATTAGATTCTGGCAATGCTTTTGAAAAGTTTTTATCTATGGTTGAAGCCCAGAGTGGAGATTTATCTATCATTGAAAATCCTGACAAATATCCAGAGAGTCAATATCATCGAATTATCTTGAGTGAAAAAGAGGGATACATACATTCAATTAATGCGTTAAAAATTGGTCTGTTAGCAATGGGAATTGGGGCGGGCAGGAAAAAAATATCTGATCAAATTGATTATGGGGCTGGAATCGTATTGTGCAAAAAAGAGTCTGATCCTATTTCAAGAGGGGAACCACTTGCGGAAATATTTTCTTCAATAGAATACCCATCACACTATTTAGCAGATAAGATTAATGAAGCTATAGAGATAAGAGATGAAGCCAAACACACAACTCCTTTAATTCTAAAGTATATCAACAAAACAGGCCGCTTCAACTGGCTTCATAATTCTGTTTGAAAACCATTGGTATCAAAATCGAATTCGGTTGTTTTTATTTTTGTTATTTTTTGCTCTGTTCATAAGTCCCGTATGAATATCACATTTTTCTGTCGGTGCAAATCTCTCTTCAAATATCTCCGTAATAATTTCGGGACAGTATTCAGTCGGCAATTTTTTCGTTTCTTTACAAATTTCCATTCTCACTACACCAGGTGGCGTCTCAAATTCTACTATCGGTAATTGAAGCGTGTCGTGTGCAGTTTTCATGAACGGCGCCCAAATAGGTAATGCTGCAACAGCCCCTGCCTGCCCTTCGCCAAGTGTTATCGCAGGATCATCAAATCCAATCCATACCCCGGAAACGATCTGGGGTGTAAATCCAATGAACCAGGCATCAGTAAAATCGTTTGTCGTTCCAGTTTTTCCACCGGCGGGACGAAAAAAATGATAAACAGTTCTGGCAGTAACCCCAGTTCCATTATTTACGACTGATTTAAGCATATCTGTCATAATATAAGCCGATTCTTTCCGTAAAACCTCCTTTACTTCTGGTTTGTTTGTATCAAGAATATTGCCGTACTTGTCGACTACTTTTAAAATATACAGCGGTTTTGCCAATAAACCCTGATGAGCAAAAACACCGAAGGCAGAAGTAATTTCAATCAGTATAACGTCTGCTGATCCCAGTGCAATAGCATCATAGGGTGGAATTGGTGTAGTTAAACCTAACTTGTGACCATAATCAGCAACTGTTTTCGGTGGCACAACTTCCTGGACAAGTCGCGCAGTCACAAGGTTTAAAGAACGTTTTAGTCCATCACGCAACATAGTAGGACCACCCTGGGAATAATCATAATTATGAGGTGCCCAGCGATCACCATTTGGCAAATAAAGGACGACTGGTTGATTTAGTAATTCGAAGCAAGGGGAATAACCATTGGCGATTGCCGCGGTATAAACAATCGGCTTAAAAGTTGATCCAGGTTGTCGTTTTGACTGAACAACTCGATTCCATTTCGATTTATCAAAATCTCGTCCTCCGATCATTGCTAGTACATAACCATTTCTTGGATCAAGCGCCACTAAAGCAACTTGAATGGGTAGACTTTCGGTAAGCAAAGAATCTAATAATTGTTCGTTCTGTTTTAATTCCTGATCGGATTTGCCGGCTAATACTTGCGGATCTATATATTGTCGTGCCTTATTCCTTGAAATGAGTCTCTTATTGAATTTTGTCTGTAACATATCTAAATGCGTTTTCACTGCTTTTTCAGCGGCAGCCTGGACTCTTGTGTCTAGAGTGGTATAAACACTGTAACCGCCCTTATATAAATCCATTTGATATCGTTGTTGGAGCTCCTGGCGAATATATTCACTAAAATAAGGCGCAATTCCATTTTCTTTTTCTGGATCATGCTCTATTAAGTTCAGTGGTATATTTTTGGCTTGCTGATATTGATCTTCAGTAATAAATCCTCTTCGCAACATGTTGTGAAGAACTAAATTTCTTCTCTGTTTTGCCCTGTCAGGATAGCGATAAGGGTAATATGAAGTTGGTCTTTGAAGGAGTCCCGCGAGCAGAGCACACTCCTCAAGCGTCATGTCTTTTGCATTTTTACCAAAAAATTCAAGCGAAGCTGCCTGGACGCCATAATTTCCATGACCAAAATTCATTTGATTGAGGTACATTTCAAGTATTTCATATTTTGTATACGTGCGCTCAATCTGGATAGCGGTAATCCATTCTTTGATTTTCCGTGAAATCTTTTTCTCTAAATCGAGATACAATTGTCTGGCTAATTGTTGTGTAATTGTGCTTGCCCCCTGTTGATACTTCATGTGGGCAAGATTAATAAACATAACGTACATGAATCGTTTAACATTTATCCCCCAGTGTTTATAAAATTTGTGATCTTCAGTAGCAAGAACAGCCTGTACCATATATTCTGGAATTTGGTCAAGTGGGATTAAAATCCTTTTCTTGGTAAAAAGTTCTTTAATTATTACGCCATCCTGGGAGTATATTTTCGTCGCCAGTTCGGGATCATAATGCTCCAATTGTGTTAACGAAGGAAGATCTCGACTTAATATATACAGGTAAATTATTAAAATGATAAAAATCAAACATAATCCCACAAATATTCTAAATATCCAGTTCTGGGAATAAGAAGATTTTTCTTTGTTCTCTTCAATGACTTCATTTTTTTCCATATTTCGTCTATATCTTTTCATGGTAAATTCCTGAGCCAAAATTTATCTTGATAGTTATTATTCAAGCATTAAACTAATCCGAAAAATCAAACGTTCCAATAATTAAGTGTTAATTTTCCCCCTTCTAATTTGCCGTAACTGAAATAATTAATCCAATCACCTAAGTTTAACAGGATGTTGTTGCCAAATTTTTTATGTATTGGTTTATGCGAATGCCCAACAATAACATAGTCGAATCCTTGATCAAATTTTTCAATCGCAAAGTTTAAATAATCAGCTTCATCAATAGCTTCCTTTCCAGCTGTATGTTTTCGGCTGCCCATTGACATTAATTTTGCCAGGGGAATGCCAAGATCGGGATGAAGTAATCGGTATAGAAAGATATTAATGGGATTTCTGAAAATTTTTTTTAATATCCGATAACCAACATCCTTTTTGGAAATGCCGTCACCATGGAACAACAAAACCTGTCTTGCCTGAATTTCAGCAGTCAAAATTTCGGGATGTACTATCATTTGTACCTGCTCTGAGAAAAAATTATTAACCCAACTATCATGATTTCCGGGTAGAAAATGAACAGAAACATCATGTTTAATTAACTTATGAATTTGAAAAAATACCATAAAATATTGATTGGGAACAACATGCCTGTATTCAAACCAGAAATCAAATAAATCCCCGACAATATATAATTGGTTTCCAGGCTGATTAATGTGATTTAAAAAAGATGTCAACCTGGTTAATTTTTCTTTTTCTTTGGCTTCAGTTCCCGCGCCGAAGTGAAGATCTGAAATAAAGAACACCTTTTCCATGTTTCCAATCCAATTTAACTTAAGCTCATCGATTCGTAAAGATACAAAAACAAGGTTTAGATTGCAATAGAAATATAGTGAGTTTATAAAAAAATATTGACAAAATCAAAAAAAATTATTAATTTTTCAGAAATCAGTTATTAAAAGTGAAAATTAAATATTATTATCACCGCTTTATTTAATCAATTGATTTATAATCGTTCAAAACTACATTTTGTTGGAGATTTTAGCTTCTAACTATGGATGTAATATTTTTAAAAGCTTATGCAAAAATTAATATTGGATTAAACATTATTTCTACAAGACAGGATGGTTACCATAATATAGAAACTATTTTGCAACAAATCGACCTTTTTGATGAAATTGTGATAAGAAAAAATAGCGGTTATCAAATCAGTATCCGAAGTGATAATCGAAAAGTACCTGAAAATAAAGGTAATATTTGCTATGATGCTGTTAAGCTAATTCAACAGGTCTCAGGAATCAAAGAAGGCGTAGCAATCGAGATTCGGAAGCGGATACCGATTGGTTCGGGACTTGGGGGAGGCAGTAGTAATGCTGCCTCGGTTCTTATTGGTTTACAGCAACTCTGGCATCTTCAATTAACAAAAGAGGATTTGCACGAGCTTGCATTGAAGTTAGGTGCAGATGTACCTTTTTTCCTTGTCGGTGGTACTGCCCTTGCCACGGGTATCGGAGAGAAATTAAAGCCTATTGATGCCCCCTTTAATTCTTATTGTGTAATAATATATCCAAATATTGAAATTTCTACAACATGGGTGTACAAAAATTTCAATTTTAGCTTGACAAAGACAAAAAAAAGTATTAAATTATCACACATTTTTTTTCATCGATTTCATATTTCTAACTTAAAAAATGTGATAAATAACGATCTGGAGGAGGTGGTTTTTCAACAATATCCGATACTAAAAGAGATTAAACAACTGCTCTACCGCAAGGGTGCGTTTTTCGCCTGCATGTCGGGTAGTGGTTCAACAATCTATGGCCTATTTAAAAATTATGCCGATGTGGTGGTGATGAGGTCTATTCTCAAGCCCTACCAAATTATTCTTGCAAAACCAATGATAACAAAAAATAATCTGTAATTTATATTTAAAGAAAGAGGTATTGTAGGGGACGCTCAATTAAGGGAAATTTTGTCTATTTTCTGTTATCTAGATATTTCAGGAATTGCAAATAAGGGCAATGTAATTGATCAAACTTCAAGTAGTTACTTCATTAAGGGGATGGTGTAAAATAAGTTCTCCATAGGCGAATCATTATAATAGTCGCAATCCACGGTAAGGAGGATTTACTATTTTAAATTGATAAGTTATCATTTCTCAATTTTGATAAAATTTAAAATATTCTCTTTTGTCGAATCAATTAATAGTAGCAATGTGCCTCCGCCTGTGCCGTGATCTGCCTGAGGAAAATCCCAGTTATTTAATCCAACCCCTAAATGACCTGTGCAGAATTATTTTTAAAATTTTAATCGATCAACACTATCACAGGAGAGAGGAATGGAAATAACAGAAATTAACGTTACCCTACGCAACGAAGACAAGTTAAAAGCTTTCGTTAATGTAACCTTTGATAATCAATTTGTGGTTCGCGGAATGAAAGTGATAAAAGGGTCGACAGGATTTTTTGTAAGCATGCCCAGTCGTAAAATGCCAGATGGTTCATTTAGAGATATTGCCCATCCAATTAATAATGATTTTCGACAATTTATCGAGAAAAAAATTCTTGACGAATATAATAGAAAATCATCAGAAGGAGATACTGGAGATACGACTGACTAAAACGCTTATATCTATTTATACATAAATTAATCTATAAATATTTGGGGCGTCGCCAAGTGGCAAGGCACAGGGTTTTGGTCCCTGCACCGGAGGTTCGAATCCTCCCGCCCCAGCTCTTTTTGAACTATTCTAATCGTCATTAACAAGATGCGAATGACGAAAATCAACTTAGGGGCTAATTTCAGCCAAGCATTTTCGACTATTTTCTATAATTATGATTTCCAATTTTGAGAAATTTTAAAAGTCGAAAATTGCTCCGTTGGTTTTTTGTCATTTTTATATATCTGGGATCCATCTTCGATGAGCAATTCTTTGAAAATATTTGCTGGAACTAGCGGGAAAAAATTAGCTGAAAAAATTGTTGATTATCTTGATATTCCATTAGGAGATTCAACCATCAAATATTTTAGTGATGGTGAAAGCTGGGTAAAATATAATGAAAACATCAGGGGATGTGATGTTTTTATTATTCAGTCAACTAATTCTCCCTCTGATAATCTAATGGAACTATTGATTATGATTGATGCCGCGCGTCGAGCATCAGCAAAGAGAATAACGGCTGTTATTCCGTACTTTGGGTATGCTCGTCAGGACCGAAAAGATCAACCCCGCGTGGCGATAACAGCGAAATTAGTTGCTAACTTGATAGCTACCGCGGGTGCGGATCGAGTATTGACCATGGATTTACATGCATCACAAATTCAAGGTTTTTTTGATATCCCGTTAGATCATTTATACTCCGCACCAATTCTGGTAGATTATTTTCGCAATAGGGGCATAGAAGATTTAGTTGTCCTTTCTCCTGATATCGGGGGTGTTAAGATTGCCAGAGCTTATGCAAAACGGTTGCACGTTCCATTGGCAATTGCAGATAAAAGACGACCAGCGCCAAATATAGCTGAAATGATGAAACTTATTGGAACCGTGGAAAATAAGAATATTTTAATTATTGATGATATTGTCGATACCGCGGGAACAATGATTCAAGCTGGAGAAGCTGCTTTCCAGGAAGGTGCAAAAGGAGCTTATGCTGGATGTACGCATCCCATTCTTTCCGGTAATGCTATAGAAAGATTAAAAAAATCCAAATTTACAGAAATTGTAGTTACAGATACAATTCCTCTGATAAAAAATAAAATGACCGATAAAATAAAAGTTATATCTGTTGCTAGTCTGTTTGGAAATGCAATTCAAAGAATTCATAATGAAGAGTCGATTAGCATTTTATTTGATTAATGTGGTAAAGTGAATGGAGTAAAGAATGTCTGAAAATTTATTACATGCTGAAATAAGGGAAGTTACTGGTAAAGAATTTGCTAAGAAATTACGGAACCAAGGTAAAGTCCCTGGTATATTCTATGCACATGATGAAAAACCTGTTCCGATTATTCTTAATGTACTGGATACGATGAAAGTATTGACATCTGAGTCTGGATTGATAGATATTCAAATTGGAAAAAAACGGAGGCGAAAAGCTATAATAAAAGAGGCTCAGACAGATCCAGTTAAACAGTCATTGCTTCATATTGATGTGATGGGCGTTCGCTTGAAAGAAAAAATTAACATCGAAGTGCCTATACATATTATTGGTGAAGCCGTTGGTGTCAAGGATCAGGGTGGTATCCTACATCAATACCTTCGAGTTGTTGAAGTATCATGTTTACCTTTGGAGATACCGGACCACTTTGAAGTTGATGTGGCTAATCTAAATATTGGCGATTCCGTGACATTGGCATCGTTATCAATTGAAAATGTAGAAATATTAGGTGATCCTGAACAACCTATCGTGAATGTTCTTCCACCAACTGTGGTTAAGGAACCAATTGTAGTGGAAGAGGGGATAGTTGAAGAAGAAATAGAAGAGGGCGAAGAAAAGCCTGCAGAACAAGCAGACGAGGCAAGCTAAAAATCATTTAGAAACGAACCAGGATTTAAATTAGATGAAATCACCATATCTAATTGTTGGATTAGGTAATCCTGGCAAAGAATACCAGGAAACACGGCACAACATCGGTTTCATGGTAGTAGATTTTCTAGCTGCTAAATTTAATAAATCTTTTAAAAAAATTCAGGATACTTTTTGGACCTTATCTTTTGATTGCGATAAAAAAAAAATTAGTTTACTAAAACCCGCGACATTTATGAATTTAAGCGGTATTGCTGTTATTTCGGGTATTAAGCAATACGATGTTGTTCTTTCTAATTTTTTGGTTATATGTGATGATATTAATTTGAAATTTGGAACCTTAAGGATTCGGTCTAAAGGTAGTGATGGGGGACAAAAAGGATTACGATCAATAATTTCTAACGTAGGTACACCAGATTTCCCTCGTCTTAGAATTGGCATTGGGGATTATTTCGATAACGCGTCTGCTTATGTTTTATCGCCATTTAATTCAGCAGAAAAAAAAGAACTGCCATCAATCATTCAAATTGCGGCTGATGCGGTTGAATCTTTTGTACTAAATGGTATAGAATTAACAATGAGTCGATTTAATAGGAATTACCTCGAAAATTAACAAGGAGGATATCTCGTGCGGAGTGAGTTGGTCTGGTTGGGTACGGTTGCTGGAATTTTAGCGTTGGTTTATGCATCCATTAAATCGAGATGGGTAAATAAGCAGGATCCAGGAAATGAAAAAATGCAAGCCATTGGGCAGGCAGTCCGTGAAGGAGCGATGGCTTTTTTAGCGCGTGAGTATAAGGTATTAGCTATTTTTGTTATTGCAGTAGCTGTTTTGCTGGCATTTGGCAATGCTTCACAGGGAACAAGTCTGGTAGCATTATCGTTCATAGTTGGAGCACTTTGTAGTGGGCTGGCAGGTTTTTTTGGGATGCGTGTCGCAACAGCGGCAAACAATCGAACCACTCAAGCAGCTCGAAAAAGTCTGAATGATGCTTTGAATGTGGCTTTTAATGGCGGCTCAGTTATGGGAATGAGCGTGGTTGGATTGGGAATTATTGGTATCACAGTTCTATTTGTTGCTTATGGTGGTGTTAGAGAGAATGCCGATTTTTCATGGGTGATGACAGTTCTCTCAGGATTTGCAATGGGAGCATCATCCATTGCATTATTCGCGCGAGTTGGTGGTGGTATTTATACCAAAGCCGCTGATGTGGGAGCTGATCTTGTTGGGAAACTAGAAGCCGGCATTCCAGAAGATGATCCTCGAAATCCAGCTACGATTGCCGATAATGTCGGAGATAATGTCGGTGATGTCGCTGGAATGGGAGCCGATCTTTTTGAATCTTATGTCGGTTCAATTATTGGGGCAATGGTATTAGCTACAACAGCACCGGAAACTAGTTCCGGTAATTTTATCCTTTTACCATTACTTCTAGCTGGAGCTGGAATTTTAGTTTCTATTATTGGGACATTTTTTGTTAAAACCAGGGAGGGAGGAAATCCACAAACAGCGTTGAATATTGGCAGCGGGATCGCTGGCATTCTAATGCTTATATTCAGTTATTTTATTATTCGATTTTTGGTGCCACAAGCAGTAAAGTGGGGTGACTTAATAGTCAGTGCAGTGGGGGTATATTGGGCAATCATTACTGGTCTGATCGCCGGTGTGGCTGTGGGTTTACTGACAGAATATTATACTTCTGAATCTCGGAGTCCATCGCGTCAGATTGCCAAAGCCAGCGAAACGGGATCGGCTACTAATATTATTGCCGGTCTGGCTAACGGAATGCTTTCGACAGCCTTTCCTGTCTTGACTATAGCGATAGCGATTATAGTATCTTATCATTTTGCAGGATTATATGGAATCGCCATTGCCGCCCTGGGCATGCTTTCAATAACTGGCATTCAGTTAGCTGTTGATGCTTATGGTCCAATTGCAGACAATGCCGGCGGTTGTGCAGAAATGTCTGAACTTCCGCCAGAGGTCCGTAGTAGAACTGATAAGTTAGATGCAGTTGGCAATACAACTGCTGCCATTGGCAAAGGATTTGCTATTGGCTCAGCGGCTTTAACAGCATTAGCTCTTTTTGCAGCCTATCGGGAGACCGCAGCCGCTGCAATGGGCATTGAACGGCTGTCTTTAGATATTAACAATCCAGAAATAATGGCTGGTTTATTAATCGGTGGTGTTTTGCCGTTTATATTTTCTTCATTTGCCCTGCGGGCAGTTGGTAGTGCTGCTTTCGATATGATTGC
>SMTZ1_10008895_pt1 | contig 10023 bp, 7 predicted proteins | sample DeeMarSWOR136_30_FD_25667 | JGI IMG/M metagenome (IMG submission 25667)
CGTAGCTAAGTTTCCAACCTAGCTTCCCCACCCAAAAACATATCCTCATAAATATCAGCAACTTACCCAACTCCTGCCAAGTTTCTTGAGAGAAATCGCTCGATCAGGTTTTTCCTTTGACATATCTTTCTATCCTGGTAAAATGGGGGAGTCGAAAAAGCCAAACCATCCGTGAGGGTGGGGCGGAAAGCCAGCGAGACAGTAAGCTTAGTAAATGAGGAGGATAACCAATGAAGAAAATCCCCTTAAATTTTGCGGTGCGGTGGTGGATTGAGAGGAGGAGCCTGCAAATGCGTGGGATCGCCCTGGCGCTGGCGTTCATGCTGGCCCTCCCGGTGGTTGGCGCCCTCGCCGCTGAGACGCCCAAGCGTGGCGGCATCCTGACCTTCATGGTGGCATCCTATCCGCCCAGCTTCGACGGCCACCGTGAATACACCTTCGCGATGCTTCACCCGACCAGGCCCTTCTACAGCGTCCTCATCCGGGTGAACCCGGAGAATCCCTCTTCCCCTACCGATTTCGTCGGCGACCTGGCCCTGGAAGTGCCCGGACCGACGGACGGGGGCAAGAAATTTACCTTCAGGCTGCGCAAGAACGCCCGCTTCTGGGACGGCGAGCCCGTGACCGCGCGCGACGTCGTGGCCACGTTCAACAAGATCATCTTCCCCCCGCCGGGCGTCGTGAGCGCGCGGAAAGCCTTCTACAGCATGGTGGAGAAAGTCTACGCCGAAGATGAGTACACGGTGACCTTCGCGCTCAAATACCCCTCCTCCGCCTTCATCCCCGCCCTGGCCAACCCCTACAACTACATCTACAGCGCAAAGAAGCTCGCCAAGGACATGCATTGGTATGAGAAGAACATCCTGGGCTCCGGGCCGTTCATCTTCACGCAAGGGAAACCCGGGGCCTTCATCGAGGGCAAGCGTAACCCTAACTACTATCTCGAAGGGAAACCCTACCTGGACGGCTTCCGCGCCATTTTCGAAAATCAACAGTCGAGACGCGTGGAGGCCATCCGCAAGGGTCAGGCCATGATCGAGTTCCGCGGCTTCCCGCCCCGGAGCCGCGCCATCCTGAAGCGCGCCCTGGGGGACCAGATCACGGTGCAGGAGTCTGACTGGAGCAGCTATCTCCTCATTGTCCCCAACCACCTGGTCAAGCCCTTCGACGACCCACGCGTGCGCCGTGCCCTCACCCTGGCCGTGGACCGCTGGGGCGGCTCAGAGTACCTCTCCCGGATCGCCATCGTGAAGGCCGTCGGCGGCACCGTCTTCCCCGGCCACCCGTTGGCAGCGAGGAGGGAGGAACTGCAGAAAATCGCCGGCTATTGGCCGGATCTCCAAAAATCGCGGGCCGAATCACGCCGCCTGTTGCGGGAGGCCGGCGTGCCGGACGGTTTTACCTTCAAGTTCAATATGCGCCCTGTGGACCAGCCCTACAAGATCGTTGGCGCCTGGCTCATCAACCAGTGGCGCGCCATTGGCTTCAACGCGGAAATGTGGGTGCAGCCGACCAAGCCCTTTTTCAAGACGCTCCGAAGCCGAGGCCCGGATTTCCAGGTGAGCATGGACTGGCACACTAGCGCGGTGGTAAATCCGATCCTCGACATCTCGAAGTTCATCTCGAATGATCGCTCGGATTTCAACTTTGCGAACTACAAAGACCGCGTGCTCGACGATCTCTTTGACAAGATGGATCGCACGACCGACGTGGCCGAGCAGCGGCGGCTGATGCGGCAATTCGAAAAGAGAGCCCTCGATGAGCAGGCGCACATGTTTGTCACCCATTGGTGGTACCGCATCATCCCCCACCGCTCCATCGTCCGCGGGTGGAAGGTGAGCCCGAGCCACTACATCCCCCAGGACCTCGCCAACGTGTGGCTGGCGGAATAAGTGAAAAGAGACTTTGTCCATGGAAGATTCATTGCCACCAAGACGGGCTCGCTCGCCAATTCCTAGTGCTTCGAGATAGTTTAAGAAGCGGAACTGGTTTGCGAACCTTCCATCAACTGTTAGAGGTTTCGCTTTTTCATAAATAGCGTAACTACCGGAAGCTCAGCTTGCTGAATATCGACTGGCAGGAAAAGGTCATCGCTCTGCTAGAAAAAGAAGGAAAGACAGAAAAATGGGCTGAATTCGTGGAGCGCCTAGATTCCTATAAAGCCCACAAGCCCTGGCGAGAAAGGCAGGTCTGGCAAGATTAGGGGTAAGAAATTAGCGGGATTGTCTTTTTACGGACTGCCCTTTCTCTCTAACTAGGGTGAAGAATACAAGATGAAGTAGAAAATCCAGGCGAGGTGCCAAAAGGTAAAGATTTGAAACGCAATTCGATAAGAGCAGGGGCTGGGAAAACGATCTGATTCAGTTAGAAGTATTCGCTGCGCCCCAGGTCTGACACGAACTCCATAAGAACGTCAAGCGTGCGCGAAGGCCAAAGACCGCTTTCAGGTCTTAATCCGGCTATGACATACAGGTTATTCGGTGACCATTGCGCCGGATGATGGGGGTCATCTGACCAACACGATAATCACGAGCGCTGCGAATGCAAGTGGGAATGCCCAACGGGACACTTGGTCGATATGCACGGCAATTGCCTCTTTTTCCTTCGAGAAAAGATAAGTCGTGGTCAGAGACTGAACCAGCGCCAGAAACACCAGGATTGTCGATACGGCCATGAATTGGTCGAGGGTTGTGAAGTAGCCTAGCTTGGGCAGCATGTTTGTCGTCGCAAAAATGAACGCGACCAGGGTTAGCATGGACGTGGCCGAGAGACCAATCTGCGGGCCGAATTGGGCCGGGTTGATCCAGAATACGGTCCAGGACATGGCAACGATCAGGCAGAGAGGTAGGATCATCTTCCACACGTAGTAGGCCCTAATGCGGTTGGCGGTGATCTCGAAATCGTAGCGAGAATGGAAACGGTCGTAGGTATCCGCATAATCACGGTCGATCACCCCTTTCACCCCTTTGATCGTCCAATCGGAAATATTCAACGGCTCCCGTCGACCGGTCACTTTCTCGTCGACGATCAGCTGAACCTCTTTCTCCCCCCATTCGAGTGAGCTAAGCGAAATACGGAAACGTTGCCTATCAAAGGGAAAATCACGAAGATTGTGATAGGTCGCGAGGGTGCCATAATATCTTTGAAGGTATGTCACCGAGCCTCCTGGACCGATACCCGCTTCTCGTGGTCGACTCGGAAACACTCTTCCTGAATTAATAAGGGCCAATCCGGGGGACCAGATGTCGTCCAATGAGATCTCGCAGCCCTCCAAATGGGCGAGCCGCGGATCCGTCCAGGTTATACGGACCGCAAAATCGCCGGTCAGCGTCTGACTGACGTCATTGATCTCCGTCAAGTCGATCATTCGGATGCCCACGGAGACTTCGGTGGGTGGTCCGCCCGCACCGGGCCTCACGTCGGTTCGAACGTCTGGAGCTGCACACGGATCGCCTTTGCTCCTGGTATCGCTCTGCGCGGACGCCATTGAAGCGATAAGTACTGCGACGCAGAAAACCGTGGTTGCATAAAGAGAACGGCTCATCCCTTCCATATCTTTCCCCCCTTAGGGAGTGGACTAAATTCGGTTGGGCCGCAACACGAAGCCCACCGGCAGGATCAGTCCACCGTCGAAGCGGAGCTAACCTCGGTTCCTCCCTGGTACACGAGCAGGCTCATTTTCGGGCTCCGGCTGGGGCAAGTAGAGACGATTGACCAAGTAGAACGGCCCTTTCGGAACAAACTTAAACAGAAAAGTTTGGCTGTGTCAAACACGAATATCTTCCGGTAGCAGTGCTTTTCAATGATAGGAGAACTGGTCATCGCGGTTTCATTTACTGAATCCAAGTTATAGTACCCATAGAATCGCAATTCGATAGTTCTGGCCCAGGGTGGTAACGATCTAGTACAGTTTCTTAGGAGTATTAGCAACTTTGTTTCGAAATGATGCTCGATTTCATCTGAAGGGTTTTGATCTCCATTCCATATCTGGAAAACCAGGAGACTCAGGATATTGGCAAGATATATTCTTTTGAATGCAACGCAAAGGCTAGCGCCCAAACTAACCCCCCACCGAACGCCAAAACATCAATCTGTTAGCTAAGACGAATTGTTACGACGAAGGATGAGAGGAACGCAACCCTTCGGCTTTACTCAGGGCTGTGAGTCCTTCGGCTTTTCTCAGGACCGTGAGTCCTTCGACTCTGCTCAGGACCGTAAGCTTGTCGAACGGCCTGTCGAACGGCCTGTCGAACGGCAGATGGACGTTTTTCAGCAGCCTGTTAGGTTCTCGAGGGGCCGGACTGTGCTTTCCCTGGCAGTCTTGATTTGAGAACAGGGGAACAACGCTCAAAAATAGGGTGTTTGCAACTCAAAATACAGTGTTTTTTCCCGCAAAATACGGTTTTTACCCTATTTAACTCAATGGTGGCCAATAGATAAGGTTAGGCTAAAAAACAGGTTACACGAAGAGAGAGGAGGTGAGATTCTGAGGGATTTGGGAAGATTGTGGTGCATCCCAATAATAAAAAATTTGCACCCGAATGAATAAAGAATCTTAGAGACGAAGGGAGGAAGTATCATGAGAACGAGGATGTTTGGTTTGTTGATCTTGTTATCCTTCATGGTGGCTCTCTCGGGCCTCACGGGGTGTGCTAAGAGTGCGTACTTCGGTGTAAAGAACAAGGCCCTCGGGGTTCCCGGTGAGTTTGCTCAGACTGAGGCGGCCATCGAGAAGGCGGAGAGGTCTCCTGGAGCTCAATATGCTCCTGAGAAGATCACCAAGGCTCGGGAGTTGGGAACGAAGGCGGTTGAGACTTACTGGGGGTGTCGGACCAAGGAGGCGATGGCCATGTTAGCCGAGGCTCGTGGGTTGGCTCGGCAGGCGGAGTTGGCTCAAGCACCACCCAAGCCTAAGCCTGTGCCGGTAGCTGTTGCTCCCGCCAAGCCGAAGCCAAAGCCTGTTCCTGCCAAGCCGAAGCCGGAACCTGCTCCTGCGAAGGTAGCTCCTGCACCTGCACCGACGCCAGTGGCAGTTCCGCCAAAGCCCAAGAGGATCATTGTTTTGCAGGGGACGCAATTTGCCTTTGACTCGGCCGAGCTTACTCCTGAGGCTCGGGGTACTCTGGACGAGCAGGCGGCGGTTCTGGAACGGGAATCCGATGTGAAGGTGAGGATTGAGGGTCATACGGATAGTATTGGTCCGGAGGCGTATAATCAGGGGCTTTCGGAGAGGAGGGCCAAGGCAGTAGAGCAATATCTGATTTCAAAGGGAGTCTCGGCAGATCGTATGGAGACGGAAGGCTATGGTCCCTCAAGTCCCATTGCTCCGAACGATACGAGGGAAGGTCGAGCCATGAATCGGAGGGTTGAGCTGAAGGTTCTGGAGCAGTAAGACAGGTTCATCAAATCACGGAGGGAACGTACTGTTGGGGCGAACCTTCCCGAAATGGGAGGTTAGCCCCAGTTTTTTCGTGGCGGGAAGAGAAAGGATCGCATCTTAAAAAGCAAATATCGCCCTTCATGGATATGCCCAATCCTACCTTGATCGTGCCGGAATTCATTAAGGGAGCCTTTGTGGTTGGTGACGACCTTGGAAGGCCGAGTGAGGGATCAGGCCGAGCTGACGGGGGTGATAAACAGTCTCTACGAACTGCACCTGCCGATTCTATCGGTGCAAAATCTCACTGAGAATAGTGTTGAAGCAGGGCACGATCCGGGCAAATCATCCCCATCGGAGTCTGAGAGGGAAAATAGCACGAAATGGTAGCTCGCTTTTGACAATCAATAGGAAGGGAGGAAGAAAGATTGAAGACACTTCGATCCACCACGCTGTTGCTTGGTGCGTTTTTCCTGTTCGGGAATGCGGCTTTGACCGATGCCGCCTGGGCGGAAGACAAACCTAATACTGACCTGGCCAAGGAATCCCAGAACCCGGTGGCCGATCTCATCAGCGTACCCTTTGAGAATAACTCGAACTTCACCGTAGGAACAGAGGACGCTTATGTCAATGTCCTCAATATAAAACCCGTCATCCCGATAAAGCTCACAGAAAACTGGAATCTGATCAATCGGGCCATCGTACCGGTCATCTACCAGGATGAGCGCTTTGCTGGCGAAGGGGACGTGTTCGGCCTTGGAGACATCACTTACCAGGGGTTTATCTCACCTGCAAAGCCTGGAAAAATCATCTGGGGCTTGGGCCCTCAACTGCAGATGCCCACGGGCATGGACCGTTTGAGTTCGGACCAGTGGGCGCTCGGCCCGTCTGCCGTCGCCTTGATGATGCCGGGGCAGTGGGTCTTCGGTTTGCTTGTCTCGAACGTCTGGAACATTGGCGGGGGGTATGACAATCCCCCGGACGTGAGCTTTTTTTCCGCCCAGTACTTTGTCAACTACAACATGAAGGGCGGGTGGTACTTAACCACGGCGCCCACCATCACGGCCAACTGGGAGGCTGACAGTGACGATACCTGGACGGTGCCGTTCGGCGGCGGATTCGGCAGGGTGTTTAAGATTGGAAAGCTGCCCGTGAACGCCAAGCTTGCGGCATATTGGAACGCCGAGAAGCCCAGATGGGCAGCAGACTGGAACGTGCAAGCGCAGATTACGTTTCTGTTTCCAAAATGAGGGGAACCGTGAACTCAAAACCTTTTCCTCAATAAATCAAATGTGAAAGGAGAAAATAAGATGAAGACGACGCAACACACAACAGCGAGTCTGGCCGTGCTGATGGCGGTAGTGCTTTGCGGGGTAATCGCCACACAAAACATTGCTGCCGAAAAGCCAACGGATGGGTACAACACCAAGATCCCGGAAAATATTATGACGCCGGACGAGGTAAAGACGAGAATCGGAACGTTGAAGTTCTTCGACGGGATCCCGACGAAGGAGACGGCCGAGTTAGTTTACGACAACCTCGATTTTCTTCGGGGCGTGGAAACCTTTATGCACGGAATACCCGCCACCTCGCTGGAAGGGCTTCGGATCGGCCAGGCAGAACTCGGCGCCAAGAACTCGAACCAGGTCCTCATCTTTGACGAGCTCATGGACAGCACGTCCCTATTCCTGACCGGCAACGGCAGTACAGTCTACGTGGTCGGCTTTCTTGATCTCAAGAAGGACGGCCCGACGGTGCTGGAGATCCCTGCCGGAACCGGCCCGGGAGCGATCAACGACGCGTTCTTCCGCTCAGTGACCGACCTGGGCCCTCCGGGACCCGACCGCGGCAAAGGCGGCAAGTACTTGATCTTGCCGCCGGATTACAAGGGTGAGGTCCCGAAGGGTTATTTCACGCACAAGTCGCCGAGCTATGTGAGCTGGTGGGCGCTGCGCGGATTCATCGTGGACGGCAAGCCGGATGCCGCCGTCAAAATGTACAAAGAAGGCCTAAAGATCTATCCTCTCTCGAAGGCCAAAAATCCGCCCGCAATGGAGTTCATCAGCGGATCGAAGAAGTACGTCAACACGATTCATGCCAATAACTACGAGTTCTACGAAGAGCTCCACGCCGTGATCGATCGTGAACCGGTCGAGATGCTCGATCCCGAGCTGCGCGGGCTCTTCGCGTCTATTGGGATACAGAAGGGCAAGCCCTTCGCCCCGGACGCTCGGATGAAGAAAATCCTTACCGAGGCAGTTGCGGTGGGCAATGCGACGGCACGCTCGCTCCTGTGGTACGAGCGCAACAAGGCGGAGTTTATTGCTGAGGACACGTATTGGAAACACGGCTTCATCGGCAACTCCTGGCAATACCTCAGGGATGGAGGCGTGGGAGGGCGTCACTTCGACGCACGGACCCACTTCTACTACTTCGCGACCGTCAACTCGCCTGCTATGGCCATGAAGCTGATCGGCAAGGGATCGAAGTACGCCTGGGGCTACCTGGACTCGGAGGGTAACTACTTTGACGGCGGCAAGAACTACAGGTTGAACATCCCCAAGGATCCCCCGGCGCTGAAGTTCTGGTCGATTGCGGTCTACGATCCCCAGACCCGGTCGATGCTCCAGACCGACCAGCCCATCCCGACCAAGGCCAGCTGGCGGGACAAGGACATGATCGTCAACGAGGACGGGTCGATCGATCTCTACATTGGTCCGAAGGCGCCTGCCGGCAAAGAGGCGAATTGGATCCAGACTGTAAAGGGTAAGGGTTGGTTCTGTGTTCTGCGTCTCTACAGCCCGACCGAGGAGTGGTACGAAGGGAAATGGCGGCCAGGAGAGATTGAGTTGGTGGAGTAGTTAATTATACTAACCAAAGAAGAAGTGATGAAAGGAGGAAACCAATGAATGTGAAAACCAAAGTAGTACTCGTTTTGATGGGATTGGTGATGGGATGGGCCTTTTTAGCATCGGCACAGGACAAGCCAGCGGACAACATGCAGATCGTACGGGAGAAGATCCGCGCCGACAAGAAGTTCTTCGTCGCGGAGAACATGCAGCTGACTGAGGCAGAAGCTCAGGCGTTCTGGCCGGTCTATGAACGGTATCAGGATGAACTGTTCCTTCTTCGCGCGCGCACCCTGAAACTGATCAACGATTATGCGGAGGCCTATGAGAAGATGACCAACGATACTGCGAAAAGGCTGCTTGATGAGTATATGACCATCGAGACTCTGGGGCTGAGGCTTCGTCAGGCCTACCTCCCCAAGTTCCGCGGAGTTCTGTCCGAGGTAAAGGTAGTGCGCTACTACCAGATCGAGAACAAGATCAATGCGGCGCTGATGTATGAACTCGGAGCGAACATACCGCTCATGAAAACAACCAGGTAATTATACAGAAGGAGGATACGATGATGAGATACGTTCATGTGACAACCATTCTGGTGGTGCTTGCGTTGGCTGCAGGCTCCTTCATGAGTCCGCATTTCGCTGCTGCCGGCACGGCGGCAGAAATTAACCGTGATGCCAAAAGCGCCCTGGAGAAACTCTATGGGCAATCCGCTGCAGCCAGGGCGATGGGCAAAAAGGCCAAAGGCATCCTCGTTTTTCCGAGCATCGTTAAGGGAGGCTTCCTTGTGGGGGGGCAATACGGTGAGGGTGCTCTCCTCAAGGGCGGAAAGACTGCAGGGTACTACAACACCGTTCAGGTCTCCTATGGACTTCAGGCCGGCGTACAGAAACATGGGTACGCGCTGTTTTTCATGACCAATAAGGCGCTGAAGTGGATCGACAAGAGTGACGGCTGGGAGATTGGGGTCGGCCCGAGCATCGTTGTTGTCGATGTCGGGAGGGCCACATCGAAGACAACGACAACCTTACAGTCGGAGATCTATGCGTTTTTCTACGATCAGAAGGGCCTGATGGGGGGCCTTGGCCTGCAGGGTACGAAAATCAGCAAGATAAAGAAGTAAGAAAGGCGCCCATCGCGGAGGGATAGAACTCTTGTGAATAGCGGGCTTGGTCGTCACCAGGTCACCGAAGGGAGCCAGGCCGGCCGGCGTCATGGTCGGAGGCAGTCGATGTTTACGCAACGGTGCAGGCTTTCGATACCCTGAAAAAGGGAAGCCGCTCGGGCTAGTTTTTTTCGGAGCAAACACAAAAAGGAAGCTTCGAGTACGTGAAAAGAAAAGAGAAATATCGATGAAAAGGCACAATGTGATGCGTTTCGTTCGAGTCAGTTTCATTATCTTGGCTGTCGGACTCCTCTTTATGATAAGCGGATGCCCTTGAACCGAAAGGGTAAGAAAGGAGGAGAAAGATGAAAAGACTCTTTTTGCCCATCTTAGTATCAACTTGGATAGGTATTGTTGTGGGTGGTTGTGCCCACTATCCCGTCAACCAGCCGATTACAGAGGTTCGCCCGGATGCAGATTACAGAGCAACCCGGATGAAAGCATCTGGAACTTCAGACAACCTGCTTCTGTACCTCACTTTTTCAGGTGGAGGGACGCGCGCCGCCGCGCTTTCCTATGGTGTTCTGGAAGAGCTGCAGAAGACAGAAGTCGTCATCGATGGAAGAAAAAAACGGCTTCTCGATGAGGTGGATGGGATATCGAGTGTATCCGGAGGCAGTTTCACTGCGGGG
>SMTZ1_10022129_pt1 | contig 10023 bp, 9 predicted proteins | sample DeeMarSWOR136_30_FD_25667 | JGI IMG/M metagenome (IMG submission 25667)
AATCTAGATTACCCTTGTGAAATGCTTCAATGAGTTTCTCGATAGGTAAAGTAGAATATTAATTTTATCTGTTATCATCTTTTCGTTCCTTTAATACTATTATTCAATATACCTCTCCTATATCACAAAACAGCCTATGGGTAAAGGGTAAGGTAGGGGTGAGGAAATGGATTGATATATCACAAATGAATTTTACAAATTGTAAGTCGTGCTAAATTTTGGTAGAAGGTGATATGGTATTATAGCAAGTATAGTTGAAACTTTTTTGCTCTTTGCTGATACCCCCATATGTTGTACCTATGTCCTTCAGGGAAATCTCCTGATAATACATTTCAAAAATTTTGAAGATGTTATCCATACCAAAATATATATTTTCACAATCATTCAAAATTACCTCATCCTTTACACATAAGCAGTTGTGTGATATAAGGTAAACTAAAATCAGGATGACGCTAAATATTACATTTAACGCCATTGAATTTTTCTCTTTATCAGAAATAAGGAGGGAAAGATGTTCATAAATGACTTATAAAAAAGACCCTTGGTTTTTTTCAAATCAATAGCCTTTTCGGTACTGTCAAAAGTTATGTGAAAAGTAGGAGGATTTTACAAGAATAGATATTCGGAAAGGGGGTGATTATGAATAAAAAAATCTTATTATTTGCAGTAGTTATTTTCACCATTTTGGTAGTTTTTCTCTATGTTAAGGATTCTTTTTTTAATTATAAAAAAATTGTGGTTTTAGCACTAGATGGTCTTGAATGGAACATCATTAACCCTTTACTTGAAAAAGGTAAACTGCCCAACATTAAAAAACTCATGGATGAAGGAGTATACACAGAGCTAGAAAGCATCTATCCCATGAGTTCGCCAGTGATTTGGACCACAATTGCTACAGGTTGTCAGCCAGCAAAACACGGGATATTGGATTATATGAAGGCTGGGATAACGGTCACATCAAAAATACGCAAAGGAGATGCATTGTGGAATGTTTTTTCCGATTATAACAAAACTGTAGGCTTTATAGGTTATTTTGTAACATGGCCTGCAGAGGAGGTGAATGGATATATAATTAGCGACCAGACGCATCATGCATTGTTAAGAAAAGAGATCAAGGCTGAAGATATCAATAATAAAGAATTAATATTTCCAAAAGGCATATTAAACCCATTTATTCTGGAAAAGCAGAAGCATCTGAACTTTAATTTATCTCTAGAATTGTTACAATTCATGAATTATACATATAAACATGACTTTAAAAAAACTTTTAAGAAAGGAACGGATGACTTCTTCTATAATTTCTTGATTGAAAAAAGACTCGCACAAGTCTATAAACGTGATATGACATACCTAAAAATTGCAGAATTCCTGCTTAAAACCAGAGAACAACCGGACCTTTTAGGAATATATTTACGAGGCGTTGACTTTACATCACATGCTTTTTGGAGATATTACGATCCTGAAGCAGACTACTTTTATTTCAAAAAACCTGTGACACAAAAAGAAAAGAACATGTTTGGCAAAGTAATCCCTAATTATTATATTTTTTTTGATAAATATATAGGAAAGTTAAAAGCCTTAATAGATAAAAACTCAAATATTATTATCCTGTCAGACCATGGTTTTATGAGAAATCCAAAAGCAGGTCATCCGGCATTCTGGTATTTAACAGGAAACCATAGATTAGAGGGTGTTTTCATAGCTCATGGCCCTGATTTTAAACGCACAGGTCATATAGACAGATTAAGTATTTATGATATTGCCCCACTGATCTATTACTTACAGGGTATACCTCGACCAGATTATTTAGTTAGCAGTGTTCCAAAAAATATTGTTGTTGAAGGAATAAAGATTTCGCAGAAGAAGAAGGGCAAGGAAGAGAAAAAAGAGATAAAGCCGGAATCTGTAAAATCTGTTTTTGAAGAGGATATCAAGGACGAACTGAGAGCCCTGGGTTACATTGATGGTCAAGAATATGCATCTAAGAGTACTGATGATTCTGATCTTGATGGTATTCCTGACAAAAGTGATAACTGTCTTTATTTACCTAATCCCAAACAAGAAGATACTGATGAAGATGGGATCGGGGATTTCTGTGACAACTGCCCTTATGTTTCCAATCCTAGCCAAGATGATTATGATCAAAATGGGATAGGTGATGTTTGCGATTGTCCGGACTTAGATAGAGATGGCTATGGCAATGCTGTATTTCCTAACACCTGTGAGGAAGACAATTGCCCTGACAATTATAATCCTGGTCAGGAAGACACCTATCCCCCAGGTGGTAATGGTATAGGAGATGCTTGTGAATGTGAAGGCGATTTTGATTGTGATGGGGATGTGGATGAAACTGATGCTGCTTTATTCAAAGCAGACTTTGGTAGAAATCAGTACAAAAACCCCTGTACTAATGATAACCCTTGCAATGGTGACTTTGACTGTGATGGGGATGTCGATTGGTCTGATGCTGAAATATTCAAGTCAGACTTTGGTAGAAATGCTTTAAAGAATCCATGCCCTCCTTGTGCTGGAGGAAATTGGTGTGTATATTAGTAAGGGTTTAGGTTATCCTTCTAACGATTAACAGACCAAATTAGCCCCTTAGTAGAAATACTGGAGGGCTATAATTTTTGCCGTTGTATTAACAGCCCTTGCCTAAATACCACATACAATATCCTGTGGCCTCAATTTATCCCCAAAAACTTTAAGATACTGCTATACTTCTCAACAATTGAAAGGCCGAATTTATCAACACTACTGTTTGTATGTTAAATAAAAATGTTATGAAATCGAGCAGTCGACTCTGGCAGTATGTCAAACTTTTTTGCTCTTGAAGTATGCCACAAGATGTTGGGTTTTCCTATGATGTAAATTATATCTCCATTTCCTTTTTAGATAACCCCTCGGTAGAAAAGCTGAGGGGTTTTTGTTATAAGACAGTTGATAATTGGCAGTTCTATAACTTTTAGCAATAGATTTAAATCCTTACTTTTTTCTTGATAAAAAACTATTAATTTGATATAAAGATATATAAATTAATATCTTTATGCTAATCATATTGATTGAATAAAATCCTGAAAAATCATGGATTTAAAAAGCATGAACCTGCTATTATAGGTTTGTCATGCAAGTATCAGCATTAGGCATAATAAACATAAGCTGCTCAAGGAAAATAGTAAATCAACTGAGCAGCTTTTTTATTTAAAAAAAGAGGAAGCGATGGCGGGCACCGCTTCCAATGAGTTCCACAAATGCTCCACTAAAAGCTATAAGGAGAACCCGATGTATTATTTAACATATTATCAAAATAATTTCAATTCCCTTTTTCCAACATTCGTGTGTGGAGGAAGGGATTTTTAGTTGAAGGGGGGTGGTTAAAAATTAAGAGTTATAGTTTTTCTCAGGTTTTCCTTTTTTAACATTCAAACAAAGGAGGGTCAAGATGAGTACAAGAAAAATTGCATTAAAAGTATTAGCTTTAGTGGCAAGCTTTTATTTCCTTTCAGTATCATCTGTACGGGCAGATGATATCTGCCAGGCTGATCTGGATTATGACGGTAAAGTGTTTCCAGATGACGCATTTATAATGCTTAGTGAATGGAAAAAGAAAGACTGTGCTCCCAATGGCCCAGCACCAGTTCCCAGAACATGGCAGACAGTCTGTTATAACACCGATGGGGACGTTATTCCATGTACAGGCACAGGTCAGGATGGAGAATACCGAAAAGGGGTTGCATGGCCATACCCACTGTGGAAAGATAACGGGGACGGAACGATAACACATCATTTAACAGGGCTTATGTGGACTAAGAATGCCCAGCAGATTTCAGGGACAAAGACATGGTCAGATGCCTTAACCGCCTGCGAGGGTTTAACATATGCAACCCACAATGATTGGCGACTTCCTAATGTAAGGGAACTAGCGAGTTTAATAGATTATGATATGGCTAATCCTGCCATATACTTAAATCCCTTTGACAACGTGCAGTCCGACTACTATTGGTCGTCTACTACCTACGCCTTCAGTACTGACCGCGCCTGGCTCGTGAGTATGTACGATGGCTACGTGGTCACCAACTTTAAGTCGAGCTACGGCTTCTACGTGTGGCCTGTACGAGGAGGGCATAATTGATAATTTGGTCATTTGAGTTATTTGATCATTTAATCAGTTAGGGGGTGCAGGGCCTCCGGCTCGGAGAGTGAGCACATGAAGTGCTACGTGTACTTACTGCAGAGCGAGAAGGATGGAGATTTCTACATCGGCCAGACGCAGAACGTGGCCCAACGTCTTGCGCAACACAACGAGGGGAAAGTCAAGTCCACACGTTGCAGAAGGCCCTTTAAGCTGATTGGCTATGAGGAGCACGAAACACGTGCCGATGCGCGTTTCAGTGAATACGAGATGAAACGGCACAGCGATAAGAAACGGCAGTTCATTCATCGAATGATGGAGGTGTCTCCTTGAGCCTCCGGCTCGGAGAGGGATTTATCCCCCTGTCCGCGGCAATTTTTTTTGACGGGAGAGCCGAAGATGGCACATTACGAGCATCTGCCCATATACAAGAAGGCTATGGATGTAGCGGTGTACTTTGAGAAGATGGTAAAAAATTTTAGTCGTTACAATAAGTATACCCTAGGCTCAGAATTGAGGATGCTGAGCAGGGAAATGGTGAAGCTCATTATAAAGGCCAATTCCTCAAAAGAGAAACTGCCTCTCTTACACGAACTAAGAGAGCGACTGGAAGAGTTAAAGATAGTGATAAGGATTGCAAAGGAGGTGCGGGCCTTCAAGAACTTTCAATCCTTTCAGCACGCCATAGAGGGTGTAGTTTCAGTAAGCAAACAGAACGAGGGGTGGATAAAGAGTCTGTCGAGAGGATAGGAGAGAGAGCCAGAAGTGCTTACAGCTTACTTGTAAGCACGCGTGCCTAGATCATCATTGTGCGTCTATCCCGCCTTTTAAGGCATGAGAATGCAGGTAGGGCATACCTATATGCTAAAAGGATTGCCCGCCGGTGGGTTAGTTTTGGCCAAGAAGTGGATAGACTAACGTGCAGTCCAACAACTACTGGTCGTCTACTACCAACGCCAACAATACTGAAAACGCCTGGAACGTGAAAATGAACGACGGCAACGTGAACAACAACAATAAGTCAAACAACAACTACGTGTGGCCAGTGCGAGGTGATAATGATGCTCTCCAATTGTTTTCTTATGAAAACATATACCGGCAGTACCTCAAGTGCCGTAGACACAAGAGGGGTACCATCAATGCCTTAAAATTTGAGATAAACTGTGAAGAAAACCTCCTGGATTTAAAAAGGCAATTGAATGAGAAGACTTACTATCCATCCCGTTCTGTTTGCTTTATGGTAGTCAAACCGAAAGCACGGGAGATATTCGCCGCCGATTTTAGAGACAGGATTGTGCACCATATCCTGGTGAGTTACCTTGAGAGGATATGGGAACCAAAGTTTATTTTTGACTCCTATGCCTGTAGAAAGAATAAGGGCATTCATCGGGGGGTAAAGCGGTTGCAGGATTTTATAAGGAAGGTCACCAAAAATGGGAGCAGGAAGGCCTATTTTTTAAAGCTTGATATAGAAAATTTCTTCATGAGCATTGATAAAGACACCCTCTATTCCCTCATTGCCGAAAAGGTAAGAGATGAGAGGGTGATTTGGCTTGCTAAAGTACTTATCTACCATGACTGCACAAAAGATTATTTCTTAAAAGGTGATAGAGGCTATCTTAAGAAAATCACTCCTCACAAGAGCCTTTTTTATGCTGAAGTGGGGAAGGGTCTTCCTATAGGGAACCTTACCAGTCAGTTCTTTGCCAATGTATACCTGAATCAGTTAGACCAGTTTGTAAAACACCACTTAAAGTGCAGGTATTATCTTCGCTACTGCGATGATTTTGTTATGCTTTCAGAGGAAAGGGATAGGTTGCTTAAGTGGAGGGATGGGATTGAGGAATTTCTAAAATATAGGCTAAAGCTCAGACTCAATCATAAGAGGCAATCCTTGCAGACGGTTAGCAACGGCATAGATTTTTTGGGATATATAGTGCGGAGAAACTATATTCTGGTGAGAAGGAGGGTAGTGAACAATTTAAAATCCAAGCTTGAGGCTTATGAGAGGAAATTGATTAGAACACTCTCATCCTATTTCGGTCATTTTAAGTGGGCGAACAGCTATCGGCTTAAGATGAGTTTGGTCGAGAGATACGAGTTCTTAGAAAAGTTTTTCAAGCAAAAAGAAGGCAAGTTTACAGCAATCTATAGAGTTCCAGCAAAAACCCCCTCTCTCAGGTTACAATACCTCTATTTTAAGACGAGGTTTTCTAGAGATGTCTTGCTTTTTCAGGTTGGAGGTTACTATCAGTTTTACCGGAGTGATGGTGATATCGCTGACATGCTGAGGCTTAAAAGGATAAATAAATCTTCAATCCGCAAGGTGAAGTATGGATTTCCTGTAAGGCTTGAAAAAGCTTATATCAATATGCTCAGAAGATATAGAAAGTCGGTTACGGTAGTAGCTGAGGGGGATAGATACTTAACCAGAGTAAAGGAGAGATTGCCAAGGTATAGATTGGTAGTGGGGCAGTGAGAGATTTTCTAAGTAGAAGGTATACACTTAAGTTAGAGTATGAGTGGAAAGACTTCTTAAAGGGAGGGTATAATAGCCCTGCCTTTTTCTTTGATATACCTATATATTGTGTATGCCTACTATAGACAAGAAGTTTGACTTACTGCTATTAACCCTAGCAAACAAAAGGCCGAATTTATCAACACTACGTTTGAGACTGTCGAAAAAGTTCAATTTTGCCATTTTTGTGAATATTGCACATAGTAAAATCAAATAGTTACAAAGTACAAAATCAGTGTTTTAAGGCTAAAAATGACTTTTGCCTGTGGCAAGTATAAACTTTTTGCTAATTTTAGGCACTACAACATATTGTGGTTAGTGAGCAAACAAGAGTGCATGTGGTTTTTATACTAAAATACCTATTTTTATTTATTTAATAAATTAGTGAAAAACAGTTTGACTTTTTAAATTATTTTTTGTATATATAAACGAAAACGCCAAGCCAAAGTTAATAGATAACGGAAATTATTGTGCTATTGAGGTAGTTGAATCGGTTGTAGGATGAAGCTTCTGCTATCCATAATTTTTAAAAAATTTGAACTGCCGATAGCTACATTCTCCAAAAAAGACATCGGCAGTTTTTTATATAAAAAAGAGGAAGCGATGACAAGCACCGCTTCCAATGAGTTCCCACAGACACCCTTCTAAAAGTATAAGGAGAACTCGATTCATTTTATACTACATAATATGATTCATTTCAATCCATTTTTTGGTATCAGTAAGAAGGGATTTTTTTGTGATAAAGGAGGTGATGAAATATAGAGTCAAAGAAGGTGAAAGTGTAATTACCAGCGGGATTAACAGAGAAGGAGTTATTACAATTATTAAAAATATAAAAAGGAAAGGAGAAAAATTATGAAAAAGTTATTAACTGTAATTTCAATTATGATTTTTATTTCTTATGGGATCGCCTGTGCCGATGGATTCACAAACGCGAGTATTCAGGGTACCTATGCAATGAAAGCTACTTTTGGTTCTCATGATGGAGCTGCCATTGGTGTGATGACCTCGGAAGGAGACGGGAACGTAACTGGCTCAGGCATCCAGAACTTGCCCGGACTTTTTTGGCAAAGGAATGTTATGGAATCTACCTTTGATGGAACCTACACGGTGAATGCAGATGGGATTGTTACTTTTACTAATACCTTTACTGTCCCTGGTGGAATTGAAGTTGAAATGCATGCAGATGGTGTCATCATGCAGGCCGAGTATATAAATGACGTTAAAGTGGCAACCGAATTATTCGCCATGGAAAGAGAACCAATAAATCCGTTACTAGGGAAAGCAGGAAGCCTTGCTACATTTACCTTTAAGAGATTGCCTGACTGATAGTTAGGCCAATGTATCTTACATGGAGGATAGACAGGAGTTTGAAATTACTCAATGGTTAGAGAAATTAGTAGAGTTGATTCTCCTTCTACCAACTAAAAAAATTTGCCCTTCAGTCAATGCTGGGGGGCTTTAATTTTGCCTTTGTTTTAACAACCTCTTTTCAATACCACATACTATATGTTGTTGTCTCGATTTGTTCATTAAAACTGTAACATACTGCCATGAACCCCAGCAGAACAAAAGCCCAAAAAGTTGATATTAGAATATGTAAGGCAAGCTAAATTGGCAGAAAAATTAATTGGTTGTATGGTAAGTAGTTCGAACTTTTTTGCTCATTGTAAGCACCCCTATATATTGTATAAGGGATAAAATAGAAGTAGGTTCTATTTCTATCTTTCTTTTAGATTAACCACTCGGTGGAAATGATAATGGTTTTTATTGACAAAACTCCTATTTTGATATATACTATAATCGTTTTTATTCTTTTTTATATATTTTTTAATTTTTTCTCCTTATAATTATTTTTAGGGGTATCCGCTTGACTGATGAACCCCCGATACTATAGTATATGGGGGTATGGAAGACTATCCCAAAACCCTCATGGAATTCGAAGCCCGTTTTTCTACGGAAGAATCGTGCCGGGACTACCTGTTTAAGATACGTTGGCCGGAAGGCTTTAGTTGTCCGCGTTGCAGTTGTGAAAAAGTTTGGCCGATAGGGACTACACTGTTCGAGTGTGCTAAGTGCCATTACAGAACATCTGTCATAGCTGGAACCATCTTTCAAGACCCCAAAAAGCCGCTCCGCCTCTGATTTCATGCCATGTGGCACCTCACCAGTCAGAAATATGGGGCGAACGCGCTGGGCATGCAACGTGTGCTCGGCTTGAGCAGCTATCACATAGGATGGACATGGCTGCACAAGCTCCGGTGTGCTATGGTGCGACCAGGACGGGACCGTTTGTCGGGTACTGTTGAGGTTGACGAAACTTATATAGGAGGAGAAAAGCCGGGGAATCGCGGTCGAGGAGCAGTGGGGAAAGTGTTGGTTGTTGTCATGGTAGAGCTTATAGAAGGCAGGATCGGACGAATCAGACTCAAGCGTGTACCGGATGCATCTGGACTAAGCTTGGATGGTGCCGTTAAGGAAAGTGTCGGGCCGGGAAGTATTATCCACACGGATGGATGGGGAGGCTATGGACGATTGTTCGAAATAGGATACGTACACGAAGTCATCCGAAAAAGAGCTGAAGTCGGTCAAAACCTGTTGCCCAGGGTCAACCGCGTTGTTGCTTTGCTCAAACGTTGGTTGTTGGGAACTTATCAAGGTGCTGTACGTCCTTCTCATTTGGATTACTATCTTGATGAATTTGCTTTCCGCTTCAACCGCATGAGATCCCGTTCTCGCGGCGGAACTGTGGGCTTCTCAACCAATGTGCATAGTGAACATCAGACAGGTGGAGAGCCCAAATTATTTTTTATAGTCATCTATCGAAAAGTTCCTTTTGATAGCTCCTTTTTGGTTTGATCTCAAATTGTTTTGATTAATAGTTTCAGAAGGTTAGGATGGTTTCATCATTATAATATGAATAATCCAGCATAGGAGATGTTTTTAAATGCTATGTCAAACTGCAATTGTGAAATTAAAAGGTTGATCTTACCGACTTAGTTCTTCAATTTCATAAGTTCGATGACTAACTTATTTACTCAGGACTTAGTGCTGAATGAGCGATTTCTCCGAGGTAAGTTGTCAAGTTGCGTCACTGTATTTGCTAATCGAAGCACTTAGTAATAATGAAAGTGAATTTAGTCGAAGAAACTGCCCCATTATTCCTTAAATGTAAGAAGATAGAATGAGTAGAGGAAAAATCTTAGTAAGGTTGTTAACTACATTAACAGTGTATCTTTTTATCAACTGGTTCAATATTTCTACAGCTGAAGAAGCAGCCTGGTCTGATGAGTTTACTTACATGGACTCACGTTGGGACTGGAATTACAACAGTGGAACAGGATACAAACAGCTTACCACAATCGACGGTGTA
>SMTZ1_10008896_pt1 | contig 10022 bp, 8 predicted proteins | sample DeeMarSWOR136_30_FD_25667 | JGI IMG/M metagenome (IMG submission 25667)
AGAGGCCCCTGTAACCGGGTGCGTCGCTGGCGGAGAGTCCGTAGCCAGGGACTTGGCCGAGGTGATGGGGGTGGAGGCCGTCATCGGCGAGAGAAGGGTTGCCGTGGTCTTGTGTAAGGGGGGGAGAGGGGAAAGCAAGACCAAATTCACCTACAGGGGGGTGGGGGACTGCAAGGCCGCCGTTATCGTATCGGGTGGGGATAAGGCATGTCCTCACGGGTGTCTCGGGCTGGGGACCTGTAAGAGGGTTTGTCCTTTCGATGCCGTGGAGATCTCCGAAAGCGGCATCTCGGTCATCGATCCGGAAAAGTGCACGGGCTGCGGGATATGCGTCAAGGAATGTCCCAAGGGGATCATCCAGCTGGTTCCCGCTGGGAAGACGGTGTCCATTCTATGCCACTCCACGGAGAGGGGATCCGAGGTTCGGAAAAAGTGTGGGGTGGGCTGTATCGCCTGCGAGGCGTGCGTCCGGGTGTGTCCCTTCGACGCCATCTCCATGGAGGGGAATCTCGCCGTCTTGGATCATGAACGGTGCCTGGTCTGCGGGCTCTGTGTTCCTCGCTGTCCCACCCAAGCTATCGAGGCAAGGGAGGGCCCTTTTCCTCAGGTGGAAATCGTGGCGGATAGGTGCACGGGCTGCGAGATCTGCACCATGGTGTGCCCCGTTGATGCCATCGAGGGGGAGAAGAAGCAGGTGCATATGGTCTCGGAGGAGCGGTGCGTGGGTTGTCTGCTGTGCATTGATCGTTGCCCCAAGGAGGCCATCCGGCTCAAGGCTCCGGCCCCTTCCGCTTTGGAGTTAGCTGCATGATGAAGGTACGGTATTCGTTTCAGGGGGGAGTTCATCCTTCCGAGCAGAAAATTTCCCGGGATGCGCCCATCGAGGAGTTGGGGGCGCCCGCAAGGGTCGTTGTGCCGTTGTCTCAACACATCGGGGCTCCGTGCGAGGCGGCGGTTTCTCCCGGTGATAGGGTACGGAAGGGAGATCGTGTGGGAAGAGCCACGGGATTCGTGTCCGTGGACGTCCATGCCTCCATATCGGGGGTGGTGAAATCGATTGGCCCGTTCCCGCATCCCCTGGGGAGGCCACTTCCCGCTGTCGAGATTGAATCGGATGGAGAGGATGCGTGGACCGATGGGCTTAAGCCCCATGAGGATTACATGAATCTCAGCCCCGAGGCATTGAAGGAGATCGTCCGGGACATGGGGATCGTGGGAATGGGTGGGGCAGCCTTTCCAACCCACGTGAAACTGAGCCCTCCCAAGGAGAAACCCATCGATACCTTCATCATCAACGGCGCCGAGTGCGAGCCGTACTTGACCGCCGATCATCGGTTGATGTTGGAGGATGCCGAGGGCATTATCGAGGGGGCCAGGATCGCCATGCGAAGCCTGGAGGTCAACCGGGGGATCATCGCCATCGAGTCCAACAAACCCGATGCCATCGAGAGAATGAAGGAATTGACCGAATGTATCCCTGAACTGGAGGTGCTGGCATTGAGGGTTAGATATCCCCAAGGCGCCGAGAAGCAACTGATCAAGACCCTCCTCAATAGGGAGGTCCCCTTTTCGGGGGGGTTGCCCATGGACGTAGGCGTTCTCGTACAGAACGTGGGAACGTTGTCGGCCATATACAAAGCGGTTCGATTTGGGATTCCCCTCATAGAAAGGGTTACCACGGTAACCGGTCCCGGGGTTCGCGAACCGAAGAACCTGAGGGCCAGAATAGGCACGCCCATAAGAGCTCTGATCGAGGCTTGTGGGGGGTTCTCAACGGAGGTGGGGAAGGTCATCATAGGGGGACCCATGATGGGGGTGTGCCAGTACAGCCTCGAGGTTCCCGTGGTCAAGGGAACCTCCGGCATCCTCGTTCAACCCCTATCCGAAGTTGAGGAGGACGTTGTCCACCCCTGCATCAGGTGTGGGAGCTGTGTCCGGGCGTGTCCGGCGCGAATCATGCCGACGATCCTCGCGGTCTTTGCCCAGCGGGATATGTTTGCGGAGGCGGAGAAGTACGACGTGGCCGACTGCATCGAGTGCGGATGTTGCAACTACGTCTGCCCGGCCCGCATCCCGTTGGTTCAGCTCCTTCGCTACGCGAAGGCGGAGGTCTTGGCGAGGAGAAAAAAGGCGGCCTAGGATTCGGGATGGAAGAGCGGCAGTTCATTCTCTCGTCTTCGCCCCACATCCACAGCGGGGAGTCCACCCCGCGGATCATGTACTCAGTTGCAGCGGCATTGGTTCCGGCCGTATTGGCGGGGGTTTACCTGTTCGGTCCTCGGGCCCTATGGGTTATTCTCCTTTCCGTTGCGGTGGCATTGGCCACCGAAGCGGGGGCCCAGCGGCTGATGGGAAGGAAGGTGACGATCTCCGACGGAAGCGCCTTGGTCACCGGGATCCTCTTGGCCCTCAATGTACCCCCAACGGTTCCCTGGTGGTTGGTGGTCGTGGGCTCCGCCATCGCCATCGTGATCGGGAAACAGATCTACGGGGGATTGGGATACAACCCCTTCAATCCGGCCCTGGTGGCGAGGGTCGTTCTGTTGATCTCCTTTCCCGTGCAGATGACAACCTGGGTTAAGCCCAGCCCGCTTTTCTCTGGGGCCGCCGATGCCGTGACAACGGCCACGCCCCTGGGGGCCATGAAAACCCACCTTATGGTGAAGGGGACCCTGGAGGGATTTACCATGACTGATCTGTGGAATCCCTTCATAGGGACCATCGGAGGATGTATCGGGGAGACATCGGTCATCGCCCTGCTCATTGGGGCCGGATTTCTCCTGTATCGGGGGTATATAAGCTGGCATATTCCCGTGACATTTATGGGGACGGTCTTCGTCCTCAGCGGCCTTTTTTGGTTGATCAAGCCGGACCAGTATATGAACCCGCTCTTCCATGTCCTCACGGGTGGCTTGGTGCTGGGAGCCTTTTACATGGCCACGGACATGGTCACATCTCCCGTGACCTATCGGGGCATGATGGTCTTCGGGGCGGGCTGCGGGGCCGTCACCATCGTCATTCGGCTCTTTGGCGGGTATCCGGAGGGGGTTTCGTATTCCATCTTGCTCATGAACGCGGCTACCCCTCTGATCGATCGGTATTCGCGGCCAAAGACCTTCGGTTGGAAAGCGGTCTCTCCGCGGTGATGCAATGAGAGATATCCTCAGGCTGGTGATCGTTTTAACCTGTATCTGTGTAGCTTCGGCAGTCGCCTTGGCGAAGATCTACGACCTGACCAAAGGGCCCATCGCGCATCAGAAGAGGCTGGAGGTATTGCGGGGGATCAAGACCGTTCTCCCCCCATATGACAACGAACCGGATCGGGATGTGGTGAAATTGCCGATGGGGGTTGACAAGAAGGGCGAGGAGATCCAGGGGGTTTTTTACCGAGCCAGAAAGGGCGGTCGCCTGATGGGAGTTGCCTTCAGGGTAACCTCCCCTGAGGGATACGGAGGCACCATCGAGGTGATGGTGGGGGTCGTGCCGGATGGGACGATCCATGGGGTTGAGGTGCTGTCCCATTTGGAGACCCCTGGACTGGGGGCTAAAATCGACGAGGCGAAGTTTAAGGAGCGATTCAAAAAGCGCAGTCTGTCCAATACTACGTGGGCAGTGAAAAAGGACGCCGGGGATATAGACGGAATTACGGGGGCGACGATTTCCTCGAGGGCCGTGATCAAGGCCCTCAAAGAGGGCCTGGAGTTCTACAGGAAGCAAAAGGCGCACATTGTGGGCTCGGATGGGTGAGGGGAGCATACATGACTCTTGCCAGGGAATTCACCAAGGGTTTTTGGAGGGAGAACCCCATCTTCCGTTTGGTCTTGGGGATATGCCCCACCCTGGCCGTGACAACGGCGGCCATCAACGGAATCGGAATGGGGTTGGCAACCACCTTCGTTCTGGTCTGTTCCAACGTGGTGATTTCGCTGCTGAGGAAGTTCATTCCCCCCCGGGTGAGGATACCCTCGTTCATCGTGGTCATCGCCTCCTTCGTCACCATCGTGGATCTGGTGATGGCCGGGTTCTTCTTTCAACTCCATAAGACCTTGGGTCTCTTCATCCCCCTCATTGTGGTCAACTGTATCATCCTGGGGAGGGCCGAGGCCTTTGCCTCAAAACATCCCGTTATGGATTGCGTAGCGGACGGATTGGGGATGGGATTGGGCTTTACGCTGTCGCTTCTGGTATTGGGCTCCATCCGGGAGGTTTTGGGCAACGGAACCCTCTTTAATGTGCCCGCGTTTGGGCCGGGGTATTTTCCCTTTCTGGTCATGATCCTTCCCCCCGGTGCCTTCATCACCCTGGGCTTTCTCCTGGCGTTGATGAATCGGTTGGCCGCCCAAAAACCGTCTTAGGATCTGGCCGGAAAAGCGATTGACATGAGGGGAGTAGCTATGTTAAAAATTTAACAAGCTCCTTGAGGTTCCCATCGGTTCGCCGTATCGACGGAAAGAGCGATCGAAGGCCTCCTTGAATCAACCTCGAGCACAATTCATTTTTCAACTGATGGGAGGGGAAAAGCACGAATCCGAGCTACGGATGAGACCGAGAGGACTGGTCCGACGGATTGTGAGGGAAAGGAGGGTCCAGGTGTTTAAGATAATCGAGAAGAGGGAGATGGCGGAGAGGACGGTGTGCGAGTTCACCATCGAGGCTCCGGATATTGCCAAAAAGGCCAACCCAGGCCAATTCGTGGTGATTCGGGCCAATGAGACGGGGGAGAGGATTCCCCTCACCATGGCGGGAACGGACCCGGATGCGGGAACCATCACCATCATCTTTCAGGTGGTGGGAAAGACTACTGCGCTGTTGAGGAGTTTGGGGGAGGGGGACGAGATCGTGGACATCATTGGCCCCCTGGGGGTACCCACCCACGTGGAGAAGCTGGGGACGGTCATCTGCGTGGGTGGAGGAACAGGGGTTGCCGTCATGTATCCCATCACCAAGGCGTACAAGGATGCGGGCAACCATGTGATCGCCATCATTGGTGCCCGGACGAAGGACCTGTTGATCCTTGAAGAGGAGATGAAGGCGGCCTCCCACGATCTTCGCGTTACCACCGACGATGGGAGCTACGGGCATCACGGTTTCGTCACCGATGTGTTGAAGCAGATCCTGGATGAACGGGATGATGTCGCGTTGGTGGTGGGAATTGGCCCCGTTCCCATGATGAAATTTCTGTGCAAAATGACCAAGGAATATGACGTCAAAACGGTGGTCAGCCTCAACCCGATTATGGTCGATGCCACGGGAATGTGCGGGGCCTGCAGGGTCAGCGTCGGAGGGAGGACCCGCTTTTGTTGCGTGGAAGGGCCGGAATTCGACGGTCACCAGGTGGATTTCGATGAATTGGTGAAGAGGCAGAGGGCCTACCTCACCGAGGAGAAGACATCTATGGATCGATTCACGGCGCAGAATCCTGAATAGGGTATGGTTCGATTTCGGAGGGACACATGGCCGAGGAAAAAGCGAGAGGAAAGAGGGAGAAGGTTCCGCGGCAGAAGATGCCGCAGCAAAAGCCCGAGGACAGGGTGAAGAATTTCAACGAGGTCCCCTTTGGGTATACACCGGAGCAGGCGCGGTTGGAGGCCGGCCGTTGCCTTCAGTGCAAGAAGCCGAAATGCATCGATGGGTGTCCGGTGGAAATCGATATCCCCGCCTTTATCCAGCTGATTTACGACGGGGATTTCGTCGGTGCTGCCCGAAAACTGAAGGAGCAGAATAGCCTTCCCGCCATATGTGGCAGGGTATGCCCCCAGGAGGATCAGTGCGAGGTGGTTTGTATCTTGGGGAAAAAGGACGAGCCCGTGGCCGTTGGAAGGCTCGAACGGTTCGCCGCCGATTGGGAGCGGGCTCAGGGAGAGGTCGAGATTCCCCCCGGGGACGCACCCACTGGGAAGAGGGTTGCAGTAGTCGGATCGGGTCCCGCTGGCCTCACCGTGGCTGGGGATCTCATCAAGAAAGGCCATGAGGTGACCGTCTTCGAGGCCCTCCATAAGACCGGCGGGGTACTGGTCTATGGTATCCCCGAATTCCGGCTTCCCAAGGCCATCGTCCAGGCGGAGGTGGACTGGCTGGCAAACTTGGGGGTGGAAATCAAGGTGGACTATGTCATCGGGAGGATTAAGGCCATAGAGGAGCTCTTCAAGGAGGGCTATGATGCCGTCTTCTTGGGCATAGGAGCCGGTTTGCCGTTATTCATGGGGATTCCCGGGGAGAACTTCTGCGGCATCTATTCGGCCAACGAATATCTGACCCGGTCCAATTTGATGAAGGCATACCTCTTTCCGGAATACGATACCCCCATAGCCAGGGGAAAGAACGTGGCTGTTTTCGGAGCCGGGAACGTATCCATGGATTCGGCTCGAACGGCCCTCCGGTTGGGGGCGGAGAAGGTGAGGATCGTTTACCGACGTTCACGGGTGGAGATGCCGGCCAGGATCGAGGAGATCGAGCGTGCCGAAGAGGAGGGGGTGGAATTCCACCTCTTGACCACTCCGACCCGTTTTTTCGGGGATGACAATGGCTGGGTGACGGGAATGGAGTGTATCCGGATGGAACTGGGCGAACCCGACGAATCGGGGAGGCGGAGGCCCATTCCCATCAAGGGATCGGAGTTCAGCATGGACTGTGATTTGGCTGTGGTGGCCATTGGGGCGGGTGCCAATCCGCTCCTTCCCACCACAACGCCCGGCCTGGAGCTCAACAAGCGCGGATATATTGTGGCAGATCCAGAGGTGGGAAAAACCACCAAGAGGGGTGTCTGGGCCGGCGGGGACATCGTTACCGGGTCCGCCACGGTGATTTCGGCCATGGGCGCCGGCAGGAAGGCGGCCAATTCCATCCATGAGTACCTGATGGAGGGACAGAAAAGCTGGCCATAGTATTCCAAGGGCGGGAGGATGATCAAAAACGGGAGGTAACATCCTCCCGTTTTTTTCGGGAAGTGGGGCATCATCCAGGTTTAAACTGTTCATTCTTTGGCGGAAACTATGAAAAAAGGTTAGGGTAGCGGAGGAAGTATTAACAGTTCTTATGTTCATAATATATTAAAATTATTATACTTTTTTACTAGCGGGGTGTTGGCATAAAAAATGCACTTTCAAGCGCGTTATCTTCACCTAAGTGAGGTGAGAAGGATAGTGAGAGAACACGAAGAGGACCGGGTGTTGACCACCGAGGAGTCCTGTCAATACCTGAGAATTACCAAGCCGACCTTTTTTAAATACATTCGTTGCGGTCGCATCAAGGCGACCAAGGCGGGCAAGGGTTGGAGGGTCTTGAAATCCGAATTGATCCGCTTCCTCAATGGGGAAAGTAGAGCGTAAGGGGTTAAGAAGCGGAAATTCCGTCGCTTCGTTTTTTGTTCGATCTATCTTGCATCTACAATTCGCATCTCGAAAGGGCATCATCGTTGATGCCCTTTTCGTTTATGGTTTGACCCACGTGTTCATCGATTACCAAGGACAGCGATGGCCTTCTACCTCCCAATTTTCGACCCATTTGTTCCCTGATCCTTAGTGTTTGAAAGAAAATTGGCCCAGCTCTTGCGAAGTTTATAGACTCCCCCCTTTTTTCACTTCACTTCCGGTCCGTCCTACAACTAATCTGATTTTTCGGTCAAACAATTGTTGAAAATATGAGAAAATAGGCGATATTCAAAGGAAATCTAAGATTTTAAGAGAATTTTAGATTTGGCAACTTCATACCAATTTTATGAATTGTAACTATTTGAAAGGGTTTGATAAAAAATAGAAAAAATTAGGGGAGAAGAGAACCTGGTATAAATAAGTATACCTATATTTTTATTTCTTCCCAATTCGTGATAAATAGTAAAAAAATGACCGAAAGGCTAAACCACCCGCGAGGGTGGGGCAGAAAGCAACGGATCTTTGAACCTTTCCTCCGGGATCTCCTTGCGCCTTTCATCCGGTCGATACCCTTGAAACAGAATCGGTAGCGAACACAGAATAGATTTCAAAGACAGCCGGGTTGCCTGCCCTGAAGAATCTGCAGGGTCGAAGTCAATGGGTAATTCGGCTTTTTTTGTGTACGTAAAATCAGAATAGGGAGGTAAGGTAAGGGGGAAGGGGTGGTACATACGACGCTTACCTACACAAGGTCATCTTCCCTGTCCCTTCTGGATGGAGCGGCTATGAGCTTAGACTTGAGAACGGACATCAATGGGTAGAGCCTGCCAGTATTTACAATTACCCGAATGACTATTGACTGAAATTCAAGCGAGAAACCCTTTCCGGCCTTACTACAGTGGCAATAATGGCTAAGAAAACTTCGAGATTCTGAAGGAACGTGGACAGTTGGCACAGTAGGTCATTGATATTTCACATGAGCTTCTCACCGAAGAATGGGTGGTTTAGCAATGGCTCTGTCTTCTTGAATGGCTCTTTTGACAAAGCCAAACCATTGGTGAGGGTGGGCGATCCAAATGAATGTGGCGGGAATACTTCCCTGGTTTAAGAAAGGACGGGAGAAAATGAGGACATTACCAATCGTAGTTGCATTAGTGGTAATAGCCGCAGCCGGAATTTGTGGGGGGAATGAAGGGGCTGTTACTCCCACTAATAAGGTCGTCATCGGGGTCTTAGATTTCGAGACGAGTGGACCTTTGGTCTTCGGGTCCCTTGAGTACAAGAAGGCCTTGATGAAGGAATTGAGACGAAATACCCGGGTAAAGCTGGTTGATATCGGTGAATCCTGCAGCCTTTCGGATCTGAAAACACAGGGATATGAACAGGCCGAACAATACAAGATGAATTACCAGCTGGATATGATCCTCCATGTCTACTTGGTCGAATATGGTATCGGCTCCGCCTATAGGGGTTTTCGTTCTCATCTTAGCCTCATCGATCTCTACAGGAAAAAAATCAAAGATGTATCTATCGATGCCTATCACATACCAATTGAGCTCGGGTTCAGGGGGGGTTCTAAAAAGCTCCTGGTCAGTGGGGATCTCAACCGGGCATTGAGAGCAAAGAAGGAGGCCTTGGCGAAAAAAGAGATGGCTGTCACCCGGGAGGTTAAAGAGAAGGCCACCGAGATCGAAGGAAAGAAGGAGGTTGTAGGGGAAAAAGAGGTGACCGTCCCCCGGGAGGTTACAAAAAGCCCTGAGGAAATCGAAGTCTTCTTGATCCATAATGGCCCAAAATTGATCGCTGAAGGTGAATACAATCAGGTTCTGGAATTAATAGAGGATCTTCCGGGGAGGAGAAGAAGGCATGTCCAGGTCCAAACCCTGGAGTGTTTTGCCAATTTGAAGGGATGGGTGTGTGACAGAGATAAGGGTTGTAAGTTGAGCTGGTGGAACCTGAGGCAGAAGTTAATCAATTCGGGGGACAATGAGGCGACTCCAATGTTGGTGATCCTTTTGAAAGATGAGGACCCCTATTTACGGGTATATGCGGCAGAGCTTTTGGGCCATATCGGGGATGAAAGGGCCTTGAAGGATTTGAGAGCAGTGGGGGAAGGCGATGAGAATCACAAGGTCAGAAAATACGCCAAACGGGCCTACGAGCAGATATCGGGTGAGGAATTTTAGGGATGTAAGGAAAAGGTGAAAAAAAGCCTGGTGAAGCCATCTCATCCCGTTGAAGGGGTAATCGAGATGTCTGGTACCCTTTACCTTTGGACCAGGCCCCGGACGACGTCCATATTCCTCAGGTCCTCCACGTCGTCCTTTCGGGGGGTCTCCATGATGCCGGGCAGGTGAACCAGGAGGGGATGGTTGACGATGCTGGCGAACCCCTCGAGGCCGATATTCCCCTCTCCGATATGCCAGTGCCGGTCCACATGATTCTTAAAGGGAGACCGCGTATCGTTGAGGTGGACCAGGTGAAGCTTTCCCAACCCGATCTCTTTCCCAAATTCCCCCAGGGTTTTCTCGAGGCCTCGGGGTGTTGATAGGTCGTAGCCCGCCGCGAAGGCGTGGGCAGTGTCGAGACATACCCCCATCCTCCCCCTGTCATCAACCCCGTGGATGATCTTGCGAAGCTGGGAGAACGTAT
>SMTZ1_10010253_pt1 | contig 10022 bp, 9 predicted proteins | sample DeeMarSWOR136_30_FD_25667 | JGI IMG/M metagenome (IMG submission 25667)
CATAGAAGACGATTCTGGAGGCTCATCTTCCAGTGGAAACACTTCAATATTGGATGTAGCTCCAGGAGAATGGGTCAATGTAACCTTCACAAATGAAAAAGATGGTAAGGTTACAGTCATTAAAGATGCAATCCCATATGATGATTCACAGACCTTCACTTTCGATGGTAATCTATCAGCCTCATTCATCCTTGATGATAATTCTGATGGTACATACCCCGACTCTCGGGACTTTGATGTGATCTCTGGAATATACAACGTTACAGAGATAGTTCCAAGCGGATGGGATCTTACAGATATTACCATAGACGATGACTCTGGAGGGTCATCTTCCAATGGCAACACTTCAATATTGGATGTAGCTCCAGGAGAATGGGTCAATGTCACATTCACAAATAAGAAACCAGGTATCGAGATCACCAAGTCATTAACTTCCTCGGATCCAACAATTATAGGCTCCACAGTGACCTTCGATATCGTGATCACCAACACTGGTGAAACCACTCTTACTGATGTGGATGTTTCCGATACTTTCGACACGACCTATCTTGACTTTGTCTCTGCAAGCATCCCTGGAACCGTAAATGAGGGAGCAGGAACCATCTTCTGGGACAATATAGAAACCAATGCAACTGGTGGGACCTTCGATCCTACAGAGAGTATAACTATAACAGTCACCTTCACAGCCACCGCTCCTACACCACCTGCAGATAGGGCTGAGAACTGTGCAGATGTATATGCAGAGGAAGGTACAGTATCCGATGGTCCAGTGTGTGATGTTCTTATCATACGTTACTAGCTAATGACGGGGCTCGTCATATACCTGGTGGTGTCTGGATGGGCGCAACTGTTGATACAGAAGTGGATGGACAGCCTACGCCCAATGCTGATGGGGACGATATAACTGGCACTCCAGATGATGAGGATGGTGTTATCTTTCCAAGTCTACCATTCTTAGCAGGAGGAACAGGATCATTGCAAATAATCGTAAGCGGCAGTGTAGACGGTAATAATCCAGCTTATGTGTATGGTTGGATTGATTGGAACCAAGACGGAGATTGGGACGATGCATTAGAGAATATAGTAGGTCAACAAATTACAACTACAGGCACGCATACTTTCACTTTTGGAGTTCCAAACCTAGCCAAACCTGGAAACACCTATGCAAGGTTCCGCATAGGTTATGATGAGAATGAAGTTAACAGCGTTACTGGTGAAGCAAGTAACGGCGAGGTAGAAGATCATTTGGTCGATCCAGCAATTGCTAGACCGCCTCCGCCACCAGAACCAGCAGTAGGTGGATTCTTTATTCCGGTAAATAAACTGGCCATCCTTGCACCATATTTGGTAATGATGATTTCTGCGGTTTTAGCTTCATCAATATTAGCTATCCGGAAAAAATGTCGAAACTGATTACATGCTTTCTTAAGCACGTTCTATTTTTTTTTGAATAGCACGCGCTTCAGAAACTATTATTTTTTCTTGGTAATTATATCTAGTAATGAAGCACTTAATCGGAGATCTGGATTTATATGCCACAACTGAGGGAAGGAATTATCCAAATATATACAGGCGATGGAAAGGGGAAGACTACAGCTGCAATAGGACTTGCTACCAGAGCTCTAGGTAGGGGTCTTAAAGTCTGCTTCATACAATTCTTAAAGAATAGTGAAATAGATGAGGGGAGCGCATCTCTTTTAAAAGACGCAGATAGCTTTGAATTTGCTTCTTATGGAACAGGAAAATTTATTCTATCGAAACCGACTGAAGAAGATTATTTGGAAGCCAAGAAGGCCTTTTCACACTCAAAAGAATCTATTCTAGGCAATAAATATGATATAGTAATTCTAGATGAGCTAACTCAAGCAATAAAATTAGGTTTACTTAAACTTGAAGATGTAATTAATCTTCTCAAGAATAAGCCAGGAAATATTGAATTGGTAATTACTGGCAGAGACGCAGATCCGAAGTTGATGGAATTAGCAGATTTAGTGACAGAAATGAAAAAAATTAAACATCCTTACGACAAGGGTCTTAGGGCTCGTGAGGGTATTGAATTTTAGTAATTATAATATGCAGTAACGAAAGGGACTTAAATTTATCATACCACACTAAATTTTTATAGAATTGAAATTAAGAACGTTTGAAGGGGGATTTTAATGGATTGGGGTTTATCGAATCGATTATCTAGAATAATTAAATCTGATGGTCGTACAGTTATGCTGGCTGTTGACCACGGGTATTTTCAAGGTCCGACTTTTAGACTTGAGAATCCTAAAAAGACAATAGAACCTCTTCTTCCATATGCTGATGCTTTTATGCTCACAAGGGGTGCGCTCCGCTCATCTATCTCTCCGAAATTTGACACACCAGTAGTTCTCAGGGTTTCTGGCGGTAATAGCATTGTAGGGACACTTGAAAATGAAGAGATCATAACATCTATGAAGGAAGCCTTACGGCTCAATGTTTCTGCTGTTGCGTTCTCTATTTATGTGGGTTCAGAATATGAGCATCAGACATTAACTTGCCTTGCCAAGCTTATTGACGAGGCCCAAGATTATGGAATGCCGGTGATAGCAGTTACAGCAGTCGGTAAGGAATTGGAGAAGAGAGAAGCACGCTACTTGGCATTATGCTGCAGGATCGCAGCTGAATTGGGTACAAGCATTGTGAAGACATATTATTGTGACGACTTTGAGAAAGTTACTGGTGGTTGCCCAGTTCCAATAGTCATTGCTGGGGGCCCAAAACTTGAAACTGATTTCGATGTCTTTAAGCTCGTTTATGAAGCTCTGGAGAAGGGAGCGGTAGGTGTAGATATGGGGAGAAATATCTGGCAACATGACTATCCTATTCCTATGATAAAAGCTATAAGAGCAATAGTTCATGAAAATGCAACCGCAAAAGAAGCCAATGAGCTATTTAACAAACTAAAAAAAGAGAAAAAATAAGCTCTCAATTCATAATCTTGTAGTACAAATAATACAATTTGAATTAGTCCAGAGAATCATTATAATGAGGATCCTCGTTTGAGGGTTGCAGTTTATTACAGTAATCGAGATATTAGAATTAAGGAAGTTCCTGTGCCTGAGATTGGACCAGGGGAGCTCCTTCTACGTGTCGATGCTTCTGGTATCTGTGGAAGCGATGTAATGGAATGGTACCGGATCGACAAAGTACCATTGATATTGGGCCATGAAATTGCTGGGGAAATAGTCAAAGTCGGGGAAGGTGTAGAACGTTACGAGAAAGGGCAGAGGATAACAGCGTCTCACCATGTGCCTTGTAATACATGCCACTATTGTCTAACAGGACATCATACAATGTGCGAGACTATTCGCAAGACTAACTTTGATCCTGGGGGTTTTGCTGAATATATTCGACTTCCGACAATAAATGTAGATAGGGGAGTATATCCGCTTCCGGACAAAGTGTCATTCGAAGAAGGAACCTTTGTAGAGCCATTAGCATGTGTTGTTAGAGGTCAAAATATGGCACAAATGGAACCCGGACTTAACGTGCTTGTTGTTGGAAGCGGGATCGCTGGTTTGCTTCATATACAACTGGCAAGAAGTATGGGAGCTGGTAAGATAATCGCCACAGATATCAATGAATCTAGACTTGAATTGGCCTTAAAATTCGGAGCAGATTTTACAATTCATGCATCAGAAGACTTACCTGAAAAATTGCGTGAAGCTAACGATGGATTGTTGGCTGATAGGGTAATAATCTGTACAGGAGCAGAGTCGGCGATCACTCAATCATTGAAATCGGTTGGACGGGGTGGAGTAATACTTCTTTTTGCTACTACTAAACCGGGTATAAACATTCCTTTTCCCTTAAATGAGATCTTTTGGAAAACGGAAGCGACCATAACATCTACATATGCGGGTAGCCCTGCCGACCATTTAGTAGCCTTGGAATTGATTCGTTCTAGAAACATTCGTGTGAAAGAGATGATAACTCATAGATTCGGTTTAAACGATATAGCAAAAGGCTTCCAGCTAGTTGCAAATCCCAAAGACTCTTTGAAAGTAATAATCGAGCCTCAAAAATAGTAAGGAATTTGGAAATCTATGGTATCGCTAGAACATGTGGCTATAACTGTTGAAAATTTGGATAAAGCCATAGATTTCTACTCCGATGTTTTTAGTTTTTCTCTCTTGAAAAAAAAGCAAAAATCTGAATTAGGGATAACTTATGCCCTACTTCAAACCGATAATTTGAAAATTGAACTTATAGAGCCTTTAACTAAAAATTCAGATAAAAAGGAAATTGAAGAGAACCAAGATCTAGTTGCAAAGCTCTGCGGTGGAAGGGGATTAAATCATCTTTCCATAAGGGTAAAGAATCTAAATAAAATAGTAGATAAATTGAAGAAAAAAGGGGCCAAAAAAGTAGCTGAGCTGGGGTCAAAAGATGGAAGTACAAAACTGATATTCTATACAGATGCAGAAGGAAATATGATTGAGTTAATTCAAAGTACTTGAACAATAATTTTCAGGTAATTCTAAATGAATAACACCAAGATCAAAGCAATCAAACAGACATTGAAAATAGAAAAAGCTGTAAAAAAGATACTCGACAAAATAGAATTTCCAGAATTGACTAGTGAAGTTGTCCCAATTGAGGAAGCTCTTGGAAGGATTCTAGTAGAGAACTTGAAATCACCCAAAGAAATCCCACAATATGATAAATCTGCAGTTGATGGATATGCGCTTGTTGCTGAGAATACATTTGGAGCCTCATTGATAAATCCACTGATACTTAGAAAGGCAGGTCAAGTTAAAACTGGCGATATAGATACGACGGAAGTAAAAGATGGAGAAGCTGTACTGCTATATACAGGATCAAGGATTCCTAAAGGAGCAAATGCAGTTTTAATGGTTGAATATACAAATATTATCGATAATGAAAAAATTGAGATTCATGCATCTGTAGCTCCCGGTCAGAATGTATCACAATCTGGAGAGGATGTTAAATCTGGAGAGCTGATATTAAAAAAAGGAACCAGGTTAAAACCTCAAGATTTGGGAATGCTCGTTGCTCTTGGATTAACAAAAGTTGAGGTATTGAAGAAACCAAAAATTGCGTTGCTTTCAACAGGAAGCGAATTGATCCCACCTGGAAGTGAGGACACCTTAGGCAGAACGATAGATGTTAACAGGATAATTATTTCATCCATGGCTAGAGTCTTGGGAGCAGAAGTGATTGACTTAGGAATTGCAAAAGATGATCTTGACGAAATAAAATTAAAAATTGAAGACGGCATGGCTAAGGGTGATCTGATTATCGTTACAGGTGGAACTTCAGTTGGCGATACAGATCTAACACTGGATGCAATCAACTCCATCGATAAACCACAGACCTTAATTCATGGTATATCTATTAGACCAGGAAAACCTACAGGTTTGGCAATTTTAAAGAACAAATTCATAGCTTCTTTATCTGGATACCCAGTTGCTGCCATGATTGGATTTGAAGCACTGGTGAAGCCCATTCTTATAAAGATGATGGGAATTTTTGAAGATCCAACGCCCGTTATTAGAGCGAAATTGACACGTAGAATTACTTCGTCTTTAGGGGAAAAAAATTACGTCAGGGTTCGTGTTGAGAAATCTGATGGCGAATTTATAGCCTATCCAGTAAGATCCACTGGTTCTGGAATTATTTCAAGCATGATCAGGGCAAACGGATTTTTGATTATTCCAGAGGATAGAGAAGGAATAGATGAAGAAGAAATAGTAGAGATTTTGTTATTTAGACCGATAGATGAAGTAATATGAAAGAGCGATTATTCTCTTAATTCAGATTAAGGATTCTCTTCTTGTTCTTTTATTTGTTTTATAATATCCTCTAATTTATCCTCGTCTAGAATGCCGATATGGAATAATCTTTTGGCTAGATCTGAAATCTTTGTGAAGGTATGGACGGTTACATCAATTTCTTTCATTTTCTTAATTCCGCCTTCTTGCCTGTCTATCAATACCAATCCTTTATCCACAATGCCCCCTTCGCCACGAATTGAATTTACTGCCTCAATCATGCTCTTTCCTGTAGTGATCAGGTCATCAATAAGAAGAACCTTATCTCCTGGCTCAAGTATGCCTTCTACCTTCTTTTGCCTTCCGTGTTTCTTCAGTTCCTTTCTCACACATAAAAGCGGCTTATCCAAATTGAATGCAATTACAGAAGCAAAAGCAATGCTGGCGATTGGCACACAACCAATCCGATCAAAACTATCTAGACCAATTTTATTCTTAATCAAAGCCAAATATATCGAAACAACTGTTTTAAATGCACTTGGAGAGCTAGGGATAGTCCTTAAATCAATATAATATGGACTGAGCTTGCCGCTAGTTAGCTTAAAGAAACCGAATTTAATGGCTCCGGTTCTTATTAAGATATTACTTAATTCTGTCTCTAGCTTTTCAATTTTTTCTAAAGACAATTTGATCCAATATACCTCTATTAACATAATGTATTAAATACACTTAATAATTTCCTAGGTAAACTTCTCTTTCTAATTAGAACAAGTTACAAGCCCTAGCTATAAGGATGCAAAAAATATTGGTAGAAATTTGGATACCATATGGAAATACTCAAGTACCTATGAGTATTGAAATAGAAAACCTTGCAGCTGAGGTTAAACCCAGAAATGTTAGAGCTGATGGTTCAGATATTGAATCTGAAAATAAACTTGAAAACAGAAAAGATCTGAGAAAACTTGGCGAATTAGTTGATCAAAATGATAGCATAGTCATATGCGTAGAAAATTTCAGTCCGCTTCTATTTTCCTTAATCCCAATTATCAAAGAAATAGGAAATTCTGACATAAAGCAGAGTAACGTTTCCGTAATCTTAGCAAATAATCAAAATCAAAAAACGAGCATGGATAAGAGCATAAGCTTGCTATTAAAGGAACATGATTTGGGCCATATCAGCGTCCTGAATCATGATCCTAATTCTAGTGAGCTTACTGAAGTTGGAAGCACCAGTCATGGGAACAAAATTCATTTGAATAGAAAATTCATGAACTCTAGTTTCAAGATCTGTATAAGTCAAGTACGCCCTCATTTCATGACTGGGTATTCTGGAATCGAAACTTTAATTCTGCCAGGTCTTTCAAGCACTGAGACGGCATTGTTTAATGCTAAATTATCTTTGCATCCAGATTCTAGACCTGGAAAATTAAAAGGAAATCCTGCATACGAAGATTCTAGGGAGGCTATGGACCTAGCCAAAGTGGATTATGCAGTGAACCTTATACCAGATACAAAAATGAATCTATTTGAAGCCTTTTTAGGCAAACCCAATGAGGTACTAAGAAAAAGAACCAAATTCATCGAGAATCTGTATAAGATTGAAATTGATAAGACTTCAGAAGTCATAATAGCCAGCCCCGGAGGGGATTTGTTCGATAATAATCTGTATGATGCTTGTGATGTTCTGTATAATATTTATGAAATAATAAAGAAAGGAAGTGTCTTGATTCTAGTATCCGAATGTATGGAAGGATATGGGAACTCTGCTTTTTATGATTATATGAAAAAGGCTAGAAATATAAAAAATTCGGACCTTCTTAAGAAAGCAAAAAAGGATTTTAAATTAGGTTATGAAAAAGCCCACTTTCTTAGCGAACTAAATCAAAGAGCTAGAATCATTTTGGTTTCAGTTATGCCAGATTACTATGTGAGAAATGTTTTTGGATTTAAATCAGCAGAATCAGCCAACGATGCCTTGAAAATGGCTAAGAGATCTATTGGAGGCAACTATAAAGGGCTAGTAATTCCCTACGGTAATCTAACAATTCCAAAAATAAATAAATGAAGGTAATCCTAGAATATTTGAAATTCTAGCTAAATCTCTGAATAATATTTTTTAGATTAGGCCTCAATGTCTTCAAGCGGAGCTGGTGGCGGAGTTGTTAGCATTGTCCATCCAATCCACATACATATGACAAGCGCTGCTAACACAAAGAGAAAGACTGGTATAGCTACTGCCCACCAACTTAGCCAATCTGGCCAAGCCGGGAATATCGATGAAACAAATTCAGAGAAGAATGCTGCAATATAAAGTATAGTAATAATAAGTGATGCTGCTAATATTAATCCTCCATAAAGTTGATCTTTGCCCATATTATTTCTCCTCGATAGTTGAATAGCTCTATTTCACTTATTAAAATATAAAATTTTCATATTTAGAGAAAATTTCCAGATATGCTTTATACAAGCTTACCTATAGCCAGGTCTTTTACTCACCAACCTCGGGATAGTCAAATCTCTAAAAGGATAGCCATCGATTTCAGCTTTAACTTGCTTTATAAGCCCGTCTGTATCAATTTGCTCGCTTTTCTTCTTACTTCTCACCCTAACTGAGAGGTTATTGCTATCAATTTCTTTCTGTCCAATGATAATTATGTAAGGAACCCATTTGACTTCTGCATCTCTTACCCTTTTTTCCAGGGTTTCTTCTCTGTCATCAATATCAACCCTTATACCTGCTTTTTCAATAGTGTGCCTAATTTCCTCAGATTTCTTTAGAAAATCCTTGGACATAGGTAATATCCTAACTTGTGTCGGGGAAAGCCATATCGGAAGCATGGGCTTTTTTCCCTTATGCTCATCGAAAACAGCGCTATCAAAAAGCGTGTAAAGGTATCTCTCAATAGTTCCAATTAACGCCGTGTGAATTATAACAGGGTATATCTTACTCCCATCTTGTGAGGTGAAAGAGATATCAAACCTTTTTGCATTGCCGACATCTATTTGAAAAGTTGCAATTTCTCTTGGCCTATTTAATTTATCGATTATAGCATACTCAACATTTAGTAACCAATAATAAACTCCATCAGGTACAAAATTAAGAAGAATCGGTTTTGCCTCGATTTTTAACAATTCTTCAAAGAAATCCCTATGCTCATTAAAGAAAGTCTCAGTTGTATTATAGATGGAAACATAATCGCGACCTAGCTTCTTTATCTCATTGTATATCTTTTTATGTGTTTTAATGGAAACATTCTTGGAATTATCAAGATCACTGCAATAAATATGCAGATCAGGCATGTGAAGTTTTCTTACTCTAAAACAGAGCAGCAATTCCCCACTCTGTTCTAATCTGTAGCTGTCAGCAATTTCAAAGGTTCCGAATGGAAGCTGTCTGTAGCTCAATGTCCAGTCCTTCACTGAAGAGAACTGTTGGTGACATGCTGCATATCTTAGAACAAGTTCTTTGCCCTCTACCTCTAAAGCATAAAGTCTATCCCCAAATAAATCAGCATGTTCCTTTACCGGGCGAGTCGCTAAATCGAACATATTCGTTCCTTTTACTTGGAGTATAGGAAAACCCAAAGAATTTGCAATACTCCAAGCATAATCACCGATTAAGTCAAAGATCAGCGCTCCTTCAGGACCATACCTCATATGACCAACATCTGAGTGAGGTTCCCATTCTATGCCAAATTTCTTACAAAATTCTAAAAATTTGGGCTCTCCACCTGGTAATTCTTTTTTCAAGGCCTCCTTCATAACAAGAGCGTTGAATTCCTCGTTATCCGGCTTTTGGGAATATTCTTCTGGACTGACCACCTTACCATCGGTTTTTAGAACCTTGTAAGTGGTCTTTATTGGTTTAGTCTTCTTTTCCTTTTTTTCAGCAACAATATTCCTAGAGAGCTCTGAAAGCGGATGCCCTTTACAGGCCATATTGAATTTCTTATAATATCCAAATGGGCTTCGCTTTACAATATACCCCCCATCCTGCAATTCTTTCTCAAGATCTTCAAGAAGTGGAATAGCAATATCTGCTGATCCTAAATTACTCGAAAGATGCGCATAAGGATAAATCATGATATTCTTTGTTTTTACGAGCTCAGCCACTTCTTTAATGGAGTCTGAAGCTCTTTTGGAGATCTCTTTTGGATTTTTTTCATCATCCTTCTCTATAGTGCAAAAGGCGATTAGGGCTTCATCCATAGTAGCTTCCTTGTTATCTTGAGTTATCTGCTCTGGGTTCTTAATCGC
>SMTZ1_10022518_pt1 | contig 10022 bp, 3 predicted proteins | sample DeeMarSWOR136_30_FD_25667 | JGI IMG/M metagenome (IMG submission 25667)
TCAATCAGGACTATGAAAATTATCTTCTGTGGTTTGTAGTCGCTGAAAAATCGGACCCGGCCTACGATGAATTATGCAAATTGAAAAACCAGTTGAGTCAAAGCTCAAAAGCCCGCGATGTGCAGGTCTTTGTTGCAGGAAAAGTAGGTGACAGCGAAAAACGGGATACGAACAGCAGGCAGCCAGCAACGGGATACGCCTGTAGTCAAAAAATCCACAATTTACTCTACGCCTACAAGAAAATTGGAGATGACGTCGACGCCCTTGCCTTTGCTGATTCCGATATTTGTGTTCGCAGCGACTGGTTAAGCCATTTAGTCTGGCATCTCAGACAGACCAGGATAGGCGCCACTAGTGGCTATCGCTGGTTCATACCGGCAAAAAACAATCCGGCCAGCCTCGCCCTGTCGGTTATGAACGCCAAGGTCGCCCAATTGCTCGGTAACACCCGTTTTAATCAGGCCTGGGGCGGCTCCATGGCTATCCGTGTGGACGTTTTTCGAGAGATCGGCCTTGATAAAATCTGGCCAAAGACCATAAGTGATGATTTATCGCTCAGCCACGCGGTTAAAAAGGCCGGCAAAAAAGTGGAGTTTGTACCCGCCTGCCTCGTCGCTTCGTACGAATCAACGACCTGGCCAAAGCTTTTTGAATTTGCTCACCGACAATTTTTAATTACACGTGTGTCCGCACCGAGAACATGGTGGTTCGGATTAGTCAGCAATCTCTATTCAATCCTGGGATTATGGGCGGGCTCCGCCTTTGCAATTTATGCAGCATTAAAATCATCAAGTATCGATTATCAATTATTAATTCTTCTGGCCGTACCTGTTTCCTTCTTTACAGGCGGACTGCTCAGCGCAATACTGCGCCAGAAAATGATTAGTAAATTACTGGAAAAAGACTGGCCGAAATTGAAGCTCGCCTGCGCCGCCGATATACTCTTCTTTTGGGCTTGGTCAATACTGCTGCTATTTCTTATAATCTCTTCGGCCTTTGGCAGGACTATCTGCTGGCGGGGAATACGATATAAACTGCTTGGCCCGTTAGAGACCATTAACCTTGGGGACAAAGTATCTCATAAGAAATTTCCCTAACGGGCCGAGGCTATCAGGGAAATATCGCCTTGAATCATCCCGAAGCGATCTGGGTTGGATTTCTTGCACCGCCGCGTATTTAATATTATTATAGTGAAATGAGCAAATTACACCATGGCAAAAGAAACAAAATGCAACGTAACACCGGGGAAGCATCGCTAAGGAACCTCGGCCAACGGAGTAAGAAATTTCCTGGTTCGTCCGCTTCGAAAATCGGATTGGTGGCCGGTTTGCTCATTGTCTGTTGTGCCGTCATTGTAGTGCATTGGCCGGCATTGTCGGCCCGGGTATTGTCTTTTGATGATACCCAATATCTGACCAGGAACTTGCTGGTTCAAAATCCCGGTTGGAATTCGGCCCGCCGGTTCCTCACCGAGGTATTGAAACCTTCAACGGTGGGAGGGTACTATCAGCCGCTGACGATGATCTCACTGATGTTTGATTACGCCCTGGGTGGGCGACCCGACAATCTAAAACCATTCCACTGCACCAGTCTTGCCCTGCATGTTGTGAACACTGCTTTGGTGATTTTGCTGCTTTACCTGTTGTTTGGTCGAGCCTGGATTGCGACCGCGGTGGGTTTGCTCTTTGGTCTTCATCCTATGACGGTGGAGCCTATTTCATGGGTGGGTGAACGTAAGACACTATTGGCGGCTTTCTTCGCGCTGTGGTGCCTGATACTTTATGTGCGTTACACTCGCAAACCTAACAGGCCCCTTTATATCGGCTGCCTTGTGACGTACGTTCTGGCATTGATGTCCAAGCCGACCAGTACGCCACTGCCGCTGTTGATGCTGCTGATGGATTACTGGCCTCTGGGACGCTGGAAGTGGAAAATCGTTATGGAAAAGCTGCCTTTTCTTGTAGTGGGGGGCATATCGGCAATCATAACCTATATTTCGCAAAGTAGTGCCGCCCCTGCTCTGGTTGCGGGCGGTTATGGATTCGAACGAATCCCATTTATCCTTTGCCACAACATCATCTTCTACCTCCACAAGATAATATGGCCGGCTAATTTATCATCACACTACGCTTTTCCCGAGCCGCTGGGACTGTCAGACCCAATGGTGCTGGCTGGTGTGATCGGCACCTGCATTCTAATTCCTTTGTTGGTGATTTCGCTGCGCTGGACGAGGGCGGCGCTGGCGGGTTGGCTATTTTTCTTCGTGGCGATTTTTCCGACGATTCAGATTCTGAGATTCAGCAATATGATAGCAGCGGATAAATTTGCCTACCTGCCTTCGGTAGGGCTGCTGATGGCAGTTTCGGCGTTACTGAATTGGCTCTGTAAAACCGGTACCGCCGACAAATCCACGGCCCGACGTATGGCAGTAACAATCACGGTGTTGGTGTTAGCAGCCGCCGAGGCGATTGCCACGCGCTCATACCTGGTGCATTGGCGTGATACATTGAGTCTTTCCGAACACATGTTAAAGGCGACTCCCAATTCTCCGCTGGTGCGTAACATGATGGGCCTCGAACTTCAGGCACAGGGCAAGCTTGAAGAGGCAATCAGCCAGTATCGTCATGCTTTGAAGTTCAATCCCAACTATGTTGAAGCCCATAACAATCTGGGTATCGCACTTCAATTACAGGGCGAGATTGATGAGGCGATAAAGCACTTTCGTCAGGCAATCCAGCTCGACCCCCGCTATATGGATGCTTACTACAATATGGGCATCTCGTTTAGAACACAGGGCAGACTTGACCAGGCCATCAACTGCTATCGTCAGGCACTACAGCTAAAGCCTAACCACTTCGAAGCCCATAACAATCTGGGAAACGCACTTCGATCCCGGGGCAAGCTTGATGAGGCGATAAAGCACTTTCGTCAGGCCCTGCAAATCAAGCCCGACTTAGCCGAAGTACATTTCAACCTGGGACTGGCACTCAAAACAAAAGGAAATCTTGACGAAGCGATCAAGTATTTTCGTCAGGCCCTAAAACTCGATCCCGACCTTGCCAAAGCACATAACAACTTAGCTCTGGCACTGACAATGAAAGGCAATCTCGATGAGGCTATCGAGCATTTTCGAGAAGCAGTACGTCTTAAGCCGGACTATCTGGAGCCTCTGAACCGCATGGCGAGGATCCTGGCCATGCATCCAGAACCAAAGCGGCGTGATCCGGGCCAGGCTATTGAGATCGCAAAACGTGCTGTTGAATTAACAGGGCACAAAGACGCAGCCATTCTTGAAACATTGGCGGTGGCTTACGCCGCAGCAGGCCAATTCGACCAGGCGGTAAAGACCGCAGAGACAGCGCTCTCGCTCGCCACCGCCGCTCAGGCCGACGAACTGGCAAATCACATCCGTAAGAAGATACAAATCTACAGGCAGCAAAAACCTTAGTACACATCTGAACGAGCGCAGGGCCGCCACCAATCATCCTCGGAATTTGCTTGACTCCATCCGCTCAAAGATATATATTGGACACCACTTATGGAGTGGGTATTACATAGCCGGGGCAGTATTATGAAAAAACATGATTTATCTCGTTTCAATCACACGTCCCCATTTTACCGTCTTCCCGCAGGGACCCCAAACATCCGACAAAAGCGGTTTTGGGAATCCTTAAAATGGACGCCAGCAACCATAATCTTCGTAATGGTTACAATTATGATTGCAGGCAACGCCGATGCTAATAGTCCTCGTGGCGGCGTCCTTGCAGGCAATCGATATCGAGTGATTATCTCAACGGACATCGGCGGAGGGGACGAGGATGATATTCAGTCAATGATACATTACCTGATCTATTCCGATCTATTCGATACCGAAGGTATTATTTCATCGCCGCCACAGAAAGGCCGAAAGGCCGACATACTCAAAGTGATTGATGAATACGAAAAGGATTATCACAACCTAAAAACCTACTCGGACAAATACCCCTCACCAAATTATCTTCGTTCGATAGCAAAACAAGGCGCGATAAATCCAGCACCGGAAAGAGGCTACAGCAGCCCGACCGAAGGTTCAAGATGGATTATCCATTGCGCAAAGAAAAAAGATCCCCGGCCGCTTTATGTGCTTGTATGGGGAGCAATAACAGACGTCGCACAAGCAATACATGATAATCCTGAAATAAAACAGAAAATTCGGGTTTACTTCATTGCTTCGTGGAACCAAAAAAACGACCAAAGTGCCTTCATGTACATCGACAAAAACCACCCGGATTTATGGCTGATTCACAACAACAGCACCTTCAGAGGCTGGTATATAGGCGGCAATCAGAAAGAAGATATGGGGAACAAGTCGTTTGTTGATCAGCACGTTGCAGACCATGGAGCACTGGGAAAATATTTTGTTCCATTAAAAGACGGCAGGATAAAAATGGGCGATACGCCGAGCTATGCTTTCCTCTTGCGCGGAATCCCGGATGATCCGACAAAAGACAGTTGGGGCGGTAGATTTATCAAAAGAAAAGGACGCCCAAATTGGTGGATTGATGACCCGGGCCCTGCTCTTGTTGAAAGAGAACACAAGGGAGCAAAAACAGTAAATAAATGGCGACAGAATTACCTGCACGATTGGCAGAAACGTATGGACCGCTGCAAAGATAAAGCTCTTACAGACGGCGCAAAAAAACAATAACTTAATCTTATCGAAAAGGAGTTGAGAACGATGAACAAACGACTTAAAACATCCAAATCCACTATTAGACAATCACTATTTATCACAATAATGCTGCTTTTCTGCAGCAACGCGGTTGCACAAGATTTTGTTCCTTTCGTTATTCCCGCCCGGCCAAATCCTGGTTCGCTTATAGCGTATCCATCATCGCAACCGATTAAGACCAACTCCAGCCGCCTTGTAGCAAAGGGAGGTCACTTCTTTTGTAGCAAGGATCGTGTCCGTCTTTGGGGTGTTAACCTGTCATTTGGAGCAAACATGCCCAAAAAAGAAGATGCACCCTACATCGCGGCCCGCCTTGCCGCCGCCGGTGTCAACGCCGTTCGATGTCACCACATGGACACCGCCCGGTGGCCCCGTGGACTGTGGAACGCAAAGGATGGCAAGACCATTGAACCGGAAGCGCTCGAAAGGCTGGATTATTTTATTGACCAGCTTGCCCGCCGGGGAATTTACGTCGATATCAACCTTCACGTCGGCCGGGCGCATAGTCAATATCTGGACTTGCCCAAGACCAATCGCCAATACGATAAAATCTTCAACATCTTCACACCAGCCCTCGTCGATGCTCAGAAAAAATTCGCCCGCGAGCTGCTGACCCACGTTAACAAATATCGCAAGGTCCCCTATGCAGACGATCCCGCCGTGGCTATTGTTGAAATCACCAATGAGAACAGCCTCTTTATGTGGGGCAGCGAACAAACACTGAGGACGCTTCCGCCTTACTATGCAAATATCCTGCAAGGCAAATTCAATGCATGGCTGCAAAAACGCTACGTCACAGACGAAAAACTGCGTAATATCTGGTCCGAAGGTGCGGAAGAACTGGGGAAAAACATGCTCGATAACAGCAACTTCCAGACAATCGAAGCGGCTACAAACGCCCCGAAGAACTGGAATCTTGAACAACATTCGGGCTGCAAGGCCTCACTGTCACAAACACGCTATAAGGATAAAAAAGCACTTCGAATCGATATTAGCAAAGCCGACAACACTGAATGGCATCTCCAGTTCAACCAAGGAGGTATCGCTGTTAAATCGGGAAAATACTACACAGTCACCTTTGACGCCGCCGCTGACAAGCCGCGCCGTATAAGCTGTGGCGTTTCCCAGGCCCATAGCCCCTGGAATAACCTCGGCCTCTCGCAACAAGTGGAACTTACCGGCAACTGGAAAACCTTCCGATACGGCTTTGTTGCGAAGGCCGATGATGACAACACACGCATAAGTTTTTCATTCGGCACAAACAACATTCCGTTATACATTTCAAATGTGGAGTTTCGGCCTGGGGGCAGGGTGGGGCTGCATAAAGGAGAATCAATCAAAACCGGAACCGTTGCTCTCTACGCCGACAGTGAAACACCCACCGTTGCTCTCTACGCCGACAGTGAAACACCCACACGAATACTCGACCGTATGCTATTTCTGGCCGAGACGGAAAAGGAATACTTCGATGGAATGCGAAACTTTATAAAAAATGACCTCGGCAGCAAAGCTCTTGTAACCGGCACGATTGTCTTCGGGCCGTTGGGCCTGTACGCTCAGAGTGACATGGATTTCATCGACGCCCACGCTTACTGGCAACACCCGCGTTTTCCGGGCAGGCCGTGGGACAGCGGCAACTGGCTTATTGACCAGAAACCGATGACGGACTACCCCGCCCAGGCTACTTTGTTTCGCCTCGCCGCCGAACGCCTGCACGGCAAGCCCTTCACTGTCAGCGAATACAACCACCCCGCCCCCCTCGATTCACAGGCCGAGTGTGTGCCTATGATAGCGTCCTTTGCGGCCGCACAGGATTGGGACGGTATCTGGCTATATACATATAGTCACAGCTCTGACGACTGGTATCGAGAAAAAATGAACAGCTATTTCGACATAGATACCAATCCCGCCAAATGGGGCTTTATGCGAGCCGGGGCTGTTATCTTTCACGACACGAAGATTGGAACCACCAGTAGTGTATGCGCTGTGGTTCCTTTGGCTGATTCTCCAGATGTGCTCGCCTCGCTTGCAAAGCTGCATCTCGAGCACGACCGTGACATGTTCGCCGTGCTCGCAAACCGGGGGAGTATCACGCGAGAGAAGATGCTTGAAACCCGGTTCGCTGCGACTCTTGGCATTGAGAATTTTGTCAGAGTATTGTATAGCTCTCATCCGAAACTGGAATGGTCCGTTGAGAATGGAAAAGGTTTTTACACCGGTCTTGGGCAAAGGGCATCGGTCTATACAGGGCATGCGGCAAGGTTTGCAGATTCTACCGATGGGAAGATATCAATCGTTGGGCCCGACTTTGTGGCAGTGACTGTAACTGCACTGGACAGGGAGCCGTTGGATCAGAGTGAAAAGATCCTAATTACGGCCTGCGGCAGGTGTGAAAATACCGGTATGAAGTTTTTTGAAGACCGCCGGACTGTCGGTCGAAACTGGGGCGGCCCACCTGTACAAATCGAGACGGTCGAAGGGACACTGGTTCTACCGAAGGGCCAATGGATATGTAACGCCCTTGGCCCGGATGGACTGCCAAAGCACAAGGTAGCAGTCTCCTACCTGAATAGCCGGGGCGTTCTTCAAATGACACCGAAATATAAAACCATGTGGTACCTTTTGACAAGGAATACAAAATCCGATTAAGTTATCAGTAAAAAATGGGGAGTTTATGATGAAGGTCTTCGGCTTAACAATTACCATCTCTATCCTTTTGAGTGCTTCAACATTGATGGCTTTCAACGGTCATATCGTCACAGAAGGTCCCTTGAAATTGACCATAGAGACCATCGAGGATGTAAACGAGTACGATAAACCGCGTGATGTAAAGGTTACTGTCAAAAACAATGGCGACTCCGGCCTTTCGGTCCTTTTGCGTATGGCAGACCTTGTTGATGAATGTTACATCATAGGACAAACGAACAAACAGCTTTCAATCAAAGCCGGCGGCGAAGAAGAAACCACTTTTCGAATGGCCGTTGGAAAAGGCGCATTTTCTGCACTATACCCCATCCATGTTTACGTCACTTTTAGACACGAAAGACAAACAGTAACAGCTCACGCCGCGCAAATATTTAAAACAGATTTCAAAAAAGATCTTTCCTCCTCCCAAGAATCCGATGAAATGCCAATCAATATCGTTGCCGCAAACGGGGCTCTTCCGCTTTGGCCCTTAAAAACATATCGCCTCACCTGGAGTTACTACGATAAGCCTCTGGTCTATATGCCCGTTGGCTGGCAGGGTTCGGCATCGGAATCGTCCGCCAGTTTTTCGATTCACCAACTCACTCGCGGCACTTCCAAACACGCCATTCACATGCACCCTCCCTGGAGACCCGGGGGAGGAACCATCTTCACCGAATACCGACTCAAACTGCCGGATGTTGTGCCGATTAAACTCACCTTTTCCAATGCCATCCGCGACCACACGGCGACCGAACCTCCAAGTGACGGTGTAACTTTTCGCGTCTGGGTCGGTGACCAGAAGCTTTTCGAGCGTCACTCCGACAGCAAAACATGGGTGGATGGCGAAGCTGATTTGAGCAGCTTTGCCGGCAAGAAGATACTTCTGCGGCTGGAAAGTCATCCGGGACCGAAGCGTAATACAACCTGCGATTCTTCCTATTGGGGAGAGCCGACGATTATCGCAGGAAGCCTGCCCCCACAGCTCTCGGAAAACCAGAGAGAAGAACTACGCCAACGCGCCGGAAGTATTATCAAATCGCAAAAGGCATCAGGTGACAATGAATTCATCTTCAAACTTGAGGACAATTGCACCGCTGCTATCGTTCCGGGCAAAAACGGTCTAACCGACGCCGCCGTCGCCTTCGGCGAAGATGAACATTGTGTGGTATTCGACGGCTTAAACATCTCGGTGCTGCGTAACAGAATGGGAGGTGAACACTCACAACTGGTCATCCGAAAAGTGGATACGAAAAAGGACAGGTTGTTCGGCAAACTATATATAACTCATCACCTTTCGTTTGCAGACCAGGACTTCGACTTGACCGCTGAAATATGGAAAGAAAAAGCCGGCCTGCGTATGAAGCTTCAATGCCCCAGGCGAATAACCGATATAGCGCTGGGACAAGCCGATCAGAAAGCCCCCCGCGTTTATTATGGTCATGGATACTGCATCGCTGAGCCGAAAGCCTTCATGGCACACTTTGGGGGACATAACCTGTCAACGAGCCATGTAGGATTCGACTTTGACAAAGGCATCTCGCTTCTGACTGCCTGTGACAATCCGCCGGATTACCTAAAAGTCGATCCCGACCAGAGAGTATACTCGCTTCATACACACCTCAACACGATGATGACCTTTGTACCGAGCACAAAAGGAGCTTTTGACTGTGCCCGAAAGTACATACCGCTGTTCGATAAGAAACCTGCGGCCGGACTAAAGAATAAAGCCGGCCGATTTGTCTTTGATATCTGGGGCGGACACTATACCGAGATTGCCGAGACAATGAAGCGAATGATATCTTACGGTCTGACCGATTCGCTCTTGACCGTCCACGTCTGGCAGCGATGGGGTTACGACTACCGCCTGCCGGATATTTACCCGCCCTTACCTTCGCTCGGTACAGTTGAGGATATGCAGCAGATTGCAAAGGTATGTGCCGAGCAGGATATCCCCTGGGGTCTGCATGATAATTACATTGATTTTTACCCTGATGCCGCCGATTACAGCTACGACCACATCTGCTTCACCGAACAGGGCGAGCCTATAAAGGCCTGGCTCAACGAAGGACGCAATGCCCAGAGCTACCGATGGCGGCCGGACCATATCATGCCTTTTGTAAAACGCAACCTCAAGCTCATCAAGCCAAACCTGAAACCAACACATTATTTCATCGATGTGTTTACTTCGCTGACATGTTTTGACTTTTACGACAGGCATGGAAACTTTCACCCCATGCTCGAAACGCGCAAATGCTGGGGCGAGGCTTTCGCATGGATAAGGGATTATCTTGGTAACAACGCCCCTACAACATCCGAGGCGGGACATGACCAGCTCATCGGCTATCTCGACGGCTCCGATTGCCAGCACCTGCAGCTTTCACCTGAAAGCAAGAGATTCTGTATAAGACTTGACTGCAAAGACTGGGAGCGTGTGCCCTGGTTTGATGCCGTCCTGCACGATAAATTCAGCCTGCATGGCGTCGGCTATTCCAGCCGTTATCAGGGCGGGCGAGACCGGCGTAACCACGGCATCGAAAGCGATGATTACATCAGCGCCGAGATTCTCGAAGGCCACGCCCTTATGATTGACCGAGGCGGCTTTGGCAGCGGCGCCGTCAGAAAG
>SMTZ1_10010007_pt1 | contig 10021 bp, 8 predicted proteins | sample DeeMarSWOR136_30_FD_25667 | JGI IMG/M metagenome (IMG submission 25667)
CGCGGCGTCAACGAACAGGGTCTGGACCACAGCGACATCGTTGTGGTGGCAATCGACGACCAGTCGTTCGCCTCCATCCCCTACAAGTACCCCTGGCCCAGGACCTATCACGCCACGCTGGTACGTAACCTGCGAAGAGCAGGGGCGCGAACCATCGTCTTCGACATACAGTTCACCGAGGAGAGTAGCATAGATCCTGCGCAGGATGATGCATTCGCCAGTGCCATTGCCGAGGGCATGGACGTGGTGCTGGCCGGAAAGATGATCGTGGAAAGCAGGGAAGGGTTCTTTCTGCAGAGCCTCCTCCCGCCCATTCAGAAGCTACGTGAGGTGGCGCCGTTCGGACTCGCAGACACCTATTTCGATTCAGATGGCTTTATCAGGCGGTACATTCTCTTCCGTGATTACAACGAGGAACGATACCTTTCGCTCGGGCTTGCAGCACTCGCCAATTACCTGCGTTTCGATGGCGATGCCATGAGTCTGATGCAGGAGACGGAGAACGGCGATTTTCTCATCGAAGGGCAGTACCTGGTGCGCACGTATGACCCGCTCCCATCCGCGTTCATCAACTATTTCGGCCCGGCTTATTCATTCAAGACAATCTCCTTCGAGCAGGTGGTCGACGAGGAGGGCTTTCAGCTTCTCCTCGAACGCGACGTTTTCAAGGACAAGATCGTGCTCATCGGGGCTTCTGTTGACGAGCTTCACGATCTCTTCTCCACACCCTTCTACGTAGCCGGTGGAGAGACCCTCATGCCAGGGGTCGAGATCCATGCCAACTTCATACAGATGGTACTGAATCAGAGTTTCTACGATAGAATAGACGATCTGTTCGCGTATGTTCTGACCTTCGTGTTTGCCCTGGCTATCGCCTTTCTCATCAAACGGACGAAGCCGCTCATCGGCATACTGACTGGGATTGCTCTGGCGGGTGTCTATTTCGCTGTGAACATACTGCTGTTTACCCGGATGGGCATCATCATGAACTTCATTACCCCGATCGGGGGCATCGCTCTCGGTTTTGTGGGATGTAACGCCTATCAGTACTTTTCCGAAGAGAAGGAGAAGCTCTACATCCGCTCGGTTTTCAAGCACTATCTTGCGGAAAACGTGGTTGACACCATACTGCAGGATGCCGATGCGCTCGCCTTCGGTGGCCAGCGTAGGAACCTCACTGTACTTTTCTCGGACATCCGCTCCTTCACCACCTACTCGGAGAAGTACACACCAGAAGAGGTCGTTTCAAACCTTGGTGAATACCTCACCGAAATGGTCGATGTGATACTCAGGTTCGGCGGTATGCTCGATAAGTTCGTGGGTGACGAGATCATGGCGGTGTTCGGCGCCCCTGCGCACGTGCCTGACCATGCCGAAAGGGCGTGTCTCACCGCTCTCGAGATGGTGCGTTCGCTGGACCGGCTCAAGGAACGGTGGACCCGCGACGGGAAGGAAATCTTTGACATCGGCATTGGCATCAATACGGGTGATATGCTGGTGGGAAACCTCGGATCCAGGCAGATCTTCGACTACACAGTGATTGGTGACAACGTCAACCTGGGCGCACGGCTCGAGGGGATCAACAAGGTATACAAAACCGTAAACAATATCATCATCAGCGAGTTCACGAAAAATGAGCTCACCGACAACCTCATCACCCGGGAACTCGATTCGGTTCGCGTGAAAGGGAAAACCAGGCCCGTTGCAATCTTTGAGCTCGTGGGAGAAAGAGATATCATCGTCTATTCCGACGAGTTTCTCGAACACTACTCCCGTGGCCTTGAGGCCTACAAGAAACTGGAGTGGGACGGGGCGATCAGTGAGTTCAAGAAAGCCATGGTTCTGAATGAGGATGAGGTGAGCGGTATGTACATCAAACGCTGCCGGCACTTCAAGAAGTTTCCTCCCAGTAAGGAATGGGACGGCGTGTTCACCCTCAAGACGAAGTAGAGACGCCCTTGGAGCCATTCATAACCCGACTCGTGTGTTGGACGCAGCACTGGTAACCAGGGAGGAGTAAAGCTCGTATTATTCCTTATCCAGATTGCCGATTATCTTTTCAGCTTCATCGATGAGGTCCATGATCGAGTCATCGCGTATCTTGTAGCAAACCTCGTTGCCCCTCTTTATTTTTTTCAGTATGCGCTTTTCTTTCAGTATGGAGAGATGCTGTGAGGTATTCGGCTGGTTGAGGTGCAGGATACCGCTTATGTCGTTCACGCAGAGGTTGCTGTTGTGCACGGTTTTCAGTATGCTGATCCTCGTCGGATGACCGATAGCCTTGAAAAAGTCGGCCACGGATTGTTCGTCAACCACAGGCATTCCTTGTAAGTTGCTGTTAAATGATTAACCGAAAATCATTTAGTCGCACACTTATTGTAAAAAGTGGGCCCTCCCGATATAGGAGGGCCCTGTTGCCGTCAGGCTAAGATTGCGAGTATATCGCTTCTCTGTACCACCAGGTATTTCTTTCCCTGGTACTCTATTTCGTCACCCGTATACTTGCCGAATACGACCTGGTCACCCACTTTGATGACATCCTTGAGGTCCTCATCCGTGCCGACAGCCACGACCTTTCCTCTCTGAGGTTTCTCCTTCGCCGTATCGGGGATTATTATCCCACCCGGAGATTTCTGGTCTTCGACCTGATCCGGCTGCACCAGTATCTTGTCATCAATGACCTTGAGCTTCATACCCTTCCTCCTATTCTATATTTTATGATATATTTTGATTTCTAATGGTTATGTTATTCGCCAGTTTGCCTATGCGTATTGATCCAGCAATCTATCGATCTCCTGCCGGTTGAAACCGATCACAGGTCTGTTGTTGATGAGAATCACGGGTACCGATGTCTGTCCCGTTCTTTTCTGCACATCCTGTGCTGCCTTGGAATCCTTTGATATGTCGACGTCCCTAAAACGAAATCCTTTCTCTCTTAAATAACTTTTTGCCTTGCTGCACCAGCCGCAACTTGGTGTTGAAAAAACGATAATTCTCGGTGCACTTTTCATATGAGAACCTACATAAGAAAATCTGCATAATAAGTTAATAACTTGGATTTTAAAAGTAAACAAATTTTGAAAGGACCTTGTGTATGGCTCAGGCGAGCAGTATGTCGATGCCGGTGCTGCAGTATCTCTCCAGTTTCTCCTTGTCGATTCCACTGTCGGTAATGAGGAGGTCGACCTGTTTGAGGGTTGAAAAGGTGCGGGAGGAGACGAGATCGAATTTATGGGAGTCGATGAGCAGAATGACCATTTTACTCGATGCGATCATGGCCTTTTTGATTGAGCTGTCCAGCCAGGTCGGGTCGGTCAGGCCATTCTCGAGGGATATACCGGATGCCGCGATGAAAAGAACATCCGCATTCAGCTCTTCGTATATTTTTTCAACCTCAGGCCCGTTGAAGGTCATGGTAAGCCGGTTGAGAATACCCCCGGGAACGAAGAGCTCGTGGTTCTCGTTCTGCGACAGGATCCATGCAATGTTGAGTGCATGGGTGATGATCTTCAGGTTCTTCTTCGGATCGATGTGCCGTGCGAAGAGCTCGTTGGTCGAGCCCCCATCAATGAAGATGGTGGATCCTTCCTCCACAAACTCCTGCGCCCGCAGGCCGATTCTCTCCTTTTCCGAGGTGAACTCGGTGTTTCTCTTGAGGAAGGTCGTAGCCAGGTTTATGCCTTCGTTTTCTGATACAGCACCGCCGTGGACACGCCGCACGAGGCCCAGTTCCGAGAGAAAGTCTATATCGCGCCGTATGGTCATGTCGGTGACATCAAATGTTTTGCCAAGGTTCGAGATCCTGATGAAGCCCTGCTCCTCGATGAGCCTGAGTATTTCCTGGCGCCTCTGATCTGCAATCATGGAAGTTCCTTTTTATCATGTACAATGTTATTAAAATGTTATAATTTGTCAAGTTATTTACATCTATACCTTGACAAATGTAATATTTTGTTATAAATTGCAGGTACCATACATACAGGAATGAAAAGATGAGAGAGATCGATGTACTGCCCGATTTTTCGAGTGCAGGGATCAGCTTTCCCGACATCCCCACCTTTCAGGAGAGCACGGCGCTCAAGGATCACCTTAACCGTGATATCTCCTCACAACAGGCTATCCGACTGCTGGAAACGATGCTCTACATAAGGACTTTCGAGGAGATGATCATGAAGCTGAAAACCGGTAAAGTGGTTCCCTATGAGGGGTTCTCCTTCATCGGTGCCACCCATCTTTCCATTGGACAGGAAGCGGTCGCTGCGGGTACCATGTCGGTTCTCATGCCCGATGATTACATCACCTCAACGCACAGGGGGCATGGGCACTCCATTGGAAAGGGCCTGTACTACATCTATTCCATGGACAGAGGGGGGCTGCTCTCATTTTTAGGTGAAAAGGAGAGCTCCGATTCTGACGAGAAGCTTTTAAAGAGGGCAGTGGAGCACCACCTGTTCAAAATGATGGCCGAACTGCTCGGCAAGGAGGAGGGGTACTGCCGCGGCAGAGGCGGGAGCATGCACATCGCCGATTTTCATGCGGGGCACCTAGGTGCCAATGCCATTGTGGGCGGGAGTATGGCCATTGCAGCTGGTGCGGGTTTGAGCTCGCTGCTTCTGGAAAACGGCAGGGTGACCGTGTGTATGGTTGGTGACGGGGCAGTCAACAACGGTATCTGTCTCGAGTCCATGAATTTCGCATCAATGCCGCAGTTCGGCAGGGGTTTTCCCGTTATATTCGTGTTCGAGAACAACCAGTACGGCATGTCAGGACAGCAGCTTGGGGAAGTAACGGCGCTCAGACACATAGCTCAGCGGGGTGCGGGATTCAACGACCAGAACATGCATGCACGGGTGGAAAGCGGCATGCACGTGCTTGCGGTGCGCAGTACCATCGAAAAGGCGGTCGAGATTGCCCGGAAGGGTGAAGGTCCCGTCATTATCGAGTTTAAAACTTACCGGTACAAGGGCCACTCGCTCAGCGACAAGCGCATGACCTACCGCACAGCAGAAGAGGAGGAGGAATGGCTCAAATTCGATCCAGTCGATCTGTTCACCCGGGAGCTGATTGAAAACGGTATGATGACTGAAGGTGACATAGCGACCCTGCGCGGGCGGATCGAGAGCACTATGGAAGAGGTTACCCTGCGTGCCGCAGGCGCGACCGATCCCGATCCCAGAAGTATCTATGAGGGCCTGTTTTCCAGCACGACCAGTGAAGATACCGGTGAAACCTATAGAACCGTTCTTTTCAATAAAGAGCCGAAACTCTTCCGGCGTGACTCCCAGGGTCGAATCCTCTACCGGCATGCGGTCATCGAGGCTTTGATGGAGGAGATGGCAAGGGACAGACGAGTGGTGCTCTACGGTGAGGAGGTAGCTGAGTATGGCGGCGCCTTTCAGGCAACGGTCGGGCTATACGACATATTCGGACGCCGGCGTGTCTTCAACACACCCATCTCAGAGGCGGCAATCGTTGGAACGGCCCTGGGTGCGGCGATGACGGGTTTGCGTCCTGTTGCTGAGATCATGTATATAGATTTCATACTCATGACAGGTGACCAGCTCGGTAACCAGGTTGCCAAGACCAAGTACATGTTCGGGGGTAAGGCAAAGATACCTCTCGTGATAAGGACCACCATTGGCGGCGGCAAGGGCTACGCCGGACAGCATTCGCAGAGCCTAGAAGCCTTTCCCGCCATGTTTCCGGGGCTCAAGGTCGTTGCTCCCTTCACTGCCTATGATGTGAAGGGACTCCTGAAAACGTCGATCAGAGATGACAACCCTGTTTTTTTCATAGAACATCAGCACCTGTACGTTGAGAAAGACGTGGTGCCTGAGGACGAATACACGATCCCGCTCGGCAAGGGGGTAATCCGGCGGGAGGGGAAGGACATCACCCTGATCTCCTATTCCCATCAACTCAAGGCGTGTTTAAGTGCGGCTGAGAAGCTGGAAGAGGAGGACGGCATCAGCGTTGAAATCATCGATCCGAGAACCCTTGTTCCTCTGGACGAGGATCTCATCATCAGGTCCGTCGGAAAGACGGGCCGCGCAATCGTCGTGGTGCAGGCGCCTGGCAGGGGGAGCTTCGGCGAGCATATCATACGTATCGTGCAGGAGAAGGCATTCGAATCGTTGAAAGGGCCCATAAGGCTGGTAGCGGCCTACGAGGTGCCGCCACCCATGTCGGCTCCCCTTGAGCATGAGAACCTCCCCAGCCCCGAAAAGATCGTGGAAAACATACGAATGATGCTCGGTTGAAAAACAGCCTCCTTACCTAACAGATATAGAGGGGAGCTTCGATCGTCTGCATCCCTTTTCCCCTGTACATGCTGAGATAAAGGACTGAGTCATGAAGCTCGTGCAGTTCGGTGCTGGCAATGTGGGCCGGTCCTTCATCGGTCAGCTCTTCTCCAAGGCCGGCTGGGAAGTGGTGTTCATCGACATCGACGAGAGGATCATCGGGGAACTCAACCGCCGGGGTGAGTACAAAGTTGAAATCAGGGACCGGGAGCCGAAAACCATACGCGTTACCAACGTACGGGGAGTCTCCGGAAGAGACGCTCAAAGGGTGAGCGAAGAAATCAGTAGCGCGGATCTCGTTGCCACGGCCGTGGGCAAGAAGGCTCTGCAGAACATCATGCATCCCATCGCCGAAGGTCTGATCAAACGTGCGGCTCATTATCCCGGCAGGCCCCTGGACATCGTGATCTGTGAGAACATGCGTGATGGGGCCAGATTCTTCAGGGATGGATTGAAGCCGTACCTGCCACCGAGCTTTCCACTCGAGGAGACCGTGGGACTGGTTGAGACCTCGATCGGGAAGATGGTGCCCATTATGACCGAGCAGGAACGGGCGCGAGACCCGCTTCTTGTGTATGCAGAAGCCTATAACACCCTTATTCTCGACCGCAGGGGATTTCGTGGAAAGGTGCCTGCTGTCCCTGGCTTGAATGCGAAGGACAATATCAGGGCATATGTGGATCGAAAGCTCTTCATACACAACATGGGCCATGCCGTGCTCGGGTATGTGAGCTTTGTGTTCTTCCCCCGGTACCATTTCGTCTGGGAAGCCGCACTTAATACAGACCTTCTTAATATAACGAGGGAAGCAATGTGGGAATCGGGGACTGCGCTCCTTAAGGAGTACCCCGGGGAATTCGACGAGCAGGGGATCGGCGAGCATATCGAGGACCTGCTGCTCCGCTTTCAGAACCGCGCCCTCGGTGACACCATTTACCGGGTGGGAAGAGATCTATACCGGAAACTGGGGCCTGACGACCGTCTCGTCGGATCAGTCTCGCTCTGCCGCAGGCACGGGATAGTGCCGAGGCGCATAGACCTCGCCGTAGCGTGTGCTTTTTTCTTTAGTGCAGTCGACGATGAGGATAACATGTACGAGAATGATAGGGTTTTTCACGAAAAGGAGGTGTCGCAGGGAGTAGATCATCTTTTTCGGAAGGTCTGCTATATCGAGGACAAGGAAACCCTTTCACGTATCAGGGGTTACTATGAAGCGCTCCTGAGAGGAAACAGGGATGTCCAAAGTCCCGATTTTCGATAGGCATGTTGGAACGAGCAACAGACGCTCGAGAGATCAAGCCCTGTAAATACCTTAGAAGGGGCTACGATCCACTCTGGTCATGAACCGAGTTTCTTGCCCACAGCCGCTGATTTTTCGGCTGCAGCACGGACTGCACCTGACACGAGGTGTCTGAATCCACCCTTCTCAAGTGTGAACAGCCCTTCGGCGGTGGTCCCACCGGGACTTGTGACGCGTTCTCGCAGAACTGCAGGATGTTCTCCAGTCTTCCCAACCATCGAAGCTGCACCGTATACGGTTTGCACGGCGAGTGCAAGTGCCGTCTCCCTGGAGAGGCCCATGAGAACCCCGCCGTCTGAAAGGGCCTCGATCATGAGGAACACGAAAGCCGGACCGCTGCCGGATAGGCCGGTGACTGCATCCATCTTCCCCTCATCCACCTCCACCACGAAACCGATGCTCGAGATGATCGAGCGGGCAAGTTTTTTCTGACTCTCCTGCACATTTTCGTTGAAGCAGACCGCAACGGCGGATGCACCGACCTGTGCGGCAATGTTGGGCATGGTTCTGGCAACGGGCTGCTGCGCCTGGAGCCTGTCTGCAATGTATGCGGTTGAGATTCCCGCAGCGACCGAGATCACAAGATTGTGTGGGGTCATGAAGGGGCTGAGTTTCGAGAGCAATACCTCGATGTCCTGGGGCTTGACCGCCAGGATGATGGCATCGTAATCACCAATCCGCCCCTCTATGGCAGAAGCTGTGGCAATCTTGTACCGTCTATCAAACTCCTTTCTGACCTGCTCCCGGATCTCGACAAGCAAAATATTCGCCGGATTCGCATGTTCCTTCATCAGCCCGTGGAGTATGGCGCCCCCCATGTTGCCGCCGCCGATGATAGCGATTCTGCCTCTGTCCATGCCGCCTTCTCCTCTTTAAATATCGTAAGACCCATTGACGTATTCGTACACGATCTGACTTGTGCAGAAACCAGCACCCGATCTATAATACAACGGATCGAGATCTGTGAAAAGACGAAAAACCGGGAGGAAGACCATGGCAGAAAAACCGCTCAGCCTCGGCGTTCTGGGTACTGCTGATATTGCCGTGTCCAGGGTAATACCCAATCTGCGGAAATCGAAAAAGGTGATCGTCCGGGCGATTGCCTCGAGGGACGGGGAGCGGGCCAGGGAATGGGCTAAGAAGCTGGATATTGCACAGCACTTCGGTTCCTATGAGCAGATGCTCGATGAAGCGGACATTGAAGCGGTTTACACTCCGCTCGTGAACAGCCTGCACAACCCATGGACGATCAGGTCCCTGGACAGCGGGAAGCATGTGCTGTGCGAAAAACCTCTTGCCATCACCTCCCGTGAAGTCCGAGCGATGATCAGGAAGGCCCGGGAGAAAGGACTCGTGCTCATGGAGGGATTCATGTACCGGTACCATCCACGAAACCTGGCGGTTTTCGACATGGTGCGGAAAGGAGAGATCGGCAGGTTGAAGGCCATCGAGTCGGCTTTCAGTTACGTGCTCGAGGATGAGTCCAGCTATCTCAATGACCGTGAGCTCGGCGGCGGGGCGCTCTACGATGTGGGCTGCTACCCGGTCAACGTCTCGAGAATGCTCACAGGAGCCGAGCCTGTTGAGGTGTTTGGGACTGCGAACTATACCAGAACCGGGGTGGACATGACCTTTGAGGGTGTGATGCGCTTTCCCGGCGGTGTGCTCTCATCTTTTCACGTGGCCATGGATGAAGAGCCGCGGTTCTGGTACCGTGTCATCGGTGACAAGGGTCTTATCGAGGTACCGTGGGCCTTCGTTTCATTTGGCAGGGAGACACGCATTGTGGCGCAGCACAGCGAGAAGCAGAAGAGCAGGCGTTTTGAGGGTGTGGACGAGTACCGTATCCCCTGGAGGATTCTCTATATAACCTGGAGGTCATCGAGGTATTGCTGAAATCCGCGAGCAGGGGAAGACCGCTGAAAGTATGACCTTTATACCTTGACTTCCCTCAGTTTCAGATGGTATTTGTCCCTGAGGTTTTTGAATGCCACCAGGGTTTTTTCCACGTGTGAGTCGCTGTGCGCTGCCGTGGGTATCAAGCGCAGCAGTATGATTCCCTTGGGTACCACGGGATACATGACACCTGAAACGAAAACGCCCTGCTTCTCCCTCAGATAAGCAACGATGTCCTTGGCCACTGCCGGTTCGGCAGGAACATAAACGGGGGTGACGGGTGACTGTGTGTCCCCGATGCTGTATCCCATCTCATGCAGGCCCTTCTGGAGCATCCGCGCAACCTCCCAGCAGCGTTCGCGATGCTGGGGCTCATTGATGATCTTGTCGAGCGTTGCGCTCACCGTGTCGACGTAGACCATGGGGAGACTCTTTGCGAAGATGTGGGTCCGCGCATTGTACCGCACGTACCTGATTATCTCCTCCTCGCCGGCCGTGAACCCGCCGATGGCTGCAAAGGCCT
>SMTZ1_10019464_pt1 | contig 10021 bp, 8 predicted proteins | sample DeeMarSWOR136_30_FD_25667 | JGI IMG/M metagenome (IMG submission 25667)
AAAGTCCAAACCTTTCAATTGCTGTTTTCAACAATGACTGTGACTGTTCATCAATCGGACAAAATTTTCGTATATCTTTTGATCCGAGATGCGCATTACAGTAAATCTTTTTCTTCTTTTCAAAACGTGTGAGTTGACGCTCTCGAGCATTGTTTACCCTATTTCGAATCACTTCTGACGATTCACTGGTGATTGTCGACTTCAGTTCATCATACTTAAGCGACGGCACTTCAATGTGAATATCAATGCGATCAAGCAACGGACCAGAGATTTTTGCATGATAACGCTGTATTGCCTGCGGTGTGCAGCGGCATTCATGATATGGATCAGTAAAATATCCACACGGACATGGGTTCATTGCCGCAGCCAGCATAAACCGTCCCGGATAGGTCAAGGTGATTTTTGCCCTACCAATAGTAACTGAACCATCTTCAAGTGGTTGACGTAAAACCTCAAGAACATTTTTGTGAAACTCTGGCAATTCATCGAGAAAAAGAACACCGTTGTGGGCAAGTGATACTTCGCCGGGTTTAGGAACATGACCCCCACCAATGATTCCCGCATCTGAAATTGTATGGTGCGGCGAGCGAAATGGTCGCGTGCCGAGCAGGGAATCGCTACTCGAAAGAATACCAGCAACCGAATGTATCTTTGTCGTCTCTAATGCCTCCTCAAGTGTCATCCGAGGAAGAATAGTCACCAGCCTTCGCGCGAGCATGGTTTTTCCAGTGCCTGGTGGGCCGATCATCAGGATGTTATGACCACCTGCCGCTGCGATTTCTAAGGCACGCTTTGCATGATGTTGCCCTTTGACCTCAGCAAAATCGACCGTGTATTGTGATGCTGCCTCAAAAATCTCTTCACGATTCACCGCGGTTGCAGTAATATCAACCTCACCATTTAGAAATGCCACCACCTCAATCAAGTTGTCAAATCCATAAACATTGATCCCTTCGACGATCGCTGCCTCACGCGCATTCGCCCGCGGCACGATCAAACCGCCAAGATTATTCGCCTTGGCAGCAAGAGAGACCGATATCGCACCTTTGATAGGGCGTAATGAACCATCCAGTGATAATTCGCCGAGTATTGCATAACGATTGAGATGGGCACTGCGCACAGCTTGTGATGCAGACAAAATACCTACAGCAATAGGAAGGTCAAAACTCGAACCTTCTTTTTTAATATCAGCCGGCGCAAGATTTACGGTTATCTTCCGTGACGGAAATCTGAATCCAGCATTCTTTATTGCAGCAAAAACTCTATCTTTTGATTCTTTTACCGCATTATCGGGCAAACCCACTGTAGTAAAACCTGGCAATCCAGTGGATAAATCTACTTCAACATCTACAAGGTACCCCTCTATGCCAAATGTGGCACAAGACATTACTTTTGATAACATTGTGAGAGTATATTTATCGAAAAGGAAAAGTCAATATATGAAGAAGGCGTAAGAAAACTTATATGGGGATTGAGATGGCCACTAAGAATTAGAAGGCGAATCTTGATTTGAATCAGCATGGGTGATTTCAATCTTGACGAACCCTACATTACGAATATAATAGCATATGAGAAAACTATTATTAATAATTCCGCTCACTGTGCTAATCATAGGATGTGCCGAGGACCCTATACTTGGAACATGGGAAAGAGTTGAAGATGAGGCTGCAGGATCAATAGTTCAGGTAGAGGTTGTGGGCAGCTCCTACCACGGCAGGTTGATTGAACCATCAGGGATACTTGAATTCCTTGGTTTTGCCGTAGATGATATTAAATGGCGTGACATCCAACCGGTTGGGCCGAATAAATGGAAGGGGAAAGATTTAATAAAAATGATTGACCGCGATGCAAAAATCACTTCGGTCGAGTATAAAGACGTCTATTTCACTTTGCTTGGTGACGGCATTTTAGAAGTGCGCAAATTTGCCAGAGAACAGGAGCTTGTTGGCACAGTGCAAAAGTGGCGAAGAGTAGAATAAGCTATATCAGGTTGCCAAGCGGTTCAATGAATTAATATTGAACTGACTTCACAAACAAATCATTTGTACAAGATGGCAGTCTTCGCTAATCACTACATGTAAATCTTGCAAAATAAACTCTAGTCTATTTGCCTTTGATTAAGGAGAATGCCTCGGCACGTGTTGGAGCTGCCCTCATTGCTCCTCTTATTGCCGAAGTAACGGTACGTGTACCTGGTTTTTTGACACCGATCATTGAAAGGCAGAGATGTTCTGCCTCAATGACTACTAAGACGCCCATGGGCTTGAGATTTTTCATGAAAAAATCGGCAACCTCATGCGTTAATCTCTCTTGCAAAATGGGTCTTTTTGCCATAACGTCAATGACCTTCACCATGCTAGAAAAACCCGTTATTCTGTTATTCTTCGGGATATAGACAATGTGTGCCTTTCCAAAAAATGGTAATAGATGATGTTCACAAATTGAATAAAAAGGGATATCCTTAATAATAATCATTTCATCTTCATTCTTTGCCACATAGGTTTTGAGTACTTTTTTTGGATCTCTACCAAGACCACAGAATATCTCCTCATACATCGCGGCAATTCGTCGCGGTGTATCTTTTAAACCATCCCTGGTTGCATCTTCACCTATTGCCTTCAGGATAATCTTTACTGCTTCTTCAATTTTCTTTCTGTCTGCTTTTGTCATCTTCTGTATTTTTACCCTTTCGCTTGTTTTTTTTGATCTGCAATATTTTATCAATTTCATCGCCAGCTAAAATTTCCTTCTCCAGAAGTGTCTCGGCTAACTTCTTAAGTTTTTTGATATCTTTTTTTATGATACTTTCCGCCAAAGATTCAGCAGCCTCAACGAGCTTTTTAACCTCTTCATCAATCTCTCGAGCCGTCTGTTCTGAGTAATCACGATGCATACCGATTTCTCGTCCCAAAAAGATCTCTTCCTGTTTTTCGCCATAAGTCAATGGGCCTAAGCGTTCACTCATACCCCACTGGCAGATCATCTTCCTTGCAAGTTTTGTTGCTTTCTCAATATCATTTCCGGCACCAGTAGACAAATCACCGAGCACCAATTTTTCCGCAGCCCGCCCTCCGAGCATAAAGGCTAATTGGTTAAGACAGTATTTTTTTGAATAAGTCCGACGTTCGTCAATTGGCAATGCCTGCGTGAGACCGAGCGCCATACCCCGCGGAATGATTGTTACCTTGTGGATGGGATCCATGCCCGGAAGCGACTTTGAAACGAGCACGTGACCTGATTCATGGTATGCAGTTAATCTCTTCTCATCATCAGATATTAACAGACTTTTCCGCTCCACACCCATCAGGATCTTATCCTTAGCATCTTCTAATTCAGACATGGCTATTTTCTGTTTGTTCCTTCGCGCAGCCAGTAGTGCTGCCTCGTTCACCATATTCGATAGATCAGCACCCGAAAACCCCGGTGTACCGCGTGCCAGAACTTCAAGGTCGACCTTATCCTCGAGCGGTTTCTTGCGTGTATGTACTTTAAGTATACCCAACCTACCGCGTACATCAGGTCTATCAAGAACTACCACCCTGTCAAATCTTCCAGGCCTTAGCAATGCAGGATCAAGAATGTCTGGACGATTAGTAGCCGCCATCAAGATAACACCTTCATTTACTTCGAAACCATCCATCTCGACAAGCAATTGATTGAGCGTTTGTTCTCTCTCATCGTGTCCGCCACCCAAACCTGCTCCTCTCAATCTGCCTACCGCATCGATTTCGTCAATAAAGATGATGCAAGGAGAATTACGTTTCGCCTGGTCAAAAAGGTCTCTCACGCGGGACGCACCGACACCAACGAACATCTCCACGAAGTTGGAACCGCTGATCGAAATGAACGGAACTTTTGCTTCACCTGCAACTGCCCTTGCCATAAGAGTCTTACCAGTGCCTGGCGGGCCAAGGAGCAAGACACCCTTAGGAATTCTTCCGCCAAGCCGCGTGAATTTCCTGGGCTCTTTTAAAAATTCAATGACTTCCTGTAATTCCTGTTTTGCTTCTTCGACGCCTGCAACATCATTAAAAGTCACATTAAGTTTATTCTCAAGAATGACTTTGGCGCGGCTCCGACCGAAACCCAATGCTCTATTCTGACCAGATTGCATCTGTCTGATGAAAAAAATCCATATGCCGATTAATAACAACCAAGGTACTATACTTATTATAATATTACCCCACCCAGATTTCTGTTTTGCTACGACTTTGACATTATACTTAACTAATTCATCAGCGAGCTTCGGATCTTCAAATGGAATGAGGGTCGTAAAATCCGAAAAGTTTCCTTTGTCCTCATATGTAATGGACGCGATAAATTTTCCTTTTATAGATTTCTCGGTAATTGTAACCTCTTCAACATTCCGTTGTCTCAATTCACGCAGAAATATTGAATAAGGAATATCAACTGCCTTTCCCGTTTTATTGATCAACTGAAATACTGCGATATAAACAGCCACAAAAATAACTGTCCAAATTATGATTGTTTGAAATGCACGCTTTTTAGAAGGCGGTTGTTTACTTACCATCCAGAACTCCAATATATCTCAAGTTACGGTACTTATTTGAATAATCAAGGCCATAGCCAACCACAAAAACACCGGGGATATTGAAGCCAACATAGGTTAACGGTAGTTCAACAGCTCTATGCTCCCGCTTATTGAGTAAAGTGCAAATGGCAAGACTACTTGGTTTGCGTGTCTTGAGATTGTCGATTATGTATTCAATTGTACGACCTGTATCAATGATATCTTCCACAAGAATGACATTGCGGTCTTCAATATTTAGCGACAAATCATGAGTAAGTCTTACTACGCCGCTTGACTCTCTTCCATCATAACTCGAGATAGAAAGAAAATCGACTTCGATCGGTATTTCGATATATCTTAAAAGATCTGCTAAAAAGATGAAGGCTCCTTTTAGAACTCCAATGATAATTGGATTTCTGTTTCTATAATCCTCGTTAATCTGTTTCCCAATTTTTTCCACCTTTTTCGCAATATCTTCTTCTTTAAGCAGTATATTCAAAGTCTACCACCAAAATTTTATTTGTCTTTTTATTAATAAATCCTCTGAAAGCGCGCGCAAAGCCAAAAATCCACAATATTCCTTTTCTGTCGCATAGCATCATAAGCTCTTTCCGTTTATGCAGCGGAATTCTGTGTTCATGATAGATTTTCTTAAGCTTCTTCCTGCCGATCTTCGTCTCAATATAATCACCAGCACGCGCATTTCTAATGAACAAAGGCGGCTCGATTTCCCCTAAATCAAAAGCCTCACAGTTTGCCTTAAACCGCTTCAAATCATATTTTGATACAATTCGAGTTCGTACCTTGAAATTACCTGACACAAAAAGATTTCCCGTAAAATCAACAGGTATTCTTACCTGCCTTGGAGGTCGAGCAATCCCAATGATAATATTATCATATTCCCGCTGGCAGTATACTCCTTTGGGCAGATTGATTTTTTTACCACTCTCTTTGTCTTTTAGACTGAGAATCGCATCAAAATGTTTACTTTCAAACCCATTCAGAGTTCCGCGCAGGTCTTTTATTACATGCATTAACGCTCTATTACGAACCGCTGGATTATAACGCAGAATTTTATTTATGTCAAGAGAGATATGGTTTATGCTTTTTGTTGCGGCATTTACATAGGCTTTCTTTGCCTGCTTTTCGAGAAATTCATCATCCTGTTTTAGGATTTCAATCTCTCGCTTGATCGTCTCGTGGATATCGGGATTAATCTTGATAAACTCAGGGATGACTTTGTGCCGTAATAGATTTCTCCGATAGCCCAACATCCTATTTGTCTCATCAAAGGAATAACGTAGCTTTTTTGCCCTGATATATTTTAAGATATCCGCCTTCTTCAAATTGATCAATGGTCTAATAAATGGTAGACGAACTGGTGGTATTGACTTTAAGCCCCGTGCGCCGCTTCCTCTTACTAAATTCATGAAGAATGTCTCCACTACATCATCACTATTATGACCCAAAGCAATACCTTGCGCATTGATTTGTTTCATATATCTCAATAAAGTTATGTACCGTTTCTCGCGCGCAGCTGCTTCAAGACCCGTTTTTTTCTTTTTTACTTTTATGGGAATAATCCTACACATGCAATTATATTTTAAGGCGTACTTTCTCATCAAATTTTCTTCTTTCCTCAAGAATTTTTGCGGTCTCAAGCCATGATTCACATAAACAAGATACAGTTGGAGTTTTTTGCTATAAAGTGTGCTCAATACATCCAAAAGACAAACTGAATCAGGCCCAGAAGAAAAAGCGATGATTAGCTTTTTCACATTCTTAAGCATCTTGTGTTCTCTGATAGTCTTCTGAACTTCAGCAAGTACTTTTTTTCTGATGTTTGTCTTCACACCCAATTATACACATTTTTACAACTGCAACAACCCCTTCCCTAAATGCCAAATGGCTAATGACCAATATGAAATGACCAGTTTGTCTATTTGATTTTTATAACTTTTGTGGTTTGTGAAAAATTTTCACTTTCCAATTGCACAAAATATACACCAGGAGGTTCATCACCTTGCCAGGTGATGAGCGTAGGGCGTCCCGCGTCGATCGTAGAGCGCGAAAAATCCTTAATTAATTGCCCTGTTTTCTCTCTGAACGGATTCGGATACACATCCAGCATTGGTGCAGCATGTTTAGCTTCAAATGAACTCCGCTCTTTTACACCTGGTATTAAATCTTTATGAAATACCCAAACGCGGATCGGGTTCACAGTAAAAACACCTTCAGTCTGTGGCATAGCACCTGAATCTTTGTCTTCTACATAGGTGAGATAGATTGAGTCGTTCAAAATAAATGGATTTGCAGTCATATAATCTTCATCATCGCACGCACCACTTGGTGCTCCAGGAGTACGTGTGTTAGTCAAATTAGTGTAATCAGTCCACGTTACACCGCCATCAGTCGATTTAGCACCATAAAATTCACCATTAAAAAAACCAGCATAAGAAGTGTCGTTATGATCATCATTTCCATGCCATAAACAGTAGAGATCATTATTTGTCAGATCAACCACAAGTTGTGGCTGATCTGCCGGCATTCGCCATGCACCAGGATCACTGGTTGTAGTAGCAATCCACCAACCTCCTGGATCAGAATAGTAGATACTTGGACTGCTAACGATTGTGATTGTATCACTAACCTCATCCCAGTGAAAAATCTTTGATGCTTGCCAATATTCATTAGTGACCCTTCTGCCAGCCCAAGCGATATGGAGGTTATCATCTCGGTCAAATATTGCATTAACATTACAATGACCACGGACACTATCGGTTGGATAGGGCTGGTAATTAGTAACGTTTGTATGTGGTCCCCATGTAAAACCACCATCAGCTGATAGCATATAATAGACATCATTATCTAATGTAACATTAGGGTAAACGGTTATCCACTGAGTATGGACGAATACTACTTTGTCAGAATTGCGTGAAGCACGGAGAAATTGAGATAATGTTCCACACGAATCAAAGTTATAAGGATTTGTCCACGTGTTTCCTTGATCAGTGGAGAAGTAAAGGTGCTGCATATCTACATTTTGATCACCAGTTGCCATGACGATATTTCCATTTTCTGTCCAGCAAAAATACGGCCATACGTGGCCAGCTGCTGCAGGTGTCACCGGATTATTGGTCCAAAAGCCCCAGCCTTGGCCTGCATCAGTATCTACCCAAGCAAAATAACCAGCACCAGGATCATAGTGATACGCAATAGCACTTACCTGATTATCCGGATTCGCATCCCTAACAATATCCAATTGAACATAACCGGAAACACTCGGTGCAGCTTGTGTTTCTAGGAACCATGTACCTTCAGGATACCGGAAATTCCAGGCACAATAGCGCGGTGTGCCTGGATAGGCACCAGCACACCACATCCAGTCAACATGGATATTCCCGTTATCATCAATTACTAATCTTTGTCCAAAGCTACCATTTGCCTGATAGTCATAAGTCGTTATTCCAATTGAATCACCAGGACTCCTTCCACCAAGATATGGTATAGGTGGACCAGATTGAATAACCTCATCACCGCGCAATTTTGGTAACGGTTCTAGACTTGCCTTCCTGATTTCAGTTGCAAAGAATAACGTCACAAGGAACAATACAATAAAGCAGACTTTAAACACTTTCATTCTCCTCCTCCTCTCGTCATTGCGAGTGTAAGCGAAGCAATCTCATCGATATATAGATTGCCACGGTCATCTGCGATGACCTCGCAATGACAGTCAGATAACTTACCTTAATAACACCACCTTTTCAACTGCTCTATTGTTCTCTGTCTCCAAATGTACAAAGTATACACCAGGAGGTTCATCACCTTGCCAGGTGATGAGCGTAGGGCGTCCCGCGTCGATCGTAGAGCGCGAAAAATCCTTAATTAATTGCCCTGAATCGTGTATCCTGTATCGTGTATCATGCATCTGATATCTGTTTTTTCTTTAAACGGATTCGGACATACCTCAAGCATCGGGGTAGAATGTTTAGCTTCTAATGAACCTCTTTCTTCCACGCCTGGGATCATATCCTTATGAAATACCCAACAGCGGACAGGATTGATTGTCCAAACACCCTCAGAGTTTGGCATAGCCCCAGCATCCTTATCTTCAACATAGGTGAGATAGATTGAATCGTTTGCTATAAACGGATTTGCCGTCATATAATCTTCATCATCGCACGCACCACTTGGCGCGCCAGGGGTACGTGTGTTGGTGAGATTTGTATAATCAGTCCAGGTTATACCACCATCAGTTGACTTTGCACCATACAATTCACCATTAAAATAACCTGCAGCAGAACCATCATTATAATCGTCGTTGCCACCCCACAGACAATAAAGCCATCCGGTTATTGAATCAGCAATTAACTGCGGGCAATCTGCTGGCATATGATACGAACCAGGACTTGGACTAGTTGTAGTAGCAATCCACCAACCACCAGGATCATTATAGTAAATGCTCGGGGTGTTCACAATTGTGATGGTATCATTTACCGCATCCCAATGAAAGATTTTTGACGCTTCCCAATAGTCAGTAGTTACTCTTCGACCTGCCCAGGCGACATGAAGGTTATCATTCCGATCAAAAATTGCGTCTACATCATTATAGGCACGAACACTATCTAAAGGATAAGGTCGATAATTTGTAATATTTGTGTGTGGACCCCAGGTCACACCACCATCAGTGGAGAGCAGATAATAAACATCATTATCGATCTGTCCGGCTGCGCTGGTATCTGTAATGTATTGTGTATGGACGAATACAACTTTGTTAGAATTACGTGAGGTTCGAACAAAATGGGATAATGTTGCGCAGGAATCAAAAGAAGCAACATGGTTCCAACCGCTATCTGTGCAAACATAAAGGTGATGCCAATCAGCACTATAATCACCTGTTGCTAAAACTATGTTACCATTCTCAGTCCAAGCAAACTTAGGCCACAACCGACCAGCAACTGCAGGTGTCACCGGATTATTGGGCCACAGTCCCCAACCTTGTCCAGCATCTGTATCTACCCAGGAAAAATAACCAGCACCAGGATCATAGTGATACGCAATAGCACTTACCTGATTATCTGGATTGGCATCCCTAACAATATCCAACTGAACATAACCAGATACACTCGTCGAAGCCTGTGTTTCTCCATACCATGTGTTATCAGTGAAACGAAAGTTCCAGGCACAATAGCGGGGTCCCGGATACGCGCCACCGCACCACATCCAATCAACATGGATATTGCCATTATCATCCAGTGCAAGCCGCTGACCAAAACTCCCCCACGACTGTGCATCGTATGTCGTTATTCCAATTGAATCACCAGGACTCCTTCCACCAAGATATGGTATGGGTGGACCAGATTGAATAGGTTCGTCACCACGCAATTTTGGTAATGGTTCTAAACTCGCTTTCTTAACTTCAGTTGCAAAGAATAATGTCACAAGGAACAATGCAATAAAGCAGACTTTAAACACTTTCATTCTCCTCCT
>SMTZ1_10008899_pt1 | contig 10020 bp, 9 predicted proteins | sample DeeMarSWOR136_30_FD_25667 | JGI IMG/M metagenome (IMG submission 25667)
CCATTCGTTTGCCTTTTTAGTGGCCCGCTTCGATGGCGCTTGAACATCGTAAATGCTGCCGGTATATTGACTCGGCCTCAAGTTGGCCCACTGCTCCGCGTAATCATCGAGTATCTGAATTTCCATCCCCTGATACGCCGGATTGCCCTCGTGCGGCGCGCGGACAAAAACGCCGCTGTTGCCCCCCGGCGGCACGCGAAAGTCCAGCTCCAGTTTGAAATTGTCGTACTCCTTCTTGGTGGACAGCCAGCCTCCCTGACCGCCGGCAGTGTACAGAATTCCATCTTCAATCTTCCAGCCTCCTGGTTTACCGTCTATCTGCTGCCAGTCGGCCAGGCCATTTGCCAGCAGGTCCTGCTTTGGACTTACCCCCAACTCCGCACAGGAGCTAAGAAGCCCAACCATCAGTGCCAACAAAACCACCGATACTACCTTCTTTTGATACATCTTATTTCTCCTAAAACATAAAACCAATTCCCGCTACTACATAACTTAGGGGACCGCCCTCGACCTTTGAACAAGTAAATAAACACAGCAATGCGTATAATCATTAGCCGTCGCTCCGCAAAGATACTTTCATGCGGCCGCATAGTCAAGCGTAATTTCACCCCGCACATCGAGAATTGAGTAACCAAATAATCAAAATCGAAGGTCCGGCGCCGTTTGAAGATGTCAATAGCAAATAGTCAATAGTTATACGGTTCTTTGCCTTGGTTTATCCGGGTTTCCGTCTGCATCCGGCGCAGCGTATCAGTCAAGAGCTCTGCGAGCTGTCTGTCGCTCATATTCGCGACCTCGCCGGCCGTTATCGCTTTGCCGTAGCAGACGTCAATCCGGCCGGGTGAAAATATCTTCTTATGCCTCGGCCAACATTCAAAGGCCCCGTCAATCAATACAGGCACAACCGCCGCCTCTCCCCGCCTGCACAGAAGACCAAAGCCGTGCTTGAAAGGTGTAATTTTACCGTCGCTCGACCGCGTACCCTCCGGAAAAAGACAAACGCCCCTGCCTTCTTTGAGTTTGCCGATAACCTTCCTCATCGCAGACAAATCCGCCTTGTCCTGCTTGACCGGTATGGTATTGACCGAAGAAATCAGCCAGCCGAAAAATCTGTTTTTCCAGAGCGAATCACGGGCAAGAAAATACAAAGGCCTTTTCAAACATATTCCGCAAAATACCGGGTCAAGATAGCACTGGTGGTTACCGACCAGTATAAAAGCGCCTTTATTAGGGACATTTTCCCTCCCGCAAGCATGTATCCGAAAAAATAGATTGCAAAAAACTTTGCAGCACCAGCGCGCAAACCGGAACCATCTCATTTTTGGTTTTCTCTCAGGCATTTTTCTTCCACGCAGCGCAAAACCTTTTCTACAACCTCTTCTATACTCAAATTAGTGGTATCGATAACAACGGCATCATCAGCCGGCCTTAACGGCCCCACGGCTCTATCCTCGTCGCTTTTGTCCCTCTCTTCTATGGCCTTTCGTATTTGCTCAAGACTTTCGCCCCCGCCTCCAGCCCGCAGCTCAAGCTGTCTTCTTCTTGCCCTCTCGCCGGCATCAGCCGTCAGATAAAATTTTACATCGGCGTCGGCAAACGCTACCGTGCCCTGGTCTCTTCCCTCGGTAACTATTTTTTCCTCCCCTGCTGCAAACTGCCTCTGCATCCGGACTAATTTCTCCCGCAGCTTTGCCGCCGAGGCGATATGCCGGGCCTTGGCGGTAACTTCCGGGCTGCGTATCCGCTCGGTCGCATCAATCTCGTCGATGCGAACCGCCATTTTGCCTTCTTTGACTGTAAATTGAAATTCGCTTTTTTCCAAGACACCGAGCAGCTTTTCTTCATCGCTCATATCGACGCCGGCTTCAATCGCAGCTAACGTTACAGCCCGATACATCGCACCGGTATCGAGAAAGCTCGCTCCGAGCCTTTCAGCCAACAATCGGGCCACCGTGCTCTTGCCACTGGCCGCAGGACCATCAATTGTAACAACCAGATTCGCCATCCCAGATTTGGTAATTGATAATTGGTGAGTGGCAACTATTTAAGCAATCACCGTTTAGCCACCTTGACAACAATAATACTTGTATCATCATACTGACTGGCAAGTCCCACAAACCGCCTTCTGTACCCTAAGATATTTTTTACCATTTGCTCTGCCGAGCCTGCGGTAAATTCCTTTGCAGTTTTCAGCAAACTTTCCCTGCCCCAGAACCGGCCATCGAAGTTGGCTGCGTCAATCAGCCCGTCGCTGTAAAACAGCAAACAATCGCCATCCGCAAGCGCCATCGTTTCAATCTCGTATTCCGCCTGCGGGTCGACTCCAAGCACAAGGCCGCCCTTTTCCAGTTCCGTAATTTGTCCTTCTCTTATCAGCACCGTCGGCTCGTGTCCGCAATTGCAATAGGTTACAGTCTGTTCTCTAACGTCAATGATTGCATAAAACAGCGTGACAAACTCACCGTCCCTGCACTCACTGCACGCCATCTTATTGAGCTTATCGATAATCTCCCGTATGGCTTCGCCGCTGCCTTCGATATCGGCGTAAGCACGCACAGCGCCTCTAAAACAACTCATCATTAGTGCCGCAGGAACACCTTTGCCTATCACATCAGCAATCGCCACGACAACGCAGGTGTCACTTACCTGAAGAAAATCGTAAAGGTCGCCACCCACGTCAAAACAGGGAATATAAGTAGCCGCTATATCCAGACCCGCTATCAGCGGCGCCTTTTCCGGAATCATCCTACGCTGAATAATCCCTGCCAGCCGCATCTGCTCGGCAATGCGCGCTCCTTCAAGCGCTTCCACATACAACTTGGCGTTCGTTATTGCCACCGCACACTGCGAAGCAACCGCCCTGGCAAGGCCGATATCGTCTTCATAAAAGCGTTTCGGCCTGGGACTATACAGCCGAAGCACGCCAATCGCCTTACCTTTGAACTGCATCGCAACCGTAAGCTGGCTGACAAGACCCTCCTTGATAGTCGCCTCTTTATATTTGACTCTGTCATCGACTCGCATATCGTCCAGAACCACTGCCTCGCCTGCAAAAGCAGCTTTAACGACGGTATCGTTTTTTGAAACCTCCCCCTTGTTGCGGTACTCTTCGCTGAGGCCGTATGTACTTCGCATCTTCAAATCATCGCTCTCTTCATTCAGCAGACGAATCGAGCAGGCCTTGACTCCTGTAATTTTCACCGCCGCTTCAGCGAGCTTATCAAGCACCTCCTGAAGTGAAAAATCCCCTGCCACAAGCGTGGTAAGCTGATAAATCTGCTCGCCCCGCAGCATAAGACGGTCTTTGACAATGCTATGGGGCTCATCTCTTTCTATTTGTTTCTTTATCTTCTTTGCCATAACCAACCATCATTACTACAAAATCAAAGGGATTATACGGTACTTTACGCTCTTATTGAACCCTAATTTATTTCACCATCATTCGCTTGCAGCAAAAGTCATCTTGTATTACTATAAATGGTATAAGGCTGTTCGCTGGGATACGTAATACGATATACGCAATACGCAAGACGAGAAATGGTTGCCAAACATATAATCTTTATCGGCCAGGTTCAGGGTGTCGGCTTTCGCTTCACCGCTTTTCGTATAGCCAATCGCTTTCAGCTAACCGGCTTTGTCCGCAACTCACCCGACGGCTCCGTTGAGATACTGGCGCAGGGCTTTTCCGACGACATTGACAACTGCATCCGGGACATCCAGGATTCGTTTGCCGGCTATATAAGAAAAACCAAAATCGAAGAAATCCCCACAAACCCCCAATATACGGACTTCAAAATTACTTTTTAGTCCAACCGGCAACTGAACACTCCCACAAGGCCGGAAAACAAAACCAAAAGAAGAATAGCTGCCCAAAAACAAAAGGCCTGCTAAACAGCAGGCCTTCCTAATTTTTACCTCTAAGGTTCTACAGCTATCGCAATACTTCTCCGTCCTCCCTTTTACGCCTTCATTTTTTCTTCAGAACAAATTTCACATCGCTTCGGCCCGCTTTTACATTCCGATATGGGCGTGGATGCGGGCCGGTCATGCCAATTCCAATATACGATGCCACGCTAAAAGGCGCCGCCAGTGTGTATTGCCCCTTCTCGTCGGTCACGGCAAAGTCATTAAATTCCGCCTTTCCGTCCATTCCTTTCCAAGTAGCCATAACATCCAAACCAACAGCCGAAGTGCCATCATCGTACACCACCTTGCCGGAAAAGCTGAATTTCCGTTCCAGGCTAAGGTCCCGAACAAGCGTCTTGGCGGTTTTGATTCTGACCTTCTCAACAGTCAACACCGGCTGTCCCTTACCAGGCGGATTCGAGAAGAGTCTATATTCGCCGGCCAGCACATTGACGAACTGGTAACGACCATCCTCTGAGCATTTCTCTTTATAGTGCTTGCCGCGCCCGTCCTGTAGTACCACCTCATAGCCGCTGCCTGGCTTGCCATCCGGCCCAATTACCTGGCCCTCAAGCACAATCTGCGGCGGTAATTCCGGAGCGAGCATTGGTGTCGCCCGGTTCCACGCTTTGCCAAGTAAATCATCCGCCGGTATCACAGCAATTCCAGATTCATATTTTCCTACCCTGGCCTTAACTCTGTGCCGCAAGCCCGGTTCAATTGCAGGTTCGTAGTTATTCAGGTCGAGAATCCTTGTGTAAATCCGTCCCGGCTTCAAAGGTCCGACCGGCCCAACCCATATCATCATCTTCGGCGCGCGAATCACTCCATCGACAATCAAATTTGCGAATGCAATCATGTCATTCATCAACTCAGGGTCCTGGGGCGTTGGTCCTACCGCCTGTAAACCCAAATATGACAGTTTTTGTCCCGGCCCGAGTGGAAAACCAATCAACCGTAGTGCCGGCTCTTTCTTTGGTTCCCATCCACTATCAATCTTTATCTTCGCAACATTCGAGCAGCGAGCGTCGCCAACGCACAGGGCCGCGAGGTACTCTCCGTCGGGCAGTTGGCCGACGCGGCGCCTGTCCGATTCGCCCGGTTCGCCGTGTCTTCGGAAGTAACCGGTGAACGGAATCCGTGCAATGCGTTTCTGGTCCTTCGCCCGGCGTATCTCGAAGTCGCAGGCAGGGATGGGCAAAGGTTTGTACAAAGGTGGTACAGGAACCGGATAGGTTCGATACGTATGATGATATTCCTCCAGAGATCGTATCGGACTGTTCGGTAAAAACATTATATAGGTCGCCACCTTCGGCTGGCTTTGAGACTCCGTTTTGTCCTCTACCGCTGGTGCCTCACCGAGCACCGCATTTGTCGAAAAGTCCAGAACACAAAACAGCACGATAATAGCAATAAACGAAATTTTTGCCGAACTCGATTCCTTTCTCATATCTGACTCCTTTCGTACCGGAACCTCACTAATTCAGTTCGTCGGCTCATACACATATCAGGCATTTATCTTCTTATATAACGCAAAAAACAACAAAAAGTTACAAGGTTTTTCTCTAATTGCTCAAAAAGCCATAATAAAACTAATGCCAAAACAAAAAGCCCCATCGTGCTGACAGGTCTTTTGCTTTTGTTCTCGTAGTTTCGGGGTATTGCATTTAATTTGTATCTTCTTCCGTTTCGACGGGCTTGACGTCCGTCTTTTTCATCAGTCGTTTGGCTTTCGATATCAAATCGACCAGCTCAATCACATCCGCATCACCCTTGAATTCTCTGCTGAGCTGCTGGGCACGCTCGAGCACCGTTTCAAGCGTTGCGCCTCTGGCCCAGTAGCTTTTGCGAAGAATCTCAGCGAATTCAGCAACAGTTGCGGCAAGCTTAAATTCGCTGCTCGAACTACCAAAGCTTTCATTAAAATCGCCCGCAGCCATAGGACTCTTGAATTCGGTTACCGCGCTGGTATCAGCGTGTTTATAGCGGACATAAGTGGTGGCGACGGTGCCTTTTTTGTCGGGCCAGAGCTTCAATTCATAAAGGGCAGTTACCGAATGGCCCGCCCCGACCTCACCGCCGTCATATTTATCGTCGCGGAACTTCTCATCCGGCACGTCCCGGTTCTCATAGCCAATAAGCCGATAGCTGCGCACGACCTCCGGGTTGAAATCAACCTGAACCTTAACGTCCCTGGCTACCACCTGTAAGGTGCCGGTCAGGTTGTCCTCAAAAATCCGTCTTGCCTCGGCAATAGTATCGATATAAACGTAGTGTCCGTTGCCCTTGTCACCAAGTCTTTCAAGCAGCACATCGTTATAGTTGCCCATTCCAAAACCGATAGCCGAAAGCGTAATACCTTTCTCCGCCTTTTTCTTGATGACCTCAAGGATATCATCGGCTCCGGTTTGCCCGACGTTTGCCACGCCGTCCGAGCAAAGTATAACGCGATTGATATAGTCCTTTTTGTAGGCACTTTCGGCCATCCCGTACCCGATGCGAATGCCTTCCTCGGCGAATGTTGAGCCGCTGGCGTGAAGCGATTCGATAACGGCCAAAATCTCGTCCTTTTCGTCAAGGCCCTTGTGCTCCATCACTTTTCTGCCCCGGCTGCCATAAACAGCAATCCCTATCCTGTCTTCAGGCCTTAACCGCTCAATAAGCATTCGCAGGCATTTCTTAACCAGACCAAGCCGGTTCTCCCGCCTCATCGACCCGGACACATCAATCACGAAGGTCAAAATCGCCGGCTTGCGGTTCTCTTCACTCACCCGCTTTGCCTTCAGGCCGAGTCGCAGTAAATAGCTGTTCTTGCGACCCGTCCCGAATTTCCACGGTGCAGCTTCGGCGTACACCTCAAATACATCCTCCTGCGGAGCGGGATAGTTGTATTTGAAGTAATTGACAAACTCCTCAACCCTTACCGCCTTTTCCGGCGGCAGATGTCCGTCCTGCAGATAGCCACGGACAATCGTATAGCTGCCGGTATCGACATCCGTCGCGAAAGTGGACAGACGGTCATCCTCGGTATCGACAAACGGATTGACGCCGTAATTCTTAAAGAACATCGCATCAACATCCTCGCCGTTCGGCGGCGTAGTCCCGCCGTGCGCCATCGGATAACCACCCGGCCCCGGCTCAGCCGGCCGACAAACAACCCCAGGCGCTCTCTTAGTTTCTTCAACCACTATATCCAGCCCAAAACTCCTCGGCGTGTCGACAAAAGCTGGTTTACGTCCTGCACTTCCTCCAAGGGACTTCAATGCTAACGCTTCCGGCCCACGCACTTCCTCTTTCTCCGCTTTTGCATATGACCAGCTTTGGTCCTTCTTATCGATCGCCTTATCACTTCCTCCGATGACGGGCATATCTCCCAGGATGGGTACTGGTGGCTTCTTTTCGCCTTCGAGCTTCCCAATAACTCCGATGCTACCCATATCCAGGCCGACAGATGGTTCAGCGTGCCGTCTTGCGGCAGTGACTACTTCTACCGGCGGAATCACTTTGGCATCCGCCTGCGTAACAGAGTATTCGGCTAATAGTCCAGCCCCATTTGCTCTGTCCTCACGCTGTTCGACAGACGACTCGGCCTGCCGCGCACTTGTCACCGGCCCGCTGGCTGCGTTGGTATTTTCGATCTTATCGCGTTTGTAAGCCTCTTGACCTCTCGCTGCCACTTTTTTTGATGCGTCTGAGGGCATAGAAAAAGTCCCGGTTACTTCATCAGCACGCCCTTTTTCCCCGATTTGCGACCAACTGACTTTCCCGTCACGCACAAGCTTGAGCCTGGGTACCGTTAAAGCTATTACCACGCCGGAGACAATAATAATTGACGCTGCATAAGCGACTATCTTTGTCCATTTGACTTTTGTAAATTTACCGCTTCCCTCTCGCTTTGGGCCGGCCTTTGTCCCCTTGAGCTCAGCAAGAGCATTCTTTACCACCGAATCGGCAAATACCTCACTGGGCTCATTTGAGTCGCCGGCCAGTTTGACCAGCCGCGAGATATTTTTTTCTAAATTATTTTCTTTAGATTTCATAATTTTTATCACCTATTTACACTGCTGCCATTCGTTTAAGCTCCCGGCGAAGAGAAATCCTCGCCCGATACAATAAGCTGTGCACAGCCTTTTCGGTTATACCCATCTGCCGGGCTATTTTATAAGCCGACAGACCTTCGATATATTTGGCCCTGAGCACCGTTTGTTCTTTATTTTCCAATCTATTCAAAGCCGCCCGGACAACCGTACCCGTTTCTTTGCGTTCGAGCACCTCGTCCGGCAATGGCTTACTGTCAATCGCCTCGATATATCTGCTGATATCACCGTCAACACTGCCCCGGCTCGCTCGCTTCCGCATCTCAAGCCGGATATTATTCCGTGCGATGCCGAAAATCCACCCCTCAGGGCTGCCCCTCGATGGGTCATAGCTGCTGCGCCCCCGCACAGCGTCAAAGACCGTCCTTTGCACCAGTTCCTCGGCCAGCATCGGGTTCGGCCAACGTCTCATAAACATCCCGTAAAGCTGCGGTATCTCCCGCTTCAGGAATTCCCCCCACATATCGGCATCGCCTGCAGATATACCCGCCCAACTTCGTTGGTTAGACTGCTCAGTCACTTTCCCAAACTCGCGATTCTGGTACCAGTTTCTACTAACTATTATGCGCGCAAAAACTAAATTGCTCACGCATTTTTAATATTTCTCAACGCAATACGCAACACAAGCAACGAATAAACTTGACATAAAAGGATTGAGCAGCTAAACTCACCCCCATACTCGATGATCAATATGGAAATCGAGAATAGGGCTTGATAAATCGGAAAACAAAATCGCTATGCTGTCTGTGCTGTTCGGTCAAGGTGAAGTACTTGTAATCGTCATCGTCACCGCATTTGTGGTCTTTCTAATTCTCCGACGACGACGAAAACGCTGACACGCCCTCCCGAACGCAGCGAAGCAATCTCACCCCCCAGCTAAAAACTCAAAACTCTCCTGCCCCCGCCTCTCATGCTGTCCTTAACCTGTCGCCCACAAACATATCCACAAGACTATAAACAGCAAAGCCAAGCAGTAACACAAGGACCGTATAGAATTGCCACTCACTCCTGACAGCTTCTATATCGACGGTCGGGGTCATTTTTTCAACCAGGGCCTTACCCTGCCCCGTGAAACCTCCTGCAATGCTTCGAAGAACTCCTGCAATCCTGTCCGGAAAAACAACAACCGCAACAATCGCGATAATACCGGCTGCAATACAGCCAGCCAGAGCAAGTCTTTCCTGCCAGACCACCCGCGCCAAAATCCGCTGCTGCTCGGCTTGTTCAATCCGGCTTAACATCCTCTCGGTAAAACCAGCCGGCACCGGCTCCGAATGGCTCTGCAAAGCCCGACCTAACATTTCACCAAATTTATCTTCATTTAATTTATCCATCACAATCAATAATCCTCTTCGAAAGCCGAGGCCAACATCTCCTTCAATCTCTCGCGCCCTCTAAACAAATACGTCTTAACGGTATTCTCCTTTATTTGCATTATTTTTGCAATATCAGAAATTTCTTTTTCTTCCCGATAGTGCAGTATAACCGCCATAGCCCAGAATCTCGGCAGCCGCTCGACCACTTCCCAAACGATCGTCTCTATTTCTCTGCTCTGCACTGCCGCCGCCGGTCCTTGCTGTTTGCTGTCGGCAATCCGCTCGTCCAGTTCAGCTTCAAGTTGCCAATGCCTTCGTTTTTTCCGCAGGTAACTTACTGCCTGCCGGTACGCTATACCCCAAAGCCAAGTGCTCAATTCCGCCCGGCCGCCATATCGGCTCAATCCATTGTAAGCCGCCAGAAACGTCTCGCTCGCCACATCTTCCGCCTCGTCCTCTCTTAGCCCCAGTCTCCGGCAGCACAGAAAAACCGTCTCTTTGTATTTGTCAATGAACTCTGCAAACGCCTGATGGTCACCGCTGCGAAGCAGTTGCAACCACTTTCTCTTTTGCTGTTTTTCCCATAGCTTCTCTGCCAAAAAAGTCCCTTTCCTATGTTAGTCGCATAAAAAGCCTAACAAGTTTCACTTTTTTTCAAGCCTATTATAGAAAATTTGCCACAAATTCATAGAAGACGATAA